>Ga0209829_10000165_pt1 | contig 59490 bp, 55 predicted proteins | sample C_140205_EF_Meta_FD_187311 | JGI IMG/M metagenome (GOLD analysis project Ga0209829, IMG submission 187311) | Freshwater microbial communities from Lake Croche, Canada to study carbon cycling - C_140205_EF_MetaG (SPAdes) (version 2) | ecosystem: Environmental > Aquatic > Freshwater > Lake...
AAAGGCGGTAAAGATTTTCGCAAGCTTGGGCTCAGCTTGTTTCCACTCCTGGCGATCCCATTCTTTTAAAAGTTGATCATCCGGGTAGAGGGCGACCACATTCTCGTGGATTTCGCAATTTGGAAGCAGCTTTGCAGCTTTTCTGGCGGTGACCGGTGTATGGATCACATCATTGCCAGCAATCAGGCAAGCCGGTGCAGAAATGTCGTGAAGTTGCTCCTCGGTGGCGCCAACAATAGGCAAGGTAGCCGATTTTAAAAAGCACTCACGCCAGTAGGTCATGACGTTGATAAATTCCTCAGGGGGCGTAGATTTCAACTTCTTTAAGTTGGAGGGCCTCGCCTCAATCAGCGATTTAAAGTGTTCAGTTTGACAAATGGCATCCATCCCTTTGTTTTGAGCTAGGGCGATGAATTGCCCGTAATACTCTTGAGCCAAGTGATTGACCGCATCCAGTCCACCCGTCAGTCTCCATAAAAGCAAACCTTGAGTTGCCTTTGGGTGTCGAATGGCAAACAAGATGGCCAACCTTGCGCCTGCAGAAGAGCCACCAACGACCAGTGGCAATGCATTCAGTTGCTCGGCCAACTCATACAAGTCATCTGCCCAGACCTCATGTTCGGATGCGCTGCCATCAAAACCTACTTCAGAAGCGCCGCAATTTCTTCTGTCATGAAGCAAGACTCGGTAGCCAGCATTTGCCAATTCTTTGGATAAATTCAAAAGCTCGTTGTACGGTCGTCGACTTCCAGGCGTCAGAGCAATCCAAGGCCCTGTCTCTCCTATGACTTCGTAATGAATAGCGATATTTCTGACGATGGCTTGAGGCACAGTTGTTACCTTTTAAATGTAAGTCAATGCTGAACAATTTAACAGAAATTTCATCTTTGTAAATTACGTTAATCCCTGATTTTGATGTCTTGAAGGATGAAGAGGTCGTTGATCAAAAGTCCTTGCTCATGAGGTCAAGAGGTTTCAAGTGAAGGGCCCCGTTTTTACAATTAAGGTGTTCTACGGATAGCTTTAAATCGGCAATTGGATTATGATGAAATGACCATTAAAGTGAATTTTCAACCATGACTGAATTGATGAGAAAAATAGTTTTCTTAAGCCTATTTTTATTTGCATTTGCAAATGCTGAAACTGTCTTTGTCGACGTCAAAGGTGATGTAGATCTCGAGAATTTCAGTTGCTCCAAAACCAATAGTGTTTTGATCAAAAGGGCATGCTATCAATCCGAGGATTCTTATTTGCTGGTTCAGATCAAAGACAATTGGTTTCAACATTGTTCAGTTGAACAAAAAAAATTCGACGCCTTGATGAAGGCCAGTTCTTTCAACCGTTTTTATAACGGAGAAATCAAAGGCAAGTTCAGTTGTTACCATTGAAAAAATGTAATACCTAGAGATTCAGTATTTTTAAAATCTATTTACCAATCATGCAAGAAAAAAAATTAACAGGAAAAATCGCAAGAGAGAACATCAAGCATATGAGTGTTCCCAGAGCGCCTGAAGGACTGCTTGAAGGCTTTAGATCTCTTGGGGATGCTTCGGGTGTCTTGTCTGATGTCATGGACGAACTTGGGGTGACTGGTGTCATAGGGGCGAGTGTTTTAAGGCCGACCATGTTTGATGTTTGTCGTGTAGGTGTTGCATTAACAGTAAGAAACATCATGCAGCGTGATCATGTTTATGAGGCCGCTAAAGCCAAGGTCAATGGCATGGCTGAATTTGAGGCTCATAATTTGGCTCAGGTCGATGATTTTGTGGTGATTCAAGGGGTGTCTGGAGTCTCCAACATGGGCGGTATTTCCTCCCAAACTGCGCTTAGGCAAGGTGAGGTGGGGGCCATTGTTGAAGGCGGAATCAGGGATGTTGCTCATTCACGCTCAATTGGTTTTCCAGTTTGGTCAACTGAAATTACTCCCATCACGGGTAAATGGAGAATTCAAACCGTTGAGATCAATGGCGACATACAAATCGCGGGTGTTCGAGTCTCTTGTGGCGACATTGTTTTTGCTGACTCTACGGGGGTTTGCTTCATTCCGATTGCAAGAGCAGCAGAAGTTTTGATAAAAGCAAAAGCAGTTGTCCTTGCTGAGAAGAAAAAATGTGAAGCCATCGATGCAGGTGTTCCTGTGCCTGATCTCCCGAAAAATGCTTAGACCGATTGTGAAATGGATGGACAAGACATGATGAAGAGATTGTGATTGTTGTTCCATTTCCCTCAGGTGGTTCGGCCGATGTCATGGGTCGCTCATTGGCTCACTTCATGGGTACTAAGTTAAGTGTCACTTTGTTGGCTGAAAATAAGTCGGGGTCTGATGGTTTACTTAGCGTTGCTTATTCTGCCAACGCTTCACCTGATGTTTATACCTTAGGTATGCTCTGAGCAGGGGCTTCGGTCTAAGCCCCTTTTATTACGAAAAAATGGCGATTGATCCGATCAGTGGCCTGATCTAATTAACCACCTTGGTAAGAACACCCAATGTGTTGGTGGTCAATGTGAATTCACCTTATGAAATTTAGAAGATCTGGTAACTAAAGCCAAGGAGTGGCTAGGAGTCTTGACTTATGCTTCTGCTGGTGTTGCTAGTTACAAAAAGCTGCGCATTTTGCGAGGGCGAGGTGATGGATGAATTGGGTAACTTCATCGCAACATTTCAAGGTGTTTTTTAGTGCCAGATTGGCATCTAAAATAGATGATTAAGAGATAATTTTAAGGTTGATCATGAAAAGTCATATTTTTGCAATAAATAACCGTTTTGTTAAATCGCTTTGTATCGCTGTTATTTTTTTCAGTTGCTCTTGTGTTTTTTCTCAAAATTATCCCAATAAACCCGTCAAATTGATTGTGCCGTTTGCTCCTGGTGGTGGCGCAGATATCGTAGCAAGAGCCATTTCCCAACCCATGGCCCAGTTGCTTGGCCAAGCTGTAGTGATTGAAAATAAACCTGGTGGTGGCGGAACCTTGGCCGCTGATTACGTAGCGAAATCGGCTCCTGATGGATATACTCTTTTGTACACCACGCCGGGTCCGCAAATGACCAATCCTTATTTGATGGACAGGTTGCCTTACAACTCTGTGACTGATTTAACGCCAATCAGCCAAGTTGTTTTTGGAGCAAGTGTGTTGGTGATCAATAAAAACTTACCAGTGAACTCCCTCAAAGAATTGATCGCGTATGCAAAGAGCAATCCTGGAAAAATCAGCTTTGCCAGTTCTGGAATAGGCTCTTCGAGTCACTTGGCGGGCGAGCTTTTTAAATCTCGCGCTGGCATTGATATTTTTCACGTTCCCTATAGAGGCACTGGTCTTGCGTTGCAAGACATCATCGGCGGGAACATATCAATGGCAATCGACGCATTGGGTGCATACCGTTCAAGTATTGAGTCAGGACATTTGAAGGTCTTGGGTGTTGCAACTTCAAAAAGACTTGGCGTTTTGCCAGGCGTGCCTGCTATAGCAGAGGAATTGCCTGGTTTTGAAGGGTCTCCTGTTACCTATATCAGCGTTCGAAGCGGTACGCCAAAAGCCATCATTGATCGGCTGAATAGAGACGTCAATCAGGTCTTAAAAATCCAAGAGGTCCGAACCCAATTGATGACTCTGGGCGTGATTCCTCAAGGCAATTCAAGTGAGGAAATGCAACAACTCATTCGCTCCGAGTCCTTGAAGTGGCAGCAAGTCATTGAACGATCAGGAGCCAAAGCTGAATGATTCATGTTGCTGTTGATTGCAGGGGGCTTAAGCAGTGAGCCCACAGTCCTTGGAGAAACTGGTGAATTGGACGATGCCATTTGGAAAATATGCAGGTCGCCCATTGGCTGAGCTTCCTGGGCATTACTTGGCTTGGTTTGCAAGAGAGGGCTTTCCAAAGGGGGAAATTGGAGAGTTATTGGAGTTGATGTACACGATTGACCACAATGCACTGCGCCATTTATTGATTCCTATTAAAAACAAATAGCACAAATCCTTTGTAATTTAAATGATAATTCAGGCTTGATCAATTCGAACGACGCAGTCTTAATATGAACATTGTTGATGGTTTTTTGGATGTCTCTCAATTCGTAAACTTAAGGCGTGACATTCATGCGCATCCTGAGTTGGGGTTTGAAGAATTTCGAACATCAGAGATTGTTGCCAAATGTTTGAAAGAATGGGGTATTGAGGTTCATACTGGCATTGCAGGCACTGGTGTGGTGGGTGTTCTTAAAAGGGGGTCTAGCAACAGATCCATTGGCTTGCGAGCTGATTTAGATGCCTTGCCTTTGCAAGAGGACAATCATTTCCCTCATAAAAGCGTGAACCCTGGGAAAATGCATGCGTGCGGCCATGACGGTCATACGACCATGCTATTGGCCGCAGCTTGGCATTTATCGCAAAGTGGTCAATTTGATGGAGCGGTGAATTTCATTTTTCAGCCCGCAGAGGAAATGGGTAAGGCCGGTGCCAAGAAAATGATTGAAGATGGACTTTTTCAAAGGTTTCCATGTGACGCAGTTTTTGCACTCCATAATTTTTCAATAGGCCATGTGGGGCATTTTGCGCTCAATCATGGTGCACTGATGGCATCAAGCAATACATGGCGTGTGACCCTTCATGGCCAAGGTACGCATGCATCGTTACCCCATACGGGTGTGGATCCAGTGGCCGCTGTCATTGATTTGGCCCAACAGTTGCAGTCCTTGGTCACAAAGCTCATTCCATCGACAGAGCGTGCGCTATTGGCTGTCACTCAGATCCAAGGTTCTGGTGCTCCCAACGTCATTCCGGACTCGGCGTTTGTGGGAGGTACCATCAGAACGTTTTCAGAGGATGCGACCAACAAACTGGAGAGCGGTTTGAATCGCCTGGCCAATGGAATTGCGCAAGCCCACGGATGTCGTGCAGATGTGAGTTTTTTACGTGCATCCCCTCCCGTGGTCAATCATGAGCGTGAAGCTAGATTTGCCGCAGAAGTGATGCGGGAGATTTCAGGTTCGACTGCCGTGAATGAAAACTTTCCTGCTGTCATGAGTGCAGAAGATTTTGCGCATATGTTGAAAGTCAAGCCTGGTTGCTATGCCTTCATCGGCAATGGGGATGGGGATCACCGAATGCCCGATCACGGACCAGGACCCTGTATTATTCACAACACATCATTTGATTTTAATGATGAAATTATTCCAATTGGCGCCAGTTACTTTGTCAAATTGGCTGAGAAGTGGTTGAGTCTTTAAGGAGAATTCGTATGCATTCAAATCTATTTAAATTCATTGCGGCAGCTTCATTGGTGCTTATGAGTTCCAGTGCAATGGCGCAAAAAGTCATAAAAATGATTGTTCCTTTTGGGCCTGGCGCAGTCCAAGACACAGTTGCCAGAACATTCAACAATGAGTTAGGACAAATTCTAGATGCCACGGTCATCATTGAAAACAAGGCAGGTGCGGGCAGCACCATTGGGACAAATTTTGTCGCAAAATCCGCTCCTGATGGAGCGACCTTGATCTTGTCTGCTGCGAGTCATACGCTTGCTGGTCATTTGTATGAGAAGTTACCTTATGACCCGATCAAGGACTTTACTGCTGTCTCGTTGATTGGTTATTCTGGTTATGTGATTGCAGCGCCAAGTCCATTGGGGGCCAATAACTTGAGAGACTACATCAGGATCCTCAAATCAAAACCCAAAGAATTTAACTATGCATCTGCTGGCAATGGCAGCGCATCTCATCTTGGAATGGCCTCCTTTTTAACCAGAGCCGGTATCGATATGCAGCACATACCGATGAAGTCGACTGGAGATGCGGTGAATGAAGTGTTGGCCAACCGAGTTCAGGGTGTGACCTCTGCAACCATCGGTCTGGTGGGTTTCAGGCAAGACGCGAGAATCAAGTTGTTGGCCTACACTGGCAAACAGCGTTCCAAGTTTTTACCTGAAATCCCAACGGTGTCAGAATCGGGTGTGCCTGGCTTTCATTTTGATTCTTGGATGGGTTTGCTGGCTGCTGCCAACACGCCCAAGCTTGAAGTTGAGAGAATCAATCGCGCGATGATCAAGGTCTTGGCGGACCCTGTGGTTCAAGAAAGACTCGTCAAGCTAGGTCTTGAAATCCAAACAGCTTCGCCTGAAGAGTTTCAACAAATTTTGATCGCAGATTGGCAAAACGCAGCCGTTATTGTTAAATCCTCAGGCGCAAAATTAGAGTAAATCCAAGTAAAGGAGCAAAATTATTTTTGCTCCTTTGAACTCGTGTATGCCTGGTTTGTTTTAAAGCGCGTCGCTGGCAAAGTCTGCAAGTCTTGAGCGTTCGCCTCTGGCCAATGTGATGTGACCACCATGAGGCCAGCCTTTGAATTTATCTACTGCGTAAGTAAGCCCGGAGGATCCTTCCGTCAGGTAGGGCGTATCAATTTGCGCTAAATTGCCCATGCAGATGATCTTGGTTCCTGGTCCTGCGCGTGTGATGAGAGTTTTCATTTGCTTGGGCGTTAAATTTTGAGCTTCATCAATGATGACGTATTTGTTGAGGAAAGTTCGCCCTCGCATGAAGTTCAAGCTTTTAATTTTGATCTTGCTCCTGATCAACTCATTCGTTGCGGCTCTGCCCCATTCTCCAGAGCCCGTGTCTGTTTTTGCCAAGACCTCTAAATTGTCATCCAATGCACCCATCCAAGGGCCCATCTTCTCTTCTTCAGTACCGGGTAAGAAGCCGATATCTTCACCAACACTGACCGTGGCTCGGGTCATGATGATTTCACTATAACGCCTTTCATCAAGCACTTGAGTCAGACCAGAGGCCAAGGCGAGAAGTGTCTTACCTGTCCCTGCTGTTCCTGTAAGTGTTACAAAATCAATTTCAGGATCGAGCAGCAAATTGAGTGCAAAATTCTGCTCTCTGTTTCTGGCTGTCACACCCCAGATGGCATTTTTTAAATGATTGAAGTCTTTGAGTGTTTTAAAGACCGCTGTTTTACCTCTGATCTCTGTGACGCGAGCGTAAAGGCTAGGTTCACCAGGGGATTCAAAATAGACAAATTGATTGATATGCAGACTTGGAACGATGGGACCACTGATTCTGTAGTAGGTGTGGCTACCAGACTGCCAGCTCTCAACGGTCTTGCCATTTTTGATCCAAAAGTCCAAGGGCAAGGAGAGCCATCCACTGTACAAGAGATCGCCATCTTCGAGTGTCTTATCGTTTTGGTAGTCCTCTGCAACCAAGCTCAAGGCTCTAGCCTTGACACGCATATTGATGTCTTTGGAGACCAACACGACTTCTCTTGAAGGGTGCTTGTTTTTAAGAGCTTGTACGACACCTAAAATTTGGTTGTCAGCTTTGCCTTGGGGTAGGCTGATGGGCAGGCTGATGTCTAAGGTTTCCGTTTGGAAGAACAGTTTTCCACTGACATGTTTATGTCCTGTGCTGTTGAGCAAAAGACCTTTGGTCATTTCTGCGGCGTTTGATGCGGCCAAGGCGTCCAAGGACCTGCTGGTTTGCCGAGCATTTCTAGCTACTTCTGTCATGCCCTTTTTATGACTGTCAAGTTCTTCTAGGACAATCATAGGTAAGAAAATATCGTGCTCTTCAAATCTGAAGAGGCACATCGGGTCGTGCATCAAAACATTGGTATCGAGCACAAAAAGTTTGGTGATACCTGAGGGCTTCTTTTTAAGGGCTTTTGTTTTGGTGGGCGCTGAATTTTTATGTTCGTTTTTCGTTGCGCGATAGTTTTTCAGCTTCTGGTTGCTATCGTCCAAATGCACCTCTCCACCTTGTTGGTCGAGATGGGTGAAGACTTGAGGTTTTTCTGGGACTGGACTTGGCTCAAAGTGAGCAGCCTGTCTTTTGATCGGTTTGGTATTGATCAGGGCTTCAAAGTTTTCTTGACCCAAAAGGGCCGCGCGTTTGGAAGGGGCGGGAGGCAGAGGCATGTGTTTTTAATGGGTATGTTGAGTGTTTGAATGCTGGTAAGTGGCTTCTTTTGGAAAGTTAATCCTCGTTCAATGCAATCAAGGTAGCCAATGAAAAAGCCGCCAAGCGAACCGGGCGGCTATAACCAAAGATTTGAAACAGTAAACAGGGCTTAACAACTCATCAATGTTCATTCGAATATCATAACCCAATCAAATGACAAAACATGTCATTTAAGCTGTTGCTGTAGCCGGTTTTTTCAGAGCTTTAACTGCTTTTAAGACCTCATCGACGTGGCCGGGGACTTTCAGGCCACGCCATTCTTCCTTCAAAAGGCCATCAGCACCGATTAAAAAAGTGCTGCGTTCAATGCCTTTGACTTTTTTGCCGTACATGATTTTATTTTTTACGACGCCAAACATGTGGCACATTTTCTCTTCGGTGTCGGCAATCAACTCAAAGGGCAATTCCAGTTTGGTTTTGAAGTCATCATGGGACTTCATATTGTCTCTGGATACGCCAAAGACCACAGCACCAGCCTTTGTAAAGTCTTTGTATTTATCCCTAAATTGCATGGCCTCGGTGGTGCAACCTGGGGTATTATCCTTGGGATAAAAATAAAGAATCAAAGTTTTGCCAACATGGGTGTGATTTGTTACTTTCACGCCCCCAGTGGCGTTTGCTTCAAATTCAGGAAGGGGTTTGTTGATAACAATCGCCATAGTTCTACTTGTCCAGTGTAACAAAGGGGCCGCTTTAAAAACGGCAACCCCCTATTTTAACTTGAAAATAGGCTTCAAGCATTGCTGCATTTCTTATTTAAATCTGACCCAATGACCTCAAAGTTGAGCTTTTTGCCGCTTCAATGATGTGATGCAAAAAACACTTTTCAACATAAGGGTAAACCCTTATACCTTGTAACCTGGTTGAAATTCATAGCTTTTGGGGTTCAACCAATAAAAAAGCTGCCACTTTTCTTCCTTCTCCAGCCAAAATATTGTAGGTTCTACAAGCCGCTGGGGTGTCCATGGTTTCAAACCCCAATCTGATGTTTTTGAACGCAAGGCTCCATTCTTTGGGCATGAATTTTAATTTTTGACCGCTACCCAAAATGACAAGTTCAGTGCCCAGACTTTTCAATTGGATCAACTTTTCCAAGTGAACTTGGGTCAGTTGATCGGGCTGAAGCATACCCAAGCGTTCCTTGAGACCCTCAGAATTGATCAGCAAGGATTCGAAATATTTTTCGCCATTGATGGCGATCCATTCGGGCCCATAAGCCGTTACGGCTTGAGTGTCCATTTGATCAGGTTGGAGTTTCATGGTTTTTAGACTAAAGAGGTCAATTATGTGTTCAAATTATAGGTTTTCATCACAAAAGACCCCAAAGGAGGGACTTTGAAAGCTGTATACAAATCTAACAAATTGGCCAATGTCTGCTATGACATCCGTGGCCCTGTCCTTGATCGTGCGCGACAAATGGAGGAAGAGGGACACAAAATCATCAAGCTCAACATTGGTAACTTGGCTGTTTTTGGCTTTGACGCTCCAGAGGAAATTCAGCAAGACATGATCAGAAACTTGCCCAATGCTGCAGCCTATTCAGACAGCAAGGGTATTTTCGCCGCTAGAAAAGCAGTCATGCATTACTCGCAACAACAAGGCATATCAGGTGTTTTGCTAGACGACATTTATTTGGGCAATGGCGCGAGCGAATTGATTGTGATGGCCACCAATGCGTTGTTGAACGATGGGGATGAAATGCTCTTGCCGGCACCCGATTATCCTTTGTGGACTGCTGCAGTAAGTTTGTCGGGTGGCACACCGGTGCATTACCTGTGCGATGAAGAGAATGGATGGATGCCTGATCTAAAAGACATTCGTTCCAAAATCACGCCCAATACAAAAGGCATTGTGGTGATCAATCCCAACAATCCCACTGGTGCTTTGTACTCAAATGAATTGCTATTGGGCATCATTGCATTGGCCAGAGAACACAATTTGCTTGTCTTTGCAGATGAAGTTTATGACAAAGTCTTGTACGACGGTGTTCAGCATACTGCAATGGGCTCATTGTCAGATGATGTGGTGACACTCACCTTCAACTCTTTATCAAAAAGCTATCGATCATGTGGCTATCGAGCTGGTTGGATGATCGTCTCAGGCGACAAGAAGTCTGCCAAAGATTACATTGAGGGCTTGAACATGCTCTCGTCCATGCGCTTGTGTGCCAATGTACCAGGCCAATGGGCCATACAAACTGCTCTTGGAGGGTATCAAAGTATCCAAGATTTGGTCAAAGAGGGTGGGCGTTTGAAGCGACAACGAGATTTGGCTTATGAATTGATCACGGCCATTCCTGGTGTGAGCTGTGTCAAGCCCAGTGCTGCGCTTTACATGTTTCCAAAATTAGATCCCAAGATGTACCCCATTGAAAACGATCAAGACTTTATCCATGAGTTGCTCCAAGAGACCAAAGTCTTGTTGGTGCAAGGTTCTGGATTTAATTGGCCTCATACAGATCATTTCCGGATTGTCTTTCTTCCCCATGAGGATGATCTGAGAATAGCGATCAATAGGATTGCAAAATTTTTAGAACTTTATCGACAAAAAAAATCAAAATGAAAAGCATCAAAGTAGGCCTTTTAGGCATAGGTACGGTTGGACGGGGAACGTTTGAGGTTTTAAAAAGGAACCAGCACGAAATCGCAAGACGTGCCGGTCGAGCAATAGAGATTGCAATGGTGGCCGACTTGGATGTGGTGCGTGCTCGTGAAATAGTTGGAGCGGATGTCAAAGTTGTCTCCAATGGACAAGAAATTATTGACAACCCAGAAATCGATGTCGTGGTCGAGTTGATCGGCGGGTACGGGATTGCGAAAGAATTGATCTTAAAAGCAATCTCTGCGGGTAAGCATATCGTGACGGCAAACAAAGCATTGATTGCGGTTCATGGTTCTGAAATTTTTGCCGCTGCAAAAGAGAAACAGGTGATGGTTTTATTTGAGGCCGCCGTGGCTGGTGGCATACCTATCATCAAAGCCTTGCGCGAGGGTTTAACTGCAAATCGAATTCAGTGGATCGCAGGCATTATCAATGGAACCACGAACTTTATCCTGTCTGAGATGCGTGACAAAGGTTTGTCATTTGAGGCGGTGTTGGCGCAAGCGCAGGCCTTGGGATATGCAGAGGCTGATCCTAGCTTTGATATAGAGGGAATTGATGCGGCGCACAAGGCGACCATCATGGCCTCATTGGCGTATGGAATTGATGTCCAATTCGTCCGCGCTTATGTTGAGGGCATCACCAAGCTCCAAGGCCAGGATATTCGCTACGCAGAGCAAATGGGGTATCGGTTGAAATTATTGGGTATTTCGAAACGTGTGAAAGAAGGCATTGAGCTTCGCGTTCATCCTTGTCTGGTGCCCAGCAAATGTTTGATCGCGAATGTTGAAGGGGCAATGAATGCTGTGATGGTTCATGCCGATGCTGTTGGGACAACGCTTTATTATGGCAAGGGTGCTGGCAGTGAGCCTACAGCCAGTGCCGTCATTGCAGACTTGGTGGACATTGCGAGAATGCACAGTGCTGATCCGTCGCATAGAGTGCCTGCTCTGGCCTTCCAAGCCGATCAAATGAGTGATGAAGTCATACTTGATATGGCCTCAGTGGTGACAAGTTATTACTTGCGTTTGCGCGTCGCTGATCAAGCGGGCGTGTTGGCCAAGGTCACCGGATTGCTGGCGCAATTCAATATCAGTATTGATGCCGTGCTTCAAAGGCCAGCCAGTGAAGGAGAGAGTCAAACGGATTTGATTGTGCTGACCCATGATTGCGTCGAAAAAGACATGAACCAAGCCATGGATGAAATTCAAAAACTGTCGTCTATTTTGGCGCCTATTGTTCGTATCAGAAAAGAAGAACTGAGCTGATGAAGTACCTGTCGACCAGGGGCTATCCCCAAAAAAAATCGTTCTGCGATATTTTGCTCGAAGGCTTGGCGCCTGATGGCGGTCTTTATTTGCCAGAGCATTATCCTCAAATCGATGCGGAGGCACTGAAAAAGCTGGAGTCGTTGTTTTTTCAAGAAGGCTATGCAAGTTTGGCATTTCATCTTTTGAAGCTTTTCATTGACGATATTCCAAGTGAAGATTTGAAAGAACTTTGCGACAAAACCTACACCAAAGCCGTTTTTGGTACTGAAGAGATTGTCCCAGTCAGGGTGCTGCATGAAGGACTTTTTATTCAAGCGCTCTCGAATGGTCCAACCTTGGCTTTTAAAGACATGGCCATGCAATTGCTTGGTAATTTGTTTGAGTATGAGTTGAACAGAAAAAATCAAGAACTCAATATTTTGGGGGCCACTTCGGGTGACACTGGAAGTGCCGCTGAGTACGCCATGCGTGGTAAAAAAGGCATACGTGTGTTCATGACAAGTCCCAAGGGGAGAATGAGTCCTTTTCAGCAAGCCCAAATGTTCAGTTTGCTCGATGCAAATATCTTCAACATTGCCATTGAAGGTGTCTTTGACGATTGTCAAGATATTGTGAAGGCCGTTTCAAATGATTTGCCCTTCAAGAAACAATTGAAAATCGGAACCGTGAACTCCATCAACTGGGCTAGGCTTTTAGCGCAAGTGGTTTATTACTTTGCAGGCTACTTTCAGGCCAAAAAACTGAGCCCTAAGACACACATCAGTTTTGCTGTTCCAAGTGGTAATTTTGGCAATGTGTGTGCCGCTCACGTGGCGCGCATGATGGGACTACCGATTCATCAATTGATCGTGGCGACGAACGAGAACAATGTCTTGGATGAATTCTTTAAAACGGGGATTTATCGGGTGAGATCCAGTCAACACACCCATGAAACCTCAAGCCCCTCGATGGATATATCCAAAGCCAGTAATTTTGAGCGTTTCATCTTTGACTTGTTGGACAGAGATGGTGCGTTGACCAACAAACTCTTCTCTACAGATATTGATGCACAAGGTTTTTTTGATTTAAGTGCAGACCCGCGCTTTCAGGCCATTCAACACAAGTTTGGATTCACCAGTGGTTCAAGCACGCACCAAAACCGACTCGAGACGATCAAGGACGTTTATAGAAATTATCAAGAGATCGTTGACCCTCATACAGCCGATGGCTTGCAGGTTGCTAAAACTTGTACCGTCGAGGATGAAGTGGTTGTGGTGTTGGAGACAGCTTTGCCCATCAAGTTTGCTGCGACCATCACTGAAGCATTGGGCATAGAGCCTTCGCGTCCGAAGTCTTTTGAGGGCATTGAGTCCTTGCCAAAGCGGGTGGTTGAAATGCCAGCTGATTTACAACAGGTCAAAGATTTTTTACTTGAAAATGTGACGTAATCATCAAGGCTTGAGTTGACTTAAAAAAACCTGAAGGCTATAGAACTTTGAACTTTCCAATCATTTCCCCATACCACCAACAAGAGTTTTTTCGATGAGCAGACCTCCCTTAATGAGCCTAGAGGAAGCTTTGAAGATTGTGATCTCACAGGCTCAAGAGGCCCCGATGATTGCTGAAGAGGTCTCAAGCTTTGAGGCCGATGGGCGAGTGTTGATGTCTGATTTGATGGCACCCTTGGATGTTCCCGCAAAAGACAACAGCTCCATGGATGGCTACGCCCTGAAGGCTGCGGATTCATTGGGTCAGGATGCGACTTTCCAAGTTGCCCAGCGTATTCCAGCTGGAACCGTTGGCCAAACACTTTTGTCGGGTCAAGCCGCTCGTATCTTTACTGGGGCCTGGTTGCCCGATGGAGCAGATGCAGTGGTGATGCAAGAAGAATGTACCTTGGAGGGGGACCGACTTCGTCTTCAAAAACCCGTTGTCAAGGGGCAGTGGATTAGAAAACAAGGCGAAGATGTCAAGCTAGGAGAGACAGTTCTCAAAGCAGGCGTGCGATTAAATCCTGCCTCCCTAGGCCTAGCAGCAAGCATTGGACAAGATCGATTATGGGTGGCCAAGAAGCCAAGGGTCGCCTTGTTTTCCACGGGAGATGAGTTGGTGATGCCGGGCGAAGTTGCTCCAAAAGACATGAAACCTGGCGCTATTTACAACTCCAATCGTTTTTTCCTACGCTCTTTGTTGATGCGTTTGGGCTGTGAGGTGACCGACATGGGGATTGTTCCCGATGATAGAGAATCCACGACAGATGCTTTGTCCTTTGCCGCTCATGGGCATGATTTGATTTTGACCAGTGGAGGTGTCTCCGTTGGAGAAGAGGATCACGTCAAACCCAGTGTGCAGTCTTTAGGTGCTTTAAATTTATGGTCTTTGTCCATGAAGCCTGGCAAGCCTTTTGCGCTGGGTCACATTGATGCTTCTGGTGCGTCTTCATCAAAGACCCATTTCATTGGCTTGCCTGGTAACCCTGTTTCCAGTTTTGTTACATTTTTAGTTTTGGTGCGCCCCTTTTTATTGGCACTTCAAGGCGCCAGTGATTTGTTCACAAAGGCTCAAACCTTACCCGCTCATTTTGATTGGCCAAAAGCCGACAGAAGACGGGAGTTTTTGCGGGTCAAGATCAATGATCAAGGCGGTCTAGATCTCTTTAAGAACCAAAGCTCTGGCGTGTTGACCTCTTGTGTTTGGGGCGATGGATTGCTGGACAATGCGCCTGAACAAACCATCCAATATGGTGATAAGGTCAGCTATTTACCATTTTCTGAATTGTTCACTTAAGGTTTAGGTTCAGTGATAAAAATCCATATCAAATATTTTGCTTCCATTCGAGAGTCGATGGGTATGGGTGACGAGTTTTATGAAACGAACGCCAAAGATATTGAAGCCTTGAGATTGGAGTTGATTGCCATGGGACTTCCCTACGCACCTTCCTTGGCTCTTGGTAAAGCCATTCGAGTGGCATTGAACCAGGAGTTGGTCAGCGAGAATTCTTTGATCAAAGCAAACGATGAGATCGCATTTTTCCCACCCGTCACAGGAGGTTGAAAGCTTGTGAGTTATTCGGTTTCCATTCAAAAAGAAGATTTTGATCTTTCCTTCGAAGTTGCCCGTCTGCGCAAAGGAGATGCTCGGGTGGGGGCGGTCTGTTCGTTCGTTGGAACAGTTAGGTCCCATGCAGGTCATGAGGCCGTGACAAGCTTGGAGCTAGAACACTATCCCGGTATGACTGAGAAATCGATCGAGAAGATGATGTCACTTGCTAGCGCGCGGTTTGATATTTGGGGCGCGCGTGTGGTCCACCGGGTAGGCATGCTGAGCCTAGAAGATCAAATTGTGTTGGTCGCTGTGAGCTCTGCGCATCGAGGCGAGAGCTTCAAGGCTTGCGAATTCCTCATGGACTATTTGAAAACACAGGCCCCTTTTTGGAAAAGAGAAAGCACATCTGAGGGTTCTCATTGGGTGGATGCCAGAGTCTCAGATGACCAAGCGCTCGAGAAATGGGGCATTCAATCCCTAAATGCAAGTTGACTTGCAAGTGGAGACAGTGGCGCTCAGTTCAAATAGCCACTGTTGGAGGTCCACGCCGCTAAAAGATCGGGCGTGTAGCTACCCTCTTGCCCAAGGTTGGCGTCCAAGGCCAGTTTCCACTCTGAGATTTCAATCGCCTTGAAGAGCAAGTGTTTAAAACCTTGGAGCAAGTCTTTGTCCAAAGTGAGTTCAAGCATTCTTTCATTGTCTTTGATTTTTTCGCTCAAATCCAACTTCAATCCTGCGTTGTCCAAGAGCGTGGCTTGAAGATTGGTCACCAGCAAAGGACGAGGTCCAGTCAGGGGGTCTTTCAACTGCTCAAAGGGGGTAGAAAAGTTAGAGTTCTCAAGGGTTTGCTGATGGATCAAATCGGCCATATGGAGTTTGCTCTGCTCGTCGTTCAAAGGTCGATTGATGTCTTTTTGGCGATTGAGCAGTTCAACGTTCAACTTTTCTAAGGCAGGCAGAAGTTGCAAGGAGATCTTGCGTGTCAGCCAAACTTCTACGAGTTCCTTGTTTTGCGTATTCATGCGCACCAAAACCCGATCCTCTAAGGGGTCGTGGTCAATGCTGATTTGATGAATATTGGTCATGAAGATATATTTTTTCTTGATGAATGAAGTGATTTGACCCGGTCAAGTGATACTTTTTCAATTCCCCCCTTGAAAAGGGGTAATCAAGCCTCACCTGCATTTTGAGAGAGTACTTATTATTAATCAAAAAAAGAGTAAAAGCCATGCGTATAGATAAACTCACGACGAAATTGCAAGAAGCATTGGCCGATGCGCAGTCTTTGGCGCTCAAGCACGACAACTCATCCATAGAGTGCGCGCATTTGGTGATTGCCCTTTTGGAGCAGCATGACAGCGTTACGCCGTTACTGCAACGCTCAGGCGTCGATACCAAGGCCCTTTTCAAGGGCGTATTTGCTTTGTTGGATCGTTTGCCCAAGTCTCAGTCCAAGGAGCAAGTGCAAGTCGGTAGAGATATCGTAACGCTCATGCAATTGGCTGAAAAAGAGTCGATGAAAAGGGGGGATCAGTTCATTGCCAGCGAGTTGTTTTTCTATGTTTTGGCCGACTTTAAGAGCGAATGTGCCCAAGTATGCAGAGACCATGGTTTGAACAAAGCCACATTGGATGTGGCCATCAAAGCTCTAAGAGGTGGTGAGAGTGTTCAAACTGCCAATTCAGAAGGCCAACGCGAAGCGCTTCAAAAGTATTGTGTGGATTTGACAGAACGCGCGCGAAAGGGGAAATTGGACCCTGTGATTGGACGAGACGATGAGATTCGCCGTGCCATTCAGGTCCTGCAAAGAAGAACCAAAAACAATCCCGTTTTGATTGGTGAGCCGGGTGTTGGAAAAACAGCGATCGTAGAGGGTTTGGCGCAGCGCATCGTTGCTGGGGAGGTACCGGAGTCCTTGAAAGGTAAGCGCGTTTTGTCCTTAGACATGGCCGCACTTTTGGCAGGTGCAAAATTCAGAGGTGAGTTTGAAGAGCGGTTAAAAACCGTGTTGAATGAGTTGGCCAAGGACGAAGGACAAACCATTGTCTTTATCGATGAGTTGCACACCATGGTGGGTGCTGGTAAGGCAGAAGGAGCTATGGATGCCGGCAACATGCTCAAGCCCGCATTGGCTCGTGGTGAGTTGCATTGTGTAGGAGCGACAACGCTTGATGAATACCGAAAGTTCATTGAAAAAGATGCGGCTTTGGAGAGGCGTTTCCAAAAGATCATTGTGGGTGAGCCAAGCGTGGAGGCAACGATTGCAATTTTGCGTGGATTACAAGAAAAATATGAAGTTCATCATGGCGTGGAGATCACAGATCCTGCTATTGTTGCAGCTGCAGAGTTGTCTCATCGCTACATCACCGATCGGTTCTTGCCTGACAAAGCCATTGATTTGATCGATGAAGCCGCAGCCAAAATAAAGATTGAAATTGACTCCAAACCAGAGGTCATGGACAAGTTGGATCGTCGACTCATTCAATTAAAAATTGAACGCGAAGCCGTTAAAAAAGAGACCGACGAGGCCTCCCAAAAGAGATTGCTCCTCCTAGAGGAGGAAATGATAAAGTTAGAAAAAGAACTTGCCGATTTGGAGGAAATTTGGAGAAGCGAAAAAGCCTCCGCACAAGGTGGCGCTTTGATCAAAGAAGAGATTGATCGCATTCGCTTTCAAATTGAAGAGTTCACCAGGAAAGGACAATTTGACCAAGTTGCAGAGTTGCAATATGGCAAATTGCCTGAATTGGAAAAGCGACTCAAAGAGGCGAACGCCAATGAAAATCTGGCTCACCAATCGGCCGATGGTAAAAAGAACAAATTGCTTCGTACCCAAGTTGGTGCCGAAGAAATTGCTGAGGTCGTGGCTCGGGCAACGGGAATACCCGTCTCCAAACTCATGCAAGGCGAGAGAGACAAGCTGTTAAAAATGGAGAGCTTCTTGCATCAAAGGGTGGTGGCTCAAGAAGAGGCCATCTCAGCTGTAGCCAATGCAATTCGACGCTCTCGTGCGGGTCTAGGGGATCCGAATCGGCCGACTGGATCTTTTTTGTTCCTTGGCCCTACTGGCGTGGGCAAAACCGAACTTTGCAAAGCCTTGGCCGGCTTCATGTTTGACAGCGAAGACCATCTCATCAGGATCGATATGAGTGAGTTCATGGAGAAGCATTCGGTCAGTCGACTCATTGGAGCACCTCCGGGTTATGTGGGGTATGACGAAGGCGGGTATTTGACCGAAGCAGTTCGCAGAAAGCCTTATTCTGTTATTTTGCTCGACGAGGTTGAAAAAGCCCATCCGGATGTATTCAACATTTTGTTGCAAGTCTTGGACGACGGTCGTTTGACCGACGGACAGGGGCGTACCGTGGACTTTAAAAATACGGTCTTGGTGATGACTTCCAACATCGGATCTAGGCTCATCCAACAAAAGGTAGGTCATGATCTTCAAGAGATCAAGGACGCGGTCGGTGAGGAGTTGAAACAACATTTTCGACCCGAATTTTTAAACCGAATTGATGAGACGGTCGTCTTTCATTCATTGAGTGCAGATCATATTTCTAAAATTGCAGACATTCAATTGCAAATCTTATCAACACGCTTGGCCAAGATGGACTTGACTTTGAAAATTTCTGCAGCTGCACTTGCCGAGTTGGCAAAGGTGGGATTTGATCCTCAATATGGGGCCAGACCCCTCAAAAGAGCCATACAGCAGCGCATTGAAAACCCGCTCTCCAAGTTGTTGCTTGAGGGCTATTTTCATCCCAAAGATGAAATACAGATCAGTGTGGACCCCGTGAGAAACCCAGGTGAGTTTTTCTTTACCAAAGAAACCTTGCCCGCGTAATTCATTTTCTGCCCTATTTGCCCTTTTTGGGCCTGATGTTGGCGGGCAAGATGATGGTTCAGACCCATCTATTTTGGTCGCTTCGAGCAAGCAAGTCCTCCTTGTGTGAAAATCAACACTTCAGGACTTGACGCGTGCGGTTTTCCTTGTTGGCCCAGGGTATTCCTCTTGTGTGGGGTCTTTCTTGCTCTCCAACCTCGGTCCTTTTAAATGAACACAGCCTCCATCTCTCCAGAACCCGTTGAGGTCGCTCTTGCTGATGACGCCAAAATCATTGCATTGGTTGGCTTGGCCCATTCAAGTTCACATTTTTCGCATTTGATTCTGCCCTTGATGTTCCCCGTGTTCATCAAGGCCTTTGGCTTGAGTTACTCCGCACTTGGGTTTGTGATGAGTGTGTTCTTTTTTATCTCGGGTGTGGGTCAAGCTTGCTCAGGTTTTGTCGTTGACAAAATAGGCGCTAGACCGGTCATGTATGCGTCCCTTGTCTTCCTAGGTGCGGGTTGCTTTTGGGCCTCTAGCGCAGAAGGTTATCAAGACTTGATCATCGTCGCGATTTTGTTGGGTCTGGGTAACTGTGCCTTTCATCCGATGGACTACACCATTTTGAACCAACGTGTTTCTCTTAAGCGGATTGGCTACGCTTATTCAGCCCATGGTTTGACGGGGAACTTGGGTTGGGCTGTGGCGCCGGTGTTCATGGTGGGGATCACCCAGATGAGCAAGTGGCAAACAGCCTATGTGTGTGCTGGCTTTGTTTATTTGGTCATTCTTGCCCTGTTGCTCTTTTACCGAGACAGCATTTTGACCCAACCTCACGTTAAACCCAAAACGACCGAAGAGGGCGTTCCAACGTCCATTTTGAAGCTACCCATGGTTTGGTGGTGTTTCTCTTTCTTTTTCTTTTCAACCATGACCTTGGCTGTCGTGCAAAACTACTCGGTCATCATTTTGCAGTCTTTGTACACTGTAAGTCTTCAATCGGCGACGATGACGCTCACAAGCTACATGCTTTGTGCAGCGGCTGGTATGCTCAGTGGCGGGTTTGTCGCTGCCAAGTGGCCCACCCAAAGTGACCAAGTGGTGGCCGTGTGCATGGCGATCGGTGCCTTGTTGATGGCCTTGTGTGCATCAACTTGGCTCAGTGCACCTTGGGCCATGGTGGCTTTGGCGGCGACGGGTTTTGCCTTAGGCATTGGTGGGCCATCCAGAGATATGATGATTCGAAAGGCAACCCCCAAGGGGGCTACCGGTCGAGTGTATGGTGTGGTCTACTCTGGCCTTGATGCGGGTTTTGCTATTGCGCCCACATTGTTTGGTTACTTTATGGACCACACTTGGTTCTCTGGTGTCTTGTTGTGTTCGGCCCTGACTTTGATGGTCAGTGTCTTTTTTGCCTTTGCCGTTGGACGGCAAGAGATTAAAACAAGTTGAGATAAATATGGCAAAACGTCAATTGGCAGGTCATTTGTTGGTGCAGTGTTTGGTCGAGCAAGGGGTAACTCACGTTTTTGGTGTTCCGGGTGAGAGCTTCTTGGCTGTTTTGGATGGTTTTCATGCTTATCAAGACCAGATTGAATTTGTCATCAATCGGCAAGAGGGTGGTGCTGCAAACATGGCAGAGGCCGCTGGCAAGTTAAGCGCTCGTCCCGGCATTTGTTTTGTCACAAGGGGGCCTGGTGCCACCAATGCATCGATCGGTGTGCACACGGCCTTTCAAGACAGCACACCCATGATCTTGTTTGTGGGAGATGTGGGCAGCGATTTTAGAGATCGCGAGGCTTTCCAAGAACTGGATTACAACTCGTTTTTTGGCCCCAACACCAAAGGCATGGCAAAAAGAGTTGAAAGAATAGATGACCCCCATAGAATTCCGGAGTATGTCGCTAGGGCCTTTGCCCTGGCCATGAACGGTCGACCGGGCCCGGTGGTTGTGGTTTTGCCAGAGGACATGCTCAGGCAAGAGGTGCAAGCATTGCCTTTGCCTAAAGTGTTCCCAACCAAAGCCCAATGCGCTCCAGATGACTTGGTCATTTTTAAACAAATGCTGGAGCGAGCGCAAAAACCCTTGGTGATTGCTGGAGGGGGGGGATGGAGCGTGGAATCCGCTCAAGCCTTGGAGGCCTTTGCACAGAAATGGCATCTGCCAGTGGGGTGTGCCTTTCGTTTCCAAGACACGTTTGATAATTACTCGACACTGTATGCTGGTGATGTGGGGATTGGAATCAACCCCAAGTTGGCGCTAAGAATCAAAGAGTCTGACCTCATCATCGCCCTTGGCCCCCGCTTGGGCGAGATGACGACCAATGGCTATACCTTGCTCAAAGCCCCCAAGGCCGATCAAACCTTGGTCCATTTTCATGCGAGTGCGGATGAGCTTGGTCGAGTCTACCAAGCTGATTTGAGCTTTAACGCAACGATGAACGCGGCCGCTTTGGCCTTGAAGGATCTGACCCCTCCCCAAGCCGAGCAGATCGTTTGGCGAGCCTGGACCGATTCGATTCATCAAGAGTACTTGGCCAATTTGCAGCCTCAAACTCTGCCAGGTCCTGTTGACATGGCTCAGATCATGAAAACGGTAGGGGAGCATTTACCTTGTGATGCGGTGTTGACCAATGGTGCAGGCAACTTCTCCTCATGGTTGCATCGTTTTCACCGTTATCACGGATTGTCAAAAGGCTTTAAAACTCAATTGGCGCCCACCTCAGGGGCCATGGGCTATGGTGTGCCTGCTGGCATTGCGGCGAATATTTTGACCCAAAGGCTCTCTTTTACCATTGCAGGGGATGGGGACTTTTTGATGACGGGTCAAGAGTTGGCAACAGCCGTTCAGTTCGGTGCCAAGACCATTATCTTGCTTTTGAACAATGGAACATTTGGCACCATACGCATGCACCAAGAGCGAGAGTACCCGACCCATGTCAGCGGTTCAACTTTGAAAAATCCAGATTTTTCAGAACTGGCAAAGGCTTATGGTTATGTGGGTGTCAAGATGACAAAGACGCAGGAGTTTGAACCTTTGTTCAAGGCGGCCTTGGCCAGAGATCAAGGGACATTGATAGAAATCATGCTGGATCCAGATGTCATCACCACTCGAGTTTCACTCAGTCAAATTCGAGAGGATGCCTTAAAAAATAGATGAGTTGCATGAGTCACTTTCTAGTATGATCTTGTCAAGGGATGGGTTTTGACGGAGCCCTTTGCCATGTGTTTATTTTTTTAGCGAGCTACTTCAATCCATGAGTACTATCAACGAAGTCTTTGAAATACATCTTCATGGACAAGTTCAACTTCGGCAAGATGTGACGGACAAAGAAATCAACGATGCTTTAAAGCCTTTGTGGAGTCAAACCGGAGAAAACACCTTTAAAAAAGGTTCTGCCAGCATCTATGAAGATGAGCCTGGTATCGTGGTGGACAAAAAAGAGCACCTGCTTAGAATATGTTGGACGGTGGTTGGAGAGATGAAATTTCATCAAAATTTAGACGAATTTTGTATGGGTTTGAACGAGTTGACTTCAATGGGGGCTGCATTTGAGGTAACTTTTTACAACGAACAGTTTGAATCGGGGGATCAAGAGGATTTTGTGCCCGATGAGGAAGAAGAGGGCGAGTTCTTTGAAGAGTCGATGTTGCTGTTTGTGGGCCCCACACCTGCGGCAATCATGGATGTTCAACGTGACGTGATGGTCCAAGATGTGATTCACATTTTAGAGAGGCATTTCGAACCTGAAAAATTAGAAGGTGTGATTCGAGAGGTTGATAAGCTTTTTATCACCAAATTTGAAAGCTTGATCGATTCACTCGAGCGCATGCCTCAATCGAGTCCCGGAAAACTGTCCTCTGGCAGTGGTTCCAAGGGCATCAGTAAAAATAAAAATTCTAGGCGTTTGCATTGATTGCCAAACTTGCCGATCAGTTGGTTGTTGCATAGCCCTCTCGGCGCATTGAAGGTCCAGCACAAAAGGTGCACGCCTAGAGGGAAAGCGTGCACTTCCATCACAACGCAATGTGCATTGAGGCAACAGAAAAATCAACTGCTCAATTTGATGCCTTTGAATTCACCAGAAGCAATTCGTTGTTTCCAGATCTCGGGTCCAGTGATGTGCGCACTTGTGCCACCTGCGTCAACCGCCACGGTGACAGGCATGTCGACCACATCAAACTCATAAATCGCCTCCATCCCCAGATCTGCAAAGCCAACCACTTTGGCTGTTTTGATGGCTTTGCTGACCAAGTAGGCTGCACCACCGACGGCCATGAGGTAAGCGCTCTTGTGTTTTTTAATCGCTTCAATCGCAACTGGGCCACGTTCGGCTTTACCAATCATGGACAGCAGACCTGTTTGAGCCAGCATCATCTCGGTGAACTTGTCCATCCTGGTGGAGGTGGTTGGGCCCGCAGGTCCCACCGCTTCATCGCCCACGGGATCTACGGGGCCGACGTAATAAATCACTCGATTTTTAAAGTCAACGGGCAAAGGCTCCCCTTTGGCGAGCATGTCTTTGATGCGTTGATGGGCGGCATCGCGACCCGTCAACATGCGCCCGTTCAACAGCAAGGTTTGACCTGGTGTCCAAGAGGCGACCTGTTCTTTGGTGAGTGTGTTGAGATCAACGCGTTGGCTTTTCTGCGTATCGGCCTTCCAAGCCACTTGTGGCCAAAGATCTAAGGATGGTGGGTCGAGGAAAACAGGGCCTTCGCCTTTCATGACAAAGTGAGCATGCCGTGTGGCCGCGCAATTGGGGATCATGGCCACGGGTTTGCTGGCAGCATGTGTGGGATACATTTTGATTTTGACATCCAAGACCGTTGTCAACCCACCTAGGCCTTGAGCGCCAATCCCTAAGGCATTGACTTTTTCGTAGAGTTCGAGCCTGAGGTTTTCGACTTGGTTAAGTGCCTCACCCTTCGTAGATTTTTCCTGCAACTGGTACATGTCCAAGTCATCCATGAGACTTTCTTTGGCCATCAAAACAGCTTTCTCTGCAGTGCCACCAATGCCAATGCCAAGCATGCCGGGAGGGCACCATCCAGCTCCCATGGTGGGAACTGTTTTCAAGACCCAGTCCACCACACTGTCGCTTGGATTGAGCATGATCATTTTGCTTTTGTTCTCGCTCCCGCCTCCCTTGGCTGCGACGGTCACCTCCAAGGTGTCTCCAGCAACAACTTCTGTAAAGATCACGGCTGGTGTGTTGTCTTTGGTGTTTTTTCTGGCGAACTCCGGATCACTCACCACGCTGGCGCGAAGCATGTTGTCGGTGTTGTTGTAGCCCTGACGCACGCCCTCATTGATGGCGTCTTCAAGGCTTGAGGTAAAGCCTTCAAGTTTCACATTCATGCCAAGTTTTAAAAACACGTTGACGATACCCGTGTCTTGGCAAATGGGGCGGTGACCGGTGGCACTCATTTTGCTGTTGGTCAAAATTTGCGCTATAGCGTCTTTGGCCGCAGGGGATTGCTCACGCTCGTAGGCTCGGCTCAGATGTGCAATGTAATCGGTGGGGTGGTAGTAGCTGATGAACTGCAGTGCAGCTGCAATGGATTCAATCAAGTCGTCTTGTCGAATGATGGTCATGGAATTCTCTTTAGGTTATGGCGAGTACAAATTGACTCAGTTCAGGCGGTTTTGGCGAGCCAAGCCCATAAGTTTACTCCGCCAAGGTGTGACTTTTAGACCCTAGAATGCAGAAAAAAACCAATTCTCTGCCAGTACTGCATTCATGAGCCTTGAGCCAGATTCCAAGGGGGCCGTTTTTGAGGCAGCCCCCTTGGACTGTCTTCTTGGTGAGTTCTCGGTCTTAAAATATATATCGTACAAAGATGACCCAAATCAAAGTTGTGTTTTATTTTTGAAATACAGGGTTTTTCTTGTCAGTTTTGTTAAAGAAGTCTTCATAAAATGAAGATCCACGTGGCAACCGCCAAAGATGAGTTAAAAAGGAGACCTAAGATCATGAGCGAACACCATACCGAGCTACCCGTCTATGACCCGCCCAAAGCGTTTTCAGAGAAGGCGGCCATTCCCAGTATGCAAGCTTATGAGGCCTTGTGTGCTCATGCACAAAGAGACTATCAAGGTTTTTGGGCTGAACAAGCCAAGCGTTTGATCACTTGGAAAAAACCCTTCACCCAGATCTTGGACGAAAGTGAAAAACCATTTTTTAAATGGTTCGCAGACGGCGAGTTGAACGTCTCCTACAACTGTTTGGACCGCAACATTGAGCGTGGTCTGGGGGATAAAACGGCCTTGATTTTTGAGGCCGACGGTGGTGAAGTGAGCACCATCACCTACCGCGATTTATTGGGCAAGACCTGTCAGTATGCCCATGTCTTGAAGTCTCAAGGCGTTGGCAAAGGGGATCGGGTGATCATCTACATCTCCATGTCCATCGATGGTGTGGCTTGTATGCAAGCATGTGCTCGAATTGGTGCCATCCATTCCGTGGTATTTGGGGGCTTTTCAGCACAATCTTTAAGAGACCGCATAGAGGACACGGGTGCCAAGTTGGTCATCACGGCCGATCACCAAGTCAGGGGGGGTAAACAGTTGCCTTTGAAGTCCATCGTCGATGAGGCCTTGGCGCTGGGGGGGTGCGAGAAAATTAAAAGTGTGCTGGTGGTCAAACGTTCAGGCCAAGCGGTGGAGATGAAGGAGGGCAGAGACCACTGGTTGGAGCCCTTGGCAAGCGCCAAGCCCAAGCACATCGAGCCCGAGTGGGTGGGCTCAGAGCATCCCTTGTTCTTGCTCTACACCTCAGGCTCGACTGGTAAACCCAAAGGTGTCCAGCACGCAAGTGCGGGCTATCTTCTCCATGCTGCTCTCACCACCGAGTGGACCTTTGATTTGAAAGCGGATGATGTTTTTTGGTGCACGGCTGACATTGGCTGGGTGACTGGGCACACCTACATCACCTACGGCCCACTGGCCCTGGGTGCCACAGAGATCGTGTTTGAGGGGGTGCCCACCTTCCCCAATGCAGGGCGTTTTTGGAGCACGATTGAAAAGCACAAGGTCAGCATTTTCTACACCGCGCCGACGGCCATTCGATCTTTGATCAAGTCCGCAGAGGCGGATGAAACCATCCACCCTAAACAATACAATTTGAAGAGCTTGAGGCTCTTGGGCTCTGTGGGTGAGCCGATCAATCCGGCCGCATGGGAATGGTATTACAAGAACGTGGGCGGCTCGAACTGCCCCGTTGTGGATACGTTCTGGCAAACTGAGACGGGTGGTCACATGATCACGCCCATGCCTGGGGCCACACCCATGGTGCCAGGTTCATGCACCTTGCCGTTCCCAGGCATTGAGGCGGCCATCGTGGATGAAACGGGCAAAGATGTGCCCAATGGGCATGGTGGTATTTTGGTGGTAAAAAAACCATGGCCCTCTATGATCAGAACCATTTGGGGCGATCCTGAGCGGTTTAAAAAGAGTTACTACCCAGATGATTTCAAGGGGGAATACTATTTGGCGGGTGATGGTGCCATTCGAGATAAAAAGACGGGTTATTTCACCATCACGGGCCGAATCGATGACGTGCTCAATGTCTCCGGACATCGCATGGGGACCATGGAAATTGAGTCTGCCTTGGTGAGTTGCACCGAGTTGGTGGCTGAGGCGGCGGTGGTGGGGCGTCCTGACGATACAACGGGCGAGGCGATTTGTGCCTTTGTGGTTTTGAAGCGTCCAAGACCTACTGGAGAGGAGGCGCTGAAGTTGGCGAAAATATTAAGGGACCATGTGGGCAAAGAAATTGGACCCATTGCCAAGCCCAAGGACATCCGTTTCGGAGACAATTTACCTAAAACGCGCTCGGGCAAGATCATGCGTCGCTTGTTGCGCTCAATTGCCAAGGGTGAGGCGATCACGCAAGACACGTCCACGCTTGAAAATCCAGCCATCCTTGAGCAGCTTGCTGAGAAAAGCTTTTAGCCACTCGTGGTTTTTTAAGGCGCTTTGAGCTGAAGAATCCAAGTCGACAAAGCCTTGGATTCTTCAACGCTTACTTGAGGATTGGCAGGCATGGGGATCACCCCCCAAGAGCCCGAGCCCCCGTGGATGATTTTGTGAGCCAGTCGATCCTTGGCCAAGGGGTCTTTGCTGTACTTGATGGCCACGTCCAAGTAACTTGGACCCACGACTTTTTTATCCATCGCATGGCAAGACAAACAGTGCCTGGTTTTGGCCAACTCCATGGCCCCTTGTGCATGCGCCCATGGGTTAAAGTCTAAACATGCCAGCAGACAAAAAATGAAGGAAAGCCCTCTCCTTGCTTGGCCAAGGGGAGCAAGAGCGGGAGTCCTATTTTTCATGGGTGAATGAAAAATATCTATCTTTCACCTGTCGTCACAAGCTTCTGTTTTCAAACAAGTCCAGCACGGCGCCTTTGCTGGCACTTGAAGCGTTGAAAGCAAATTTCGCCTGCACGCCTCGCACATAACGGGCCTGAGGAGGTTTCCAGCCCTCTTTTCTTTGGGCCAGTTGCGCGTCGCTTACATTCAACTGTAGGAGCAACTGATGAGCGTCGATGGTGATGGAGTCGCCCTCATGGATGAAGGCGATGTTGCCCCCCGCTGCGGCTTCTGGGGCCACGTGGCCCACCACCATCCCCCAGGTGCCTCCAGAAAATCGTCCATCGGTGATCAGGCCAACACTTTCACCCAATCCTGCCCCAATCAAGGCGCCTGTTGGCGCGAGCATTTCAGGCATGCCGGGTCCTCCTTTGGGTCCCAAGTACCTGAGAACCATGATGTCACCGGCTTTGATTTTCCCATCCAAGATCGCCTTCAAGGCGGATTGTTCATCGTCAAAGACTCGAGCAGGGCCAGTCATGACGGGGTTTTTGAGGCCGGTGATTTTGGCCACGCAACCTTCAGGGGACAAATTGCCTTTCAAGATGGCGAGATGGCCTTGAGCGTACAAAGCTTTGTCCAGGGTTCGAATGACGGTTTGTTCAGGCCTGGGTTGATCCGGGATCTGGGCCAAATTCTCAGCAACTGTTTTGCCGGTGATGGTCATGCAGTCCCCGTGCAAGAGTCCAGCCTTTAAAAGGATTTTCATGACCTGTGGGATGCCGCCGGCTTGGTGCAAGTCAACGGCCAAGAATTGACCTGAAGGTTTGAGGTCACAGATGACGGGCACCTTTTTTCGAACCATCTCGAAATCATCAATCGACCAAGGTACATCGGCGGCATGTGCAATCGCTAAAAAATGCAACACCGCGTTGGTTGAACCTCCAGTGGCCATGATCACAGCAACTGCATTTTCAATGGACTTGCGGGTCACAATGTCTCTGGGTTTGAGATCGTTCTTGATGGCCTCAATCAATACTTTTGCTGCAGCTTTGGCCGAGTTTTGGGTTTCATCGTGCGGGTTGGCCATGGTTGAGGAGAAGGGCAAGGACATGCCCAAAGCTTCGAAGGCGCTGGACATGGTGTTGGCGGTGTACATGCCTCCGCAAGAACCGGAGCCTGGAATGGCTTTTTGTTCGATCTCTTTGAGTTCTGCATCGGTCATTTTGCCAGCTGCATTTTGTCCCACTGCTTCAAAAACACTCACGATGTTCAAATCCTGACCGTTGTGGCGGCCAGGTAAGATGGTGCCGCCATAGACATAAATCGCTGGAACATTGGCTCGCAGGATGCCCATCATGCCTCCGGGCATGTTTTTGTCGCATCCTCCTACGACCACGACGCCGTCCATCCATTGGCCTTGAACGCAGGTCTCGATGCAGTCTGCGATCACCTCTCGTGAAACCAAGGAATACTTCATGCCTTCTGTGCCCATGGCCATTCCGTCTGAGATGGTCGGTGTGCCAAAAACCTGAGCGTTTCCTCCGGCCTCTTCAATGCCTTGGATCGCTGCATCGGCAAGCTTTTGAAGGCCACTGTTGCAAGGCGTGATGGTGCTGTGGCCGTTGGCAACGCCCACCATGGGTTTTACAAAATCACTCTCTTCATAGCCCATGCCATAGTACATGGAGCGGTTGGGCGCGCGGGACTTGCCCTCTGTGATTTGGGCAGAGCGACGATTGATTTGAATTTTTTTGATGTCCATTTTTTTCGTATCAAGAAAGGGTTACTGTTGTGACCACTGGAGCAAGAGAAAACATTTTCCCTTGGTAGCGTAGTTTAACGCTTTGTTCGGGCACAATATTGAACATGTTAATGCACCCACAGTGGGATCCCGTAGCGCTCAGCATCGGCCCTTTATCCATTCACTGGTATGGCATCAGTTACCTGATCGCCTTTGCCCTTTTCCTATTTCTCGCCAACCGCAGACTCAAGTCAGAACCCTATCTGTCAGCCGTTCAATCCGGGCAGTGGTCTTTTGCAAAGGTAGAGGACTTGCTTTTTTTTGGCGTGATTGGCGTGATTTTGGGTGGCAGGCTGGGTTATTGTTTTTTTTACAAACCCTTTTTCTACCTCGAACATCTTGAGCAAGTTCTCTACATTTGGCAAGGTGGGATGAGTTTTCATGGTGGCATGATCGGGGTGGTGTTGGCCATGGCGATATGGGCAAGAAGACAGGGCAAGTCATGGTTGGAGGTGACAGACTTCATCGCGCCATGTGTGCCCACAGGCTTGGCCAGTGGTCGAGTGGGCAACTTCATCAATGGTGAATTGTGGGGGCGACAAGCCAGTGAACAGTTGCCGTGGGCGATGGTTTTTCCACAAAGCGGCACCTGGGTGCCAAGACACCCCTCTCAAATCTATCAGTTCCTTTTAGAGGGCGTGCTGCTCTTTATTGTGCTGTGGTTGTTTGCCAAGAAAAAACGTCCGTTGGGCGCCGTCTCTGGGGTGTTTTTGGTGGGCTATGGGCTTTGTCGATTTGGTGCGGAGTATTTTCGCGAGCCCGACGCCTTTTTGGGCTTGTTGGCCGCAGGCCTGAGCATGGGGCAATGGCTTTGCGTACCCATGGTGCTCCTAGGATGTTTTTTCCTATTGACCTCACGACAAAAAAGCACTTGAAGCGGGAAACTTGGCCCTTGGTGTGCATGTGATGTATTTGTGAGCAAAACCTCACCATGGGACTTAAATACTTATTGTTTTGATGCGTAAATACCTATAATTACGTGTAATTACAGAGGTTTTCCACTCTCATGAAGCCCCCCATAGTCTCTTTGCATGACGAAGTTGCCGATTTGATTCGGGATCAAATCTTTGATGGCGAGCTTGGTGCGGGCGCCTTCATTGATGAGATGAAGTTGTGCGAGAGATTGTCCATTTCAAGGACACCTTTGAGGGAGGCCTTGAAGGTCTTGGTCTCGGAGGGTCTGCTTCGCCATGAAACTCGAGTGGGATGTTTTGTGCGAGAGATCACCCGCAAAGACATCGATGATATTTTCCCAGTTTTAGGTCTTTTAGAGGGAAGGGCTGCCTATGAGGCGGCCTTGCGACTCAACGATGCCGACGTTGAGGCTTTGACCCTTTGGCATGAAAGACTTGGGGATCTAGCGGTCAGTCAAGACATCAAGGCCTACTACAAAACCAATTGGGTGATCCATGAATCCATCATCGCCTTGGCCAACAACGCCTGGCTGACTCAAGTTATTGCAGACTTAAGACGAATACTTAGGTTATCTAGATTGCTTCAGCTTCAAATGCCGGAGCGTTTAGAAAAAAGCTTTTGCGAGCATGTGAAAATTTTTGATGCCTTGAAGGCCAAAAATCCAATGGCTGCGCAAGAGGCGATGAAAGAACATTTGAACCAGCAGCACCTTGTGATCAGACGCTTGGCCGATGAAACCCAGCAATTAACACTTGAACTTAATTTATGAACAGACCCCAATGGCTAGAGCGTGGCATGAAACTGCTGCGTTCAAAATTAGATCAACCCGAAAAGCAAGCCGCTGTAGCTGTTTCTGAAGATCGCTCGACCAGAGAGAGAATTGATGCCTCCTTAAAACATCGCGACGAAGCCTTGTCGTCGCGCTCACTGAGGAAAATGCTCACCCAACTCAATGACATCATTGACACCAAGGTCAGTGAAATTGAAGGTGGGCGACGCGCCAAAGTGTTTGCAAAATGGTATGAGTTGAGTTTGCCTGAAATCAGGCTCGATGTTTGGTTGTTGATGAGCGAGTATTTTGGCCCAGACGCTAAAAAAGTCATGAGCGCCAGAGAGGAATACACACAAGCCTTCGGTACCCAAGATGAGGGTGCCGCTGAAATCAAATTGCGTCGCTCTTTGGTGTCTCCCAGGACTCGACTTTTTCAGAGATTTGCGGCTTTTGAGGGCGGCTTAAGGTTTTTATTGAGTTTGAGGGCGGAGCTGATTCCGCACCTGAAAAACAACAAAAGGCTCGTGGCTTTGGATGCCGAATTGGAAAATTTATTTTCCACTTGGTTGGATGTGGCTTTTTTAGAGCTCAAGCGTTTGAGTTGGGATTCACCAGCTTCCTTGATTGAAAAACTGATTCAATATGAAGCCGTGCATGACATTCGAAGCTGGGCCGACTTGAAAAACCGTCTCGATAGCGATCGACGTTGTTATGGTTTTTTTCATCCCAATTTGCCCAACGAGCCCTTGATCTTCGTGGAGGTCGCGTTGCTCAGTGAAATGGCCAACAGCATCACGCCTTTGTTGGATGAAAATGCAGCCCCGGAAAATCTTCAAAAATCCACGGTGGCCATTTTTTACTCCATCAGCAACACACAAGCTGGTTTAAGAGGGGTTGGGTTTGGCGACTCCTTGATCAAGCGCGTGGTTCAAGTGTTGAAAGATGAATTTCCAAAGCTTAAAACCTTCGCAACTTTGTCCCCCATACCAGGCCTCAAGCCATGGGTCACCAAGAACATAGACTCACTCTTGGAGCGCCTTGGCGATAAAGAGTCCAAGGCTTTGCATAAATCTCTAGGCTTGGTAGAGCATAGCGGTGCAGAGCTGATCAAAGCCATCGATGCCTTGGAGAATTTATCCAACAACACAGTTTTAGAGAGTTTCATGAAACACGCTGCAGCGGTTTACTTGGGTCAAACGCTGCATGAGGGCCATCCCATGGACGCCGTTGCCAAGTTCCATTTGCACAATGGTGCTCGGGTCGAACGCATCAACTGGTGTGCCGACCCATCGTCCAAAGGCTACAAACAGTCTTGGGGCATGATGGTGAACTATCTCTATGACTTGAGAAAGCTAGACCGCCATCGCATGCTTTTGGCCAAGGGGAAAATCACCGTCTCCTCAGACGTTGAGAGCTTGTTCTTGCCTTTACAAAAGGACAGTTGATTTGGCGAGCATGTTCCCTGGATGCTTTGAATATTTCCTTGGGCTTCTTGTCAAAAAAACATCTGAAGCCATTTAAAATCCCTCTCCAACACTACAGTTTTAAACTCAGAGGATCCACATGTCCGGCCCCCTTTCACACATCAAAGTTCTCGATTTATCCAGAGTTTTAGCTGGGCCTTGGGCCGCTCAAAACTTGGCCGATTTGGGCGCACAGGTCATCAAGGTTGAGCGCCCTAAAAAAGGCGATGATTCAAGGGCTTTTGCACCCCCTTTCTTGCGCGATGCGTCAGGACAGTCCACCAACGAGTCAGCCTATTACTGTGCCGCCAATCGGGGTAAAAAATCAATCACCATAGACATCTCCGTGGCTGAGGGCCAGGCCCTGGTGCTTGAGCTAGCCAAAAATGTGGATGTGCTTGTAGAGAACTACAAGGTCGGTGACTTGGCTCGGTATGGCTTGGGCTTTGAGGACATCAAGGCCATCAACCCCGGCATCATTTATTGTTCTGTCACGGGTTTTGGCCAAACCGGCCCTTACAAAGACCGGCCTGGCTATGACTTCATGGCCCAGGGCATGGGGGGCTTGATGAGCGTCACCGGTGAGCGAGATGACTTGCCCGGGGGAGGCCCTCAAAGAGTGGGTGTGCCCATCATTGACATGACCACCGGCATGTATGCCAGTGTGGCCATTTGTGCAGCCATTGCACACCGGGCGGTGACCGGTCAAGGGCAATGGATCGATGTCTCTTTGCTAGATTCCTGCGTTGCCATCTTGGCCAATCAAGCCATGAACTATTTTGCTACAGGCGTGTCGCCTTCTTCGCTGGGTAACGCGCACCCCAATATCGTCCCCTATCAAACCTTCAAGACCGCAGATGGGGCCTTGATTTTGGCTTGTGGAAATGACAACTTGTTCAACAAGTTTTGCGAAGTCGCCGATTGTGAACACTTGGCCAAAGATGTGAAGTTCAGCACGAATGGTGAGCGTGTCAAAAATCGAGAAGAAATCACCATGCTTTTGAATGCCATTTTTCTTGCGAAAACCACCAAAGAATGGGTCTCTTTGTTAGATAAAGCAGGTGTGGCAAATGGTCCCATCAACAAGATTGAAGATGTCTTTGAGGAGCCTCAGGTCTTGGCCCGAGGCATGAAGTTCGACTTGCCTCATGCTGTCGCTGGAAAGGTGACCTTGGTGGGCAGTCCCATGAAGTTTTCTCATACCCCCGTCAAGCTGGAGATCCCACCACCTTCTTTGGGTCAACACACGCAAGAAATTTTGCGAGAGGTCTTGCACAAATCAACCGATGAAATTGATAGGCTTCAAAATTCAGGCGTTGTTTAGACCCTCGGTCAAGGACAAAGACCTAAAGCCCAGGCTTATTTTTACTTGATCGCAGGGACTGCTCCATTTCTACCTTCAGGGCCCAGTCAAACCCAACCCTGGCGCCAAACCGTGTCGTCTTGCAAGTCACGCCAGGCTATGGTTTGCGTGGCTTTGGAAAATACAGCTTCGATTTCGACGTGTGTAATGGGGTCGGTAAGGATCTCGGGTTGAAGCACTCGGCTCACCAAGAAGTGTTTTTGTTTAGCGACTGGCTTAATCGCCGTCCATTTGGTCAGCAGCAGTTTTTTGGGGTTCAAGGGGTTCATGGTGCTTGATGGTCCGTCATCGAAAGAAAGCGCTTGGGGTACGGGGTCGGTAACATCACCAGGCTCTTAGGCCAATGGCCAGCATGCATCATCAGGTCCATGATCTTTCTTGGCCCTCAGCATTTTGCGATGCATGACTTCATGCGCTTAGACACCACCTGTGCCAATTCAATCACGGCCAGCGCATAGTAGCTGCTCCAGTTGTACCTGGTCACGGTATAAAAGTTCTCTGTGCCGAGTACGTAATGGGCCTCATCTTCCCCGTTTTCGAGCATGACCAAAGCCAAAGGCCCTGGGTGACGTTGGGCCGAGGGCGTCAACACCAAGCCCCACTCCAACAATTGTTGAGCTCTAAAGCTTGGCAAAATATCGGGAACAAGCAGTTCTTGCAAGTGTGTTTTGTCAAAAGTGGGGTCGATCTCGAAATGGGTGGGCATGTTGGGTTGCCAACCAAATTTGGCCAAGTAGTTGCCCACTGAGCCAATCGCATCGGCTGTGCTGTTGTTCAAGTCAATGCGTCCATCGCCATCAAAATCAACTGCAAATTTGTGCCAATTGGATGGCATGAATTGGGGCAAACCCATGGCGCCTGCATAACTGGAGAGCCAGACTTGTTGTGGGTTTGTTTGCATCAGCTTCAACAAGGCGCCCAGCTCTTGTCTGAAAAAAAGCTCTCTTTCTTGAGCTCTCGGATGGGACTTGGGAAAGTCCATGCTCAAAGATGTCAACACATCAAGCGCTTTAAAGTGCCCCATGTTTTGGCCGTAGAAGGTTTCAACACCAAGGATGGCAACGATGATCTCCCAAGGTACTTGGTAGATGCTTTGAGCCTTTTCTAAATAGGCCCAGTTCTTTTGAGCATGATCAACCCCACCTTGAATTCTTGATTCGGTTAAAAAGCGCTCTTTGTAGGCCAGCCAATTCTTTTTAACCCCAATGCTTGGGGGCAAGACCAGTTGTTTGATCTTGCTCAGGCTCTTGGCTTTAAGCAATTGGTCAACGACCCAAGGCTTGGGCAGATCGTTGGCCTGAGAAATTTGCTGGGCCAGGTCAAGCAACTCGGGTGTTCGCTTGAAGTAGGGGCCTGTTTCAGTGATGATTTGGCGGACCTTGCGAGGCCTTTTTTGATGCGTCTTGGAACTTTGATGTGCCAAATGACTTCCAAGGGCTGGCGAGTTGCCGTTTGTCGGCGTTACCTGGTTGGTTTGGCCCCAAAGATTGAGCGAAAAGGCCATTAAAAATATGTTCGCCAGACGTTTGAAGAAAAGCTTTTTTACAGTCAATCGATAAATGGTCAAAATTTGTGCTCCCGTGACCAGTATTCTAATGGAGGCCTTAGAATTGGCAGAGCGTTGACCGTTTAAAAATGCGAGGCTTTTGAAGATGAACAAGACAGGTTTTTATTCAAATGCCAAGGCTCGTCTGCATGAAATGGGGCAAGGGCATCCTGAGAGTCCTTTAAGGTTGGATGCGATTGCCGATCGCTTGTTGATCTCTGGCTTGGATGTCGCGCTCAACATGCGAGAAGCGCCAATGGCAAGGGAGCAAGATTTGCTTTTGGCACACGATCCTCAACTGGTCGCCGAGATCAAGAAAAAAGCCCAAGACTTGAGCTTGGACGAAGGCTTCTTGGGTCCACAGTACGCCCACATCGACCCCGATACCTTGATGAATGCCCACACTTGGACAGCTGCTTTGAGCTCGGTGGGGGCTGCCTTGGCTGCAACTGATGCGGTCATTGATGGACACCTGGAGAACGCCTTTTGTTGCGTTCGTCCGCCAGGACATCATGCCACCAGATCGCAATCCATGGGTTTTTGTTTTTTCAACAACGTGGCCATCGCAGTCAAGCATGCTCTGGATGTCCGAGGCTTGCATCGCGTGGCTGTGGTGGACTTTGATGTCCACCATGGCAATGGGACCGAGGATATTTTGGCGGGAGATGAGCGTGTTTTGATGGTGGGCTTTTACCAGCACCCCTTTTATCCTTACTCCAAAATAAGCCCCCAACCCAGCAACATGCTCAATGTTCCCTTGACCGCTTACACCAAGGGCGATGAGGTTCGGCGAGTTGTTTTAGAGAAGTGGTTGCCTAGGCTCTTGGCGCATCGCCCAGAGATGATCTTTATCAGCGCGGGCTTTGATGCGCACCGCGACGATGAAATGGGTCAAATGTTGCTCAAGGAAGAGGACTATGCTTGGATCACACAACAAATTGTTGATCTTGCTCACACCTGTTCTGATGGAAAAATTGTCTCGTGCCTTGAAGGTGGTTATGATTTGAGGGCGCTTGGGACCAGCGTTGAGGCGCATTTAAGAGTTTTGGCCGATTGCTAGCAATCGCTTGGGATAAAAGTTTGGATTTTAAAGGGCGATCGATGACTGATTTTTTCAGTGTTTCTTTTGGGTTTCAATCTGCGTTTTTGTTGATGATCCTTGGGCTGTCCTACTTGTTCAGTCAGTGGCTCACCAAGCGCGTGAGCCACGAGCAATCGGTATGGCTGGGTGAGACCGTTCACGAGGGCTTGCTGTTTCCCTTTTGTGCATTGATCTTGTGCTTTTTCTTGAAGATTGCTTTTCACGCCTTGCACCTGTCCATAGATTTGATTTTGATGGCTTTGCCATTGCTGGTGTTCACCGTTGTCGTTCGTTTGATCACGCGCGTTTTGTTGTTTGTGGCACCTCATTCACCGCTCATGCGCGCTTTGGAGAAGGTGTTCTTTTGGCTGGCTGGGTTCATTTGTGTTTTGTGGGTCACCAACTTGTTGCCAGATTTCTTAAAGGAGTTGGAGTCCATTCATTTGTCCCTTGGGAAAAGTCAAATGAACTTAAGAACCTTGCTCGAAGGGCTGGCCTCCTTGGTCTTTGTGTTGATTTTTTCACTTTGGTTGTCCGCTGCCATAGAGCGTCAACTGATTGCAACGACCGTTCAAGACCTTTCCATGAGAAAGGTGTTGTCTAATTTACTGAGAAGCGCTTTGCTGGTGGTGGGGGTGTTGGTCACCATGTCTACTCTGGGGGTCGACTTGACCGCCTTGTCGGTTCTTGGCGGAGCACTTGGTGTGGGACTGGGATTTGGTTTGCAAAAGCTTGCGGCCAATTATGTCAGTGGTTTTGTCATTTTGCTTGAAAGGTCCATTCGCATTGGGGACTATGTGAAAGTGGACAATTTTGAGGGCGAGATCACCGATATCAAAACCCGCTTTACCTTGATCCGCTCCTTCAGCGGACGCGAATCCATTGTGCCCAATGAACTGTTGATTTCTCAGCCCATCGAGAACTACTCTCTGGAAGACCCTCAGGTGATGCTCAGTACCGTCATTGCTTTGGACTTCCAAAGCAATGAGGCCTTGGTCAAGGAGGCTTTGATGCAGGCCGCCTTGTCCTGCGACCGAGTGCTTAAAGACCCAGCGCCTTCAGTGCTGTTGCAATCCTTTGAGGAAGGGGCCTTGAAGTTCAAACTTAACTTTTGGATCAACGATCCTGAGTCTGGACAACAAAATATCTTGTCAGACGTCAATTTTGCTGTCTTGCAAGCGGTGAGGGCGGCCAATTTGCAAATGCCCATGCCCCAAAGGCATTTGTTATGGTTGCCAGGCCCCGGGGGGGAGCCCCAGCTTCCAAAAATTTAAAATGCTCAATGGCCACCTCGGTTTTGAGGGCATCAGCGAGATTTCTGTCTAGCAGAGCTCACTATTCACCTAAAATAAGGTTTGGTCATTGACTTGACCCGTCTTTGTTGGGTTTGGTTTTTTTGTGGAGAAATTGATGAAGATCTTGGTCCCGGTGAAAAGAGTGGTTGATTACAACGTCAAGGTACGTGTGAAATCGGACGAAAGTGGGATGGACATTGCCAATGTCAAAATGAGCATGAACCCCTTTGATGAAATTGCGATTGAGGAGGCCGTGCGCTTGAAGGAATCTGGTGTTGCCACTGAGGTGATCGCTGTTTCTTGTGGCGTGACACAGTGCACGGAGACGCTCAGAACAGCGATGGCCATCGGTGCAGACAGAGCTATTTTGGTTGAAACCACGCAAGAGCTTCAACCTTTGGCCGTGGCCAAGCTCTTGAACGCCATTGTGGCCAAAGAAAAGCCATCCTTGATCATTTTGGGCAAGCAAGCCATTGATGACGACTGCAACCAAACGGGACAAATGTTGGCCGCTTTGGCGCATTTGCCGCAAGCCACTTTCGCCTCAAAGTTGGAAGTGAAGGATCAACAGGTCCAAGTGACTCGAGAAATTGACGGAGGTCTTGAGGTGGTGTCGCTTCGAATGCCTGCCGTGGTGACCACCGACTTGAGATTGAATGAGCCTAGATTCATCACCTTGCCCAATATTGTTAAAGCCAAGAAAAAGCCACTCGAGACGATCAAGCCAGAAGACCTGGGTGTGGACATCACACCCAGAATCAAAACCTTGAAGGTGTCCGAGCCCCCAGTTCGGGGTGCTGGTGTGCGTGTGGCTGACGTGGATCAATTGATTGACAAATTGAAGAATGTGGCCAAGGTCGTTTGAACACCTTGGGGATGTTTAAATTTACAAATGTATTGTTGAAGGATTTTTTATGTTGAACGCACTGGTCATTGCCGAACACGATAATGTGTCACTGAAAGTTGCAACCCTCAACACCATTGCGGCTGCCTTGGCTTTGTGTGAAGGCGTCGATGTGTTGGTTGCAGGACATGCTTGCCAAACAGTGGCGGCGCAAGCGGCCAAGGCTGCTGGTGTGAGAAAGGTCTATGTTTGTGAGGCGCCTAGTTTGGCCAATGCATTGGCAGAGAACGTCTCTGCTCAAGTCCTTCAACTGGCAAAGAATTACTCACACATTTTGTTTGCCTCCACGGCCCAAGGCAAGAATGTCGCTCCTCGTGTGGCCGCCTTGTTGGACGTTTCGCAAGTCTCAGATGTGACGCGCGTGATCGATGCTCATACTTTTGAGCGCCCCATTTATGCAGGCAACGCCATTGCCACGGTGCAGTCCTCAGACACGGTGAAGGTGCTCACCATTCGAACCACGGCCTTTGATGCGGTGTCTGTGGACGCTGGTGTTGCAAGCATTGAAAGCATCGAAGCGGTCGATGACAGTGGCTTGAGCCAGTTCTTAAGCAAGGAAATTGCCAAGAGCGATCGCCCAGAGCTTGCCGGTGCCAAAATCATCGTCTCAGGCGGGCGTGCCTTGGGCAGCGCAGAAAAATTCAATGAAGTGATGACGCCCTTGGCTGATAAGTTGGGCGCTGCTTTGGGGGCCAGTCGTGCGGCTGTGGATGCAGGTTACGCGCCCAACGATTGGCAGGTGGGGCAAACCGGAAAGATCGTGGCGCCTGACTTGTATGTGGCGTGTGGCATCAGCGGCGCGATTCAGCATTTGGCTGGGATGAAAGACAGCAAAGTCATTGTTGCCATCAACAAAGATCCAGAGGCGCCTATTTTCAGTGTGGCTGACTTTGGTTTAGAGGCAGATTTGTTTCAAGCGGTACCCGAGTTGACCCAAAAATTGTAAGGTTTCAAGATGAGTTTCAAGGCGCCTTTAAAGGACATGTTGTTCAACTTAAAACACATCTCCGACATTGAAGACTTGTCAACCATGCCTGGCTTTGAAGAGTCGGGCCTTGAAACTTCTCAAATGGTCCTAGAAGAGTGCGCGCGTTTCAATGAATCCGTCGTGGCGCCCCTGAACGCATCTGCCGACAAAGCCCCCGCTGTTTTTTCTGATCACGCCGTCAAGACCTCTGTGGGCTTTAAAGAGGCCTACGCCCAATTCACCCAAGGTGGGTGGCAAAGCTTGCAGCACCCCGTTGAGTTTGGGGGGCAAAACCTGCCCAAGTCGGTGGGTGCGATGTGTGCTGAAATATTGAACGCTGCCAATTTAAGCTTTGCACTGTGTCCTTTGCTCACCGACGGCGCCATTGAAGCTTTGCTCACGGCAGGCTCTCAAGCTCAGAAAGAGACCTACCTGCATCGCTTGGTGAGCGGTGAATGGAGTGGGACCATGAATTTGACCGAGCCACAGGCCGGCTCCGATTTGTCTTTGATTCGAACCCGGGCTGAACCTTGGACAGATGGAGCTTACAAAATCTTTGGCACCAAAATCTACATCACCTTTGGTGAGCACGATTTGTCCAGCAACATTGTGCACATGGTCTTGGCCCGTGTCACGGGAGCACCTCCTGGAGTCAAAGGCATCAGCTTGTTTCTTGTTCCCAAATTCATGCCCTTGGACAATGGGCTCTTGGGTGAGAGAAATGACGTGTATTGTATGAGCCTGGAGCATAAACTCGGCATCAAAGCTTCTCCGACTGCAGTCATGCAATTCGGTGACCGAGGCGGCGCCAAGGGGTTTTTGGTGGGAGAGGAAAACCGAGGCCTTGAATACATGTTCATCATGATGAACGCCGCTCGTTTTGCTGTCGGTGTGCAAGGCGTGGCTTTGGCGGAGAGGGCCTATCAAAAGGCCGTCAACTATGCCAAAGACCGTGTCCAATCCAGACCTGTGGATGGCTCTCAAAGCCAGGCGGTCGCGATCATTCACCACCCGGATGTCAAACGCATGCTCATGACCATGAGGGCCTACACCCAAGGGTGTCGATCTTTGGCGGCCTTTGCGGCGGGTGCATTTGATAAAGCGCTGCATCATCCCCAAAAAGAGGTCAGGCAAGATCAATTGGCTTTGTACGAGTTCTTGGTGCCTTTGGTCAAGGGCTTCAGCACCGAGATGAGCCAATGGGTGAGCTCCATGGGTGTTCAAGTGCACGGGGGCATGGGCTTTATGGAAGAAACGGGGGCTGCTCAATACTACCGTGATGCCAAGATTTTGACCATTTATGAAGGGACAACAGCCATTCAGGCCAACGACCTCTTGGGTCGAAAGACCGTGCGTGATGGAGGCCAAATTGCTGCTCGCCTTGCTCAAATGATCGATGAAACTTTGGCTTTGCTGGCCCAGCAAGACCATGAAGACTTGGTCTTGATGCATGAGAAATTAAAGGCTGCCAAGTCCCATTTTGAGCAATCTGCTTCTTTCATGGTTCAGCATGCCCAAACCGATCCCAATGGGGCTTATGCGGGAAGCGTCCCGTACTTGATGCTCACGTCCATGGTGGTGGTCGCTTGGTTGTTTGCCAAGTCGATGTTGGTGAGCCAAGCACGTATCGCCTTACACGACGACGAGCGTTTTTATAGGGCGAAAATCAAAACCGGCAGGTTCTTTGCGGAGCATGTTCTGACGCAAACTGAAAGCTTGCTAGAGCGTATTTTGAAGGGATCAGGCAGCGTGAATGCGCTCGAGCTTGAGGACTTTTGATGATGATGAGCGCTGCTCAAATGCCCCAAGCGCTAAGAGGACTGCGATTGCCTATTTTTGGCGCACCTCTATTTATCATCAGCACGCCCGCTTTGGTGATCGAGCAATGCAAGGCAGGCATTTTGGGTCTCTTGCCCTCTTTGAATGCTAGACCCTCTGCACAGCTCGAAGACTGGATCTTGGAGATCAAGGCCGCGTTGCTAGCGCATGATCAGCAGCATCCGCAGGCCTTGAGCGCGCCTTTTGGGATCAACCTCATTGTCCATAAGAGCAATGATCGGCTTGAGGAGGATGTGCGCATTTGTGTGAAACACAAAGTCCCCGTGGTGGTGACTTCTTTAGGTGCTCGCACCGATGTGAACGATCGCATCCATGCTTATGGTGGGATTGTGATGCACGATGTGATCAACAATGAGTTTGCTAAAAAAGCCATTGAAAAAGGGGCCGATGGCTTGATTGCTGTCGCAGCAGGCGCCGGTGGACACGCTGGGACCAAGAGCCCATTTGCCTTGATACAAGAAATTCGAGCTTGGTTTGACGGTCCTTTGGCTCTTTCGGGGGCCATGGCCAGTGGGCACGCCGTTGTAGCGGCCATGGCCATGGGGGCTGATTTTGCTTACATGGGCTCGGTCTTTATCGCCACACTAGAAGCCAGGGCCAGTCAGGCTTACAAAGATTGCGTGGTTCAAAGCAGTTCGGACGATATTGTGTACAGCAATCTTTTTACCGGGGTTCACGGAAACTATTTGGCTCAGTCCATTGTCAATTCGGGACTGGATCCTCAGCATCTTGCCCAAAGCGACCCCACCAAGATGAACTTCTCATCAGAGAGCGTTAAGGCTTGGAGGGACATATGGGGTTGTGGTCAAGGGATATCGGTGGTCAAGGAGGTCTTAAAGACGTGCGACTTGATTGAACGCCTTAGACTCGAATACCAAGAGTCCCTGGGTCGAATGGCATTGCTTCAGCTTTGAGCCGTCGCTTTTTTTTCAGCAAATCATGCTTGACGCTGAATTCTTGCCGGAGTTCTTTTCTGATTTTTGCACTTTCATGTCGCCTTAACTCATCCTCTGTTTGAGGGATGAAAGTTTGGATCGCGATGGGTTTTCTATCATCGTCCACGGCAATCATGGTGAAAAAGCAACTGTTCACATGTCTGACTTCTCGGGTGATGATGTTTTCTGCCAAAACTTTGACACCAACCTCCATGGAGGTTTTTCCTGTGAAATTCACCGAGGACAAGAAAGTGATCAACTCACCCACATGAATGGGTTGCTTGAAGGTCACTTGGTCAACGGACATGGTGACCACATAGCGGCCTGCATAGCGACTCGCACAAGCATAAGCGACTTGGTCCAAGAGCTTTAAGATGGTGCCACCATGCACGTTGCCCGCAAAATTGGCCGTATCAGGCGTCATGAGCACAGTCATGATGAGTTGGTGAGAAGGTAGACTCATGGGCTCAATGACGGGGGTTGAGCTTTGGCTGAGCCATCAGCATTGAAAAAACGAGTGGCCATGACTTGACAGCGTTTGATGTACCTGTGTTCGTGCGGCAAATAGTCGGCCACTGCGTTGTGGATCGTCCCAAAGTTGTCCCACATCAAGACATCCCCTTCAGCCCAATGGTGCTTGTATTGAAGGTGCTCTTGCAATTGGTGTTCAAACAATTGAGCAAGCAGCTCTTCGCTTTCTTTGGCATCCATGCCATCGATGTACATGGTGTACCCAGGGTTGGCATACAACACTCGTTTTTTGGTGATCGGATGCAGCATGGTCATGGGGTGAGAGACTGGGGGTTTTGCGAGTTTTTGAGCTGGGGTCAAAGGGGGTCTGGCACTTGCTTTTTCCATGCGCATTTTGTCCCAAAACTTGCTGAAGTCATGGGTGGCCGTTGCATCCTTGATTTGTTCTTTCAACGCCTGGGGTAATTCTTCGTAGGCTTGGTGCATGTTGCAAAAGACCGTGTTGCCCAAAGACACGCCATCTCTATAAGGAATCTTGATGCCATAAAGCACATTGGTAAAAGCAATCATCTGGCTGTAAGACATGTCCGTGTGCCAGTCTTGTCCTGCGTCTGCAATGCCCAAAGCTTTTCCATCTTCGAGCATGTTGGACAAAATCATCACCTCAGGAATCCCAGGCTCTTGATAGTTGTTGGCCACATTGATTTCGAGTTCGCCAAAATTAGCGCTGAAGTTGGCAAGCTCACGTGCGTTTAGGGTTTGCTTGGGGAAACTCAAGACGCCATAAGTTCCTAGGGCCAGCATGATGGCCTCGATGCAATCCTTGCTGAGAGTCTTAGAAAGATCCAAGCCAATGATTTGTGCGCCCAATGTTTGTGACGTGGGTCTGATTTCAAAGTGGGAGGAGGTCTGTGTCAACATGATGAGGGATTGGGTTTTGAGTTGCTTAGGGCTGATCTTTGATATCGGCTGATTTGATGAGTTGATTCCACCTGGCGTAATCGTCTTTAAGCCACTGTTTGTACTCTGTGGGTGAGGAGGCCACGACGACGCTGCCCAATTGACGCAATTTTTGCTCAATGCTGGGCTTGGTGAGGGAGGCGCGAATGGCGTTGGAGAGCTTGTCCAAGATGACTTGTGGCGTGCCAGCAGGGGCGACAAAGCCCACGGGCCCCACGTATTCTTCAAAGCCTGGAAAACCAGATTCGGCCATCGTTGGGACATGGGGTGAGTCTGCATATCGCTTGGGCGTGGTCACCGCAAGAATTCTGATCTGCTTTTGAACCTCGTGCTCAAGCACGCCAATCATCGGATAAAACATGAAATCGACACGACCGGCCATCACCTCCGTCATGGCGGGCGCATTGCCTTTGAAGGGCACGTGCAGCATTTTGCTTTGGGTTCTGGTTTCTAAAAGCGCGGCCGCCAAGTGAGCAGATCCACCATTGCCCGCTGAGCCGTAGCTGATGGCCTCCGGTTGGGACTTGGCCTTTTGCACCAAATCGGCCAATGTTTTAAAGCGGCTGTTGTAGCCCACAATCAAATACTGCGGCAAGGCAACAGCCAAGGTGATGGGGGCAAAATCTTTGACAGGATCGTATTTGACCCGTCCTTGCGCCAAGATGGCGTTGACATTCAAAGCCAGGGTGTTGACAAGCAAGGTGTAGCCGTCTGCTGGAGCTTGGGCAACACTTTCTGTTGCAATGTTGCCGTTAGCCCCCAGTCGATTTTCAACCACCACGGCTTGTCCGAGTGTGGCACTCACGTCTTGGGAGACGATTCTGGCGATGACATCGGTAGGCCCGCCCGTGCTGTAGCCCACCACCCATTTGATGGGTTTATTGGGGAAATCTGTTTGTGCATGAGCACCCAACGAAGTGACAAACATGCTGACCGAAAAAAAGACGGTTTTGATCAAAAAATTTGATGGCATGGTGGAGCTCCTCTATATTTTTTTGAGAAATGTTTCATTGAATTGACCGATTTCGGTCACGCCGCACAATTGCATGGTCCGCTGAAGTTCTTCTGAAAGAATATCAACGGCTCTTTGAGCGCCTTCATCTGCTTGCGCCACAGCACCATACAAACTTGCTCGTCCAATCAAGACGCCAGAGGCACCTAGGGCCAGTGCTTTTGCAATGTCTCCGCCGTGTCGTATGCCACTGTCCATCAAGACTGGGATTTTGTGATCAATCGCTTTGACGACATCAGGCAAAGCATCCAATGTCGCCATAGCGCCATCCAATTGACGCCCTCCGTGGTTGGAGACCACGATGGCATCACAGCCAAGTGCCATGATTTTTTGTGCATCATCGGGCCTAGAAACACCCTTGACGATGAGTTTGCCCTTCCATCGTTCACGCACCTTTGCCAAACTTTCGAAATTGAAGGCGGGGTCGTAGTTCTTGCCCACCGTGGAGGCCAATTTGGTGAACGAAGAGGCCTTCGTCGTGGCCGCCTTGTCTAAACCTTTTAAGTTGGCCAATGTGGGCACGCCATGCGTCAGGAGTTGAATCAGCCAAGATGGACGGCTAGAAAAATCCAGTAGGTTGCGTCGGGTCAATTTGAAGGGCAATGAAAAATGGTTGTGAAAATCTTTGACCCGCTTGCCACCTACGGGCAAGTCCACCGTGATCATCAAGCCCTCAAAATCACATGCGCGTGCGCGCTCAATCATGTGCCAAAAGAAGTCCTTGTCTCTTAGCACATAGGCTTGAAACCATAGGCGTCCTGCGGCTTGCTTGGCAATGGTTTCAATCGTGGTGGTGGCACTGCTGGATAAAGTGTAAGGGATACCATGCTTGGCGGCGGTTTTTGCGAGTGCTAGATCGGCCTTCGGGTGCCCAAATCCTGCGCCCCCTGTCGGACCAATGCCAAAGGGCAAGGACATAGAGCGATCAAAAAGGGTGGTTTGGGTCGAGACTTCACTGACATCGTTCAAAACATGGGGAAGCCAACGGTAGTTTGAAAAAGCCGCGAGGTTGTTTTTTAGAGTGTTCTCCTCCTCTGCTGCGCCATCGATGAAGTCAAACACGGCTTTGGGCAGTCTTGTTTTGGCCAACTGTCTCAAATCTGCAATGGTGTAGCAATGATCTGCATTTTTAGGGTTGATAAATTCAGGCATGTCGAGGTTCAAAATAAAGTACAAAACAAATGGGGTGATCCAAATGCATTCGTGCATTAAAAGCCGCTGTTGTTCAACTGGGCAAGTGCTAACTTTTTAACGCAAGTTCATGAAGCTTGAGTTTACGTTGAGTTTGAGGTTTTTTAAACGCCACTTCCATTTCTTATGCCCTTGAATGAAGCCTTGCTAAGGGTTTTTCAGGAGCGAATCACAGTGAAATGGCGTTTGTGAGCGCAACGATGTGCAGTAATATCAAATTGGACTCATGCAAATCGGGTTGGGGTCAACTTAAAATATTTTTAAAAAGGCTTTGCAAATGAACGATAAAAATGACAAAGATGCGCAAAGAAGACAACTTTTAAAATGGTTCAGCGCTAGTCCTTTGCTAAGTGCATTGCCAGCAAGTGAGGCCTGGGCCCAAGACAGGGGTCGTCGGCCAGATCCAATGGTTTGGACCTCCAATACAAATATAGATGACCTCATAAAAAATCCATCAGAGGCGGTCAATGTCTTTGATTTTGAGCCAGTAGCCTTCAAAAAAGTTCCACCCGCACATTTCGGTTACATGGCTTCTGGCATTGATGACGAGGTCACTTTAAGGGCCAACAGGCAATCCTTTTTGAAGTACCAATTAAGACCAAGGCGAATGCGGGATGTGAGCAGTATCGATATGTCGGTGAACCTATTTGGCACGCAGTGGAAAACGCCGATCATCATCGCCCCCACAGGCGGCAACAAGGCTTACGACTCAGAGGGCGAAATTGCTGTTGCACGTGCAGCGAAAGCGGGGGGGTATTTGAACATCCTCTCAAGTGCTGCTTCCTCCACCATTGAGGATGTGATTGCGGCCAGGCAGGGTGAGGTGTGGTACCAGTTGTATGCAACCTCCAGTGTCGATGTGTCTAAACAACTTGTGCGTCGGATGGAAAAAGCGGGCGTGCCTGTTTTTGAAATCACAGTGGACCGCAACGGGGGGCGAAACCAAGAAACGTTCTTTAAATTTCGTAAACAAGACCCAAGGGCCTGCGTATCCTGCCATGTGCATGGGTTTGGCACAGCTGAGGCCAGGCCAAATTATGCTGGCATTGACATGTCCAATGTCAAAAGCATGCAGTCATCTAACATGACTTGGGACTTTATCAAGCACATGAGAGACGCTACCAAGATGAAAATTATCTTGAAGGGCATCTTGACTCAAGAGGATGCCGAGTTGTGTTTGAAATACGGCGTGGATGGCATCCATGTGTCCAACCATGGGGGGCGCAGCGAGGATGGGGGCAGGGGAGCCATTGATTGTTTGCCAGAAATTGCAAAAGCGGTCAACGCTCGAGTACCCATCCTATTTGATTCAGGCGTTCGCCGTGGCTCTGATATTTTCAAGGCCTTGAGCATGGGGGCAACAGCAGTTTGCGTGGGGCGGCCTTATTTGTGGGGTCTGGGTGCATTTGGGCAGCCTGGTGTTGAACGGGTGATGGACATTTTAAGAACTGAGCTTTATGGCGTGATGCAGCAAATGGGTGCGCCCAATCTAGCTGCCATCAAAAAAGAAATGGTGATTCAGGCCTGAGTTTTGTGAAGTCCATGTTGGGCATGTTTTTCTGAAGGATGATGGTGAAGATATTTTTTCTGGGATTGAGTTATTTATTTGGTGTGATGTTGTCCTTGAATGCGAGCGCTGAAAGCATCAAGGTTCTCACGACAGGCGCTTACAAACAAATGATTTTGACCATGATTCCTCTGTTTGAGGTGCAAACTCGGCACAAGGTCTCGATGGACAATGAAACGGCCGGCGAATTGATCAAGCGCGTGAAGTCAGGTGAGGCGTTTGATGTGCTGATTTTGACGCCTCAAGCACTCAAGAGCTTTGGTGATGAGGGGGTGGTTGAATCCAAGTCCATCGTGTCAATTGCCAAGGTGGGCATCGGTATCGCTGTCAAACAAGGACAAGACTTGCCCAGCATCAAAACCGTGGATGACTTTGAGGTGGCATTGACCAAGGCTAAAAAAATAGCTTACATCAACCCCGCATCCGGTGGATCAAGCGGTATTTACCTGGATCAATTGTTCAAAAGCAAGGGCTGGAGCGAGATGATCAAGCCCAAAGCTTTTTTGGTCAATGGTGGCTATGTGGCCAATGCTTTGGTGACTGGAGAGGCCGATTTAGCGATACACCAAATCAGCGAGATCGTTCCCGTGAAAGGAGCAAGTTTGGTCGGTCCATTGCCAGAGGAGCTTCAAAACTACACCGTCTATGCTGGTGCGGTTGGCTCAAAAACCCCACACAACAAAGTGGCAAAAGATTTTTTAAACTTGCTCTCAAGTCCCCAAGCCGCCCAATTCATGAGAGAAAAGGGCATGACGCCGATGTTTTAAGAAAGACACCAAGTCTCAGGCATAGTGGCAGATGTAATGAAAGCTGTCGGTCACTTTGATGTCAAAGGACGAATTTTCTGTGATGGAAAATTGTTCACCAGCTTGTACCCTGTGCCACTGCTCTTGACCTTTGAGCCTGTATTCACAAGCCCCAGCGACGCACTCCATGATCTCGGCCTTGGCGGTGTTGAAGGTCAGAGTTGCAGGCAAGACCACCCCAACGCTTTTTTCCTCACCAGAAGGGGTTTTAAAAGAGTGAGAGACGCAGCGCCCATCGAAGTAAACATTGGCTTGGGTCGTTAAAAGGGCGGCTTGAATGGTGCTTGTGGTCATGTTGAGGGAGGGGTTAAAAAGGACAACAAAGATTATTTTTTTCGAACGACTTTTGTAGGTGCTTTGGCTTTTGCTCGACGTGCTTTCAAGTTACCAGCAATGCGCATTCGCAGTGCGTTCAGTTTGATAAAGCCTCCAGCGTCGGCTTGGTTGTAAGCGCCACCATCGTCATCAAAGGTGGAGATTTTTGCATCAAACAAACTGTCAGTCAGACTCTCTCTACCCACGCACATGATGGTGCCTTTGTAGAGCTTGAGTCGGACTTTACCGTTGGCCGTGACTTGAGATGCATCGATCAAGCCTTGCAGCAGTTCGCGCTCGGGGCTGAACCAATAACCGTTGTAGACCAGCCTTGCGTACCTGGGCATCAAGTCATCTTTCAGCGCCAAGACTTCTCGATCCAAGGTGATGGACTCGATGGCCCGGTGTCCACTTAAAAGAATGGTGCCCCCTGGGGTTTCATAGCAGCCGCGGCTTTTCATCCCAACGTATCGGTTCTCAACCTTGTCCAAGCGCCCTATGCCGTGCTTGCCTCCAATATGGTTCAGGTGGGTCAATACGGTTGCCGGCGACATTTTTTTGCCATCGATGGCCACCACATCACCTTTGGCGTAGGTGAGCTCAATGATTTGGGGTTTGCTGGGGGCTTTTTCTGGGCTCACTGTTAAGCGCCACATGCTGTCCTCAGGAGCAAAGTTGGGATCCTCTAAAATGCCACCCTCGTAACTGATGTGCAACAAGTTGGCATCCATGGAGTAGGGTGCACCACCTTTTCGCTTTTTGAAATCCACGGGGATACCGTGAAGATCTGCATAGGCAAGCAATTTTTCTCTTGAAAGCAAATCCCACTCTCTCCAAGGCGCTATCACTTTGACGTTGGGCATGAGGGCATAGGCCCCTAATTCAAAACGCACTTGGTCATTGCCCTTGCCTGTAGCGCCATGGCTGATGGCATCGGCCTTGGTCTTTTGTGCGATTTCAACCAGTCTCTTGGCGATCAATGGCCTTGCAATGGATGTTCCTAGCAGGTATTCACCTTCGTAAAGGGCATTGGCTCTGAACATCGGGAAGACAAAGTCACGAACGAACTCTTCACGCAAGTCTTCGATAAAAATATTTTCCTTTTTGATGCCCATTTTGATCGCTTTGGCGCGCGCAGGTTCAATTTCCTCGCCTTGTCCAATGTCTGCAGTGAAGGTCACCACCTCGCAATCGTATTCATCTTGGAGCCACTTCAAGATGATGGAGGTGTCAAGTCCTCCGGAGTAAGCCAGTACGACGCGTTTGGGGTGAGCTTCAGGTGCAGTAGGTTTGGATTTGGTCATGGCAACAACAGGCTTACAAGAGAAAGGTGTTAGATAAGAAGAAAACCTATTTTAAAGGATTCAAAGGCCATCAGGACTTTGAACCTAGATTTGGTTTGAGATATTTATGCCAATAAAAAGGCCGCACTCAAGGTTGATTGAATGCGGCCCATCAAAGCCCTAGGACGAAAAGGCTTTAATTCATGACGGGAGAGGGCACCATCGGGGGCGCATAATTGGGAGCAGAGCCAGGTGGAGGTGCCATGGGTGAGTAGCTAGGAGGCGCCGCAATGGGGGTGATTTGAAGTCTGACATATTGACCGGGATCGTTTGGCATTTGCACGGTGAATTGCTTGCCCCCATATTCATAAACCACGTTGTAAGCGGTCACTCGGCTTTCATAGATCACTTGGCGAGCACAGTTTTGAACATTTCGTACCTCAGACTGGGGGTTGCCTTCTACTTTGTCGCCCAAAATTGCGCCGCCAAAAAGCCCCAACATGGTGGCAACAGCTCGGCCATCGCCTTTGCCCACAGAGTTTCCAATGGCGCCACCAGCAATGGCGCCCATGGCGGCACCTGCCCCGGATTTTTGGCCATTCACGACCACTTGTTCGTTGCTACAAACTTGTCTGGGCACCCCCACTTGTTGAACAATGGGGGTCGAGGAGATGACACGTCCCATTTCTTGGGCAAAAACACCTGACATCGATGCACAAAGCATGGTCATCGATGCGAGTTGAAGGAAATTTTTATTCATCAAGGTCTCCAGTGGAAAACATATAAGTTTCATATTTTAGGTTCAACGGGTGAATTTCAAGTCTTTTGAACGTAAAGCTTTGTGAAAAAGCAGGGTTGGGGCTATGCAAATAGAGGCAAAGCAGCCCATGGTTTGATCACAAGCCTATAACGTTTGACCACGCTTCAGGGTTGACGCCAATGCAAACATGACCTTTGCCAAAATCGATCACTGGGCGTTTGATGAGAGATGGGTGTGTGATCATGGCTTGAACAGCGGCTTGCTCATCCACCATGGCGTCTTGCTCTTTTTTCGGCAATTGCCTCCAAGTCGTGCCTTTTTTATTCAAGACCACTTCAAGCCCCACTTGAGTGATCCATGATGTGAGATGTTTTTCATCAATCCCTGATTTTTTGAAGTCGTGAAATTCATGGTCAACCCCTTTGGAGGACAGCCAATCGCGGGCCTTTTTGACCGATTGACAATTAGGAATTCCAAAAACTTGAATTTTTGTGTCTATGTTCATGGCGTTTTGAGTTTTAAATTTATGGGCTTTGGAGCAGGCGTCATGGATCAAGCTCTTGGAACTCTTATACTCCTTGGCTGGGTTGGTCTCAATGACCGGTCGTCGAATTATCCCTAAATTTTCCCTCAAAAGGGGTACCTCTTGTGTGAGGAAATTCCTCAAGCGGATTTTTGGGGCTGAAGTTGGTTGGATGCCTCTAGGGGCTCTGTTGAAGAGTACGCAACGATGTCTTTGCAAAAATGGTTGGAAAAAATCGAGGGCTTTCACCCTGTTGAGATTGACATGGGCCTAGGCCGAGTTCAGGCCGTTGCCAAGACCATGGCCTTGGCCTTCAGGGTGCCCGTCATCATGGTGGCTGGAACCAATGGAAAGGGCTCCACTTGCGCGCTGCTTGAGGCCATTCTTGGTCAGTCCGGTTACAAGGTGGGGTTGTTCACCTCTCCGCACCTGGTTCATTTTCAAGAAAGATGTCGAATCGAAGAGGTCAGCGTCTCAGAGGAGCGCTTGATTGCGTCTTTTGAATTTGTAGAGTCTTGTCTTGAAAAGACCTCATTGACCTATTTTGAGTTCACAACCCTTGCGATTTTGCACCTCCTATCACAAGCAGAACTGGATGTGGTAGTTCTAGAGGTGGGCTTAGGTGGGCGACTTGATGCTGTGAACATCATTGATGCAGATTGCGCCATCCTCACCTCCATTGACATGGATCACATGGACTATTTGGGAGATACGCGTGAATTGATCGGATTTGAAAAAGCTGGGATCATGAGGAGCGGACAAATTGCGGTGGTGAGTGACCCGCTGCCACCCCAAAGTGTCATTGACCATGCAGAGCAACTTGGGGCAGATTTGTGGTTGGTGGGCCGGGACTTCAATTACTCTGGAGATGCGCAGCAATGGGCTTGGAGAGGTCGTGGCAAGGGCTACAGTGGCTTGGCTTATCCAGCGCTCAGGGGTGCCAACCAATTGATCAACGCCTCAGGTGTGTTGGCCGCCTTGACCGCGCTTCGTCAACGTTTGCCCGTGACCGCTCAGGCCATCAGAAATGGTTTGGCCATGGTGGAGTTGCCCGGCCGCTTTCAAATCATTCCTGGACGCCCTCAATTGGTTTTGGATGTGGCACACAACCCCCATGCTGTTGCAGCGCTCACAGAAAATTTGGATGCCATGGGTTTTTTCCCTAAAACGCATGCCGTGTTTGGTGCCATGAAAGACAAAGATATTTTGGCTATTTTGAAAAGGATTTCGGTGGTTGTGGAGGAGTGGTACTTTTGCGATTTACCGACACCAAGAGCTATCAAGGCCGAAGAATTGGTCAAAATGTGCTCAGAATTGCCCAAGAACTTGCAAAAGCCCAGTCGTGTTTTTTCCGACCCTGTAAAAGCTTTGAAGGAGGCGCTCTCAAAGGCTGAGCCCACTGATAGAATCGTGATCTTCGGATCGTTTTACACCGTTGGCGCAGTTTTGTCTCACGGCATACCTAAACTAGAAGCGCCTCACTTGGATACTTAAGGGCATGGCTTTTTTTAAATTTCGCTTTCCCGGACACGATGACCCAGCTCATCGCGGCAACGAGGCACCTCATGAGAGTTTGGAGGCCCTCAGAAAGCGTGTCAAACACCGATTGATCGGTTCCGGTGTTTTGGTGCTGATCGCAGTGATTGGCTTTCCCCTGGTTTTTGACACTCAACCCCGACCCGTGGGCTTGGATATTCCAATTGACATTCCTGACAAAGCAAAGACGTCGGTCAATGTGCCGCCAACTCCTTTAAAGTCAGATAGAAAATTTATTTCCTCTGATAAATCGGTCCCTACTGATGCGCCCAGTCCAGTGAAATCACAAAGCGTCGAGAAGGTCACCGAGCCCTACAAGTCTTTGCCCGAACCTGTCCTAGCACCCGTTCCTAGCACGGTGCCTGCGCCCATCGCTTCCGCCTCGTCGTCTCTTTCTGGCGGTACAACTCAAAATGCTGCAGCTGCGCCAAAAGCAAATGCTTCTGCGACGCCATCAGCTCGCAATTCAGAGCTTAAAAATGGGCCCTTGAACGCAAGCACCTCTTTGGATACCAAGGAGGAGATCGTCTCCAACGCCAAGCCCCCAGTTGCACCAAGTAAACCCACCACCAAAGAGACAAACCCAAGTCAAAAGGAAGAGCGTTACATCATCCAGGTTGGGGCCTACACCGATGAGATGAAGGTCAAAGACATCAGAGAGAAGTTAGAGAAAGCGGGCCTACACACCTACACCCAAGTGGTTGAGAAAGATGGAAAAAAAATTCGCATCCGAATTGGGCCTTTCACTTCCAAGGAGGAGGCGAATCGACAACTTCAAAAAGTTCGGGCTCTGAACTTGCAACCCAACTTACTGACGCTTTAAGCCGTGAGCTCATTGGATTGGATTTTTTGTGCATTCTTTGCCTATGGTGTATTGAATGGTTTGTGGCGAGGCCTCATTGATGAGGTGTTGGGTTTGGCAGCCTGGGTGATAGGTTTTGTTTTCGCTCAAATCTTTGCCTCTTCCTTGGGTGCATATTTGCCTGTCACTGACGTGAGTCCAGAGATGAGATACTTGATGGGCTTTGTGCTTGTGTTGGTGATTTGCTTGGTTTTGGTGTCGATGCTCTCAAAGTTGTTGTCCACCTTGATCAGTGCCATTGGTCTTGGTTTTTTGAACCGTTTGATGGGGGCTGTTTTTGCGTTCTCCAAAGCCATGGTGTTGTGCTTGTGCTTGACCACCGTTGTTCGACTAACGCCCATGAGAGACTTTGACTTATGGAAGCAGTCTGTGATAGCTGATTATTTGGTAGCAGCTTTGAACAGTTTGAAGCCTTTTTTACCAGATGAATTTGGAAAGTACGTGATTTAATATGTGTGGCATTGTTGGCGTTGTAAGCCATGTTCCCGTGAATCAATTGATCTATGATGCCTTGTTGTTGCTGCAGCATAGAGGTCAAGATGCTGCGGGCATTGTCACGCAACAAGATGAAAAATTCTTCATGCACAAAGCCAAGGGCATGGTTCGCGATGTCTTTAGAACTCGCAACATGCGGGCTCTGCCAGGGCCCCTGGGGCTAGGTCAAGTGAGGTATCCGACTGCAGGCAATGCTTTCAGCGAGGAGGAGGCGCAACCTTTTTACGTCAACGCGCCCTTTGGCTTGGTGCTGGTTCACAATGGCAACTTAACCAATGCGCAAGCGCTTAAGAAGGAGATGTCCTCGACAGATCATCGGCATATCAACACCGACAGCGATTCTGAGGTGTTGCTCAACGTCTTGGCGCACGAGCTAGAGAAGACCACAAGGGGTTTGCCTCTTGTGCATCAAGATGTTTTTGATGCGGTCAAAAGAGTTCATCACCGCGTCAAAGGCTCTTACGCCGTGATCTCCATGATTGCTGGGCATGGCTTGTTGGCTTTTCGGGATCCCTATGGGATACGACCCTTGTGCTATGGTGTCGGTCCCAACGGGGCCGTAATGGTGGCCAGCGAATCGGTGGCTCTTGAGGGCACGGGTTATGAGTTTCAACGCGATTTGGCGCCAGGTGAGGCGATTTATATTGGTCTAGATGGCGTGGTGCAGCATGCGCAATGTGCTCAAAAGTCAAGCCTTCACCCTTGTATATTTGAGTATGTCTATTTGGCCCGGCCGGATTCGACCATGGATGGAATTTCTGTTTATCAAGCCCGTTTGAACTTGGGTGAGACCTTGGCCAAGCGCGTGATCTCCACAGTCCCCCCACAAGACATTGATGTGGTCATTCCTATTCCAGAATCAAGTCGACCCAGCGCCACTCAATTGGCGCATTTGTTGGGCAAGCCTTATAGGGAGGGGTTTGTTAAAAACAGGTACGTAGGTCGAACATTTATCATGCCAGGCCAAGGTGTACGAAAGCGTTCAGTGCGACAAAAGCTCAACGTGATCAAAAGTGAATTTGCGGGTAGAAACGTTTTATTGGTTGACGACTCGATTGTCAGAGGAACCACCAGCAAAGAAATTGTCATGATGGCCAGGGATGCAGGTGCCAAGAAAGTTTATCTTGCAAGTGCTGCCCCACCGGTTCGTTTTCCCAACGTCTACGGCATCGATATGCCCACCAATGCTGAGTTGGTGGCTTTTGGTCGAAGCATAGAAGAGGTGAGAGAGATCATAGGTTGTGATGCCTTGATTTATCAAGATGTCGACGCCATGAAACGCGCTATTCTTGCGGCTCAACAAGCCGGATCGAGTGTCATCGACGGTTTTGATGCTTCGTGTTTTGATGGTGTTTACGTCACTGGCGATGTTGCAGCTGCGGACATTGCCCGAATGGGGCAGTCGCGTGTCAATGGAGATGAGAATGCCTCAGACAACTCCAGGCTGTCTTTGCCCAACTTCAATGATGAATAAGGAGCGACTTCAATGAGTGAAAACAAGCACCCTGCAAGGCCTTTGCCTAAGGGCCTTCATCTGGAGACTCTGGCGGTCAGAACTGCCGTTGAAAAGTCTCAGTATGGTGAAAACTCTGAATCCTTGTATTTGACCTCAAGCTTCACCCAGCCCGATTGTGAAACAGCTGCCAGGCGTTTTTCTGGAGAGGAAGAGGGTTTCATTTACTCTCGTTTTACCAACCCAACGGTGGCCAGCATGGAGATGCGTTTGGCCGCTTTGGAGGGAACTGAGGCTTGCATTGCTACTTCCAGTGGCATGGCTGCGGTCTTGCTTTTGTGCATGGGCCTCTTAAAAAGCGGAGACCATGTCATTTGTTCACGCTCGGTATTTGGCTCGACCATCAAACTGTTGGGGTCCGAGTTCGGTAAATTCGGGGTGGAAACGACATTTGTGTCACAAACAGATCCCCAAGAGTGGCGTGATGCGATGACGTCAAAGACCAAACTGTTGTTTGCTGAGACACCCACCAATCCTTTGACAGAGGTATGTGATATCAAAGTGCTCGCAGAAATTGCTCATGCGGGTGGCGCCGTGTTGGCCGTTGACAATTGCTTTTGTACCCCAGCACTTCAAAGGCCCATTGAGCACGGAGCCGATTTGGTGATCCATTCAGGGACCAAATACTTGGATGGACAAGGTAGGGTTGTGGCCGGTGCAATTTGTGGCACTGAAAAAATGATCAAAGACAAGTTCATCCCTGTGATGCGCAGTGCAGGTATGACACTTTCTGCCTTCAATGCTTGGGTGGTGCTCAAGGGCTTGGAGACCCTAGGAATTCGCATGAAGGCACAGTCTGATCAAGCGCTTGAATTGGCCAAGTGGCTCGAGGCGCACCCAAGGGTTGAGCGCGTCTATTATCCTGCCTTGAAAAGTCATCCTCAACACGAGTTGGCCATGCGCCAGCAGCGTCAACTTGGGGGCGCTGTCTTGGCGTTTGACGTGTTTGGCAATACCCCTGACGAGGGGCGTAAAAATGCCTTTCATGTGATTGATCACACCCAGGTCATGTCGGTCACCGCCAATTTAGGAGATGTGAAGACCATCATCACCCAGCCAGCCAGCACCTCTCACGGCAGACTGTCAGAGGAGCAAAGGTTAAAAGCTGGTATTCGTCAGCATTTGATCCGTGTAGCAGTGGGTTTAGAGCATTTGGATGACTTAAAGCACGATCTCTCTCTCGGTTTAGATTCTTTATAAGTGGTCAACATGTCTTTAGTCAGAACTCGCTTCGCACCTTCACCAACGGGCTTCATTCATTTAGGCAACATACGTTCAGCGCTGTACCCATGGGCCTTTGCCAAGGCCCATCAAGGTGTCTTCATCTTGCGAATCGAAGATACCGATCAAGACCGATCAACCCAAGAGGCGGTCGATGTGATATTGCAAGGCATGAAATGGCTTGGAATGAGGCCTGATGAGGGGCCTTTTTATCAAATGCAGCGCCTCAAGAGGTACCAAGAGGTGCTTGAGCTTTTGAGAGACCAAGGTGCAGTCTATCCGTGTTACATGAGTATTCAAGAGCTGGATGCGCTCAGAGACCAACAAATCGAGAGCAAGGAAAAACCAAAGTACGATGGGACTTGGAGGCCACAGGAAGGTAAAACATTGCCTCCCATTCCCCCTGGTGTTCAGCCGGTGCTTCGCTTTAAGAATCCAACAGAGGGCGTTGTTTCTTGGATGGACAAGGTCAAGGGTTTGATTGAAATTTCTAACGAAGAATTGGACGACTTGGTCATTGCAAGGCCAGACGGCACGCCAACTTACAACTTTTGTGTGGTGGTGGATGATATTGATATGGAGATCACCCACGTCATTCGAGGAGACGATCATGTGAACAACACACCTCGACAGATCAATATCTTCAAAGCTTTGGGCCGTCAACATCCCATTTACGCGCATTTGCCTACAGTACTCAACGAGCAAGGTGAAAAGCTCAGCAAAAGAAATGGAGCCAAAGCGGTCACCGCCTATGAGGCTGAAGGATACTTGCCTGAGGCCATGATCAATTACTTGGCGCGCTTAGGTTGGAGTCACGGAGACGATGAGATTTTTTCTGTAGAGCAGTTCTTGTCTTGGTTTGACTTGGATCATTTAGGCAAAAGCGCCGCACAATTTGATGAGGTCAAGCTGAAATGGGTCAATGCACAGCATTTAAAAGCTTTATCAAAAGAAGAGTTGTCTATTCGAGTCAAGCCCTTTTTAAGCGAACTCGGCGTCGAGCCTGACCCTAGACTGCCAGATATCTGCGGCCTTTTGAAGGATCGATGTGATACCTTGGTTGCTTTGGCAAAGTGGGTCAGTGTCTTTTACAAGCCTGTTGTACCCAACTCTGAGGAATTGAGCAAGCATGTGACCGAAAGTTCAAAGCCAGCCATATCGATGCTCAAAGATCAGTTGGAAGCTGCACAAAATTGGGATGCTCCAACGGTGGCTCTCATCATCAAAGACGTGTTGAAGCAAACAAACTTAAAAATGCCGCAATTGGCAATGCCTGTTCGAGTTCTTTTGGTGGGTACGTCACAAACGCCATCTCTTGACGCTGTAATTTCTTTGTTTACCCAAAAAGAGGTTGTACAAAGACTTTCAAAGGCGTAATTTTCTGGTTATAATACCTCTCTTGTTACCTTTTGGGGGTATAGCTCAGCTGGGAGAGCGCTTGCATGGCATGCAAGAGGTCAGCGGTTCGATCCCGCTTACCTCCACCAAAAGTTATCTTTGTTCCAGGTTTGACCCTATCGTCTAGAGGCCTAGGACATCACCCTTTCACGGTGAGTACCGGGGTTCGAATCCCCGTAGGGTCGCCAAGTTTTGTAGTGCTTGAGGGCATTGGAGTTGACTCTGATGCTAAAAATTACAACCACGTGGAGTGGTAGTTCAGTTGGTTAGAATACCGGCCTGTCACGCCGGGGGTCGCGGGTTCGAGTCCCGTCCACTCCGCCAAGTACTTAGTAAAATTGCGCCCTAGGGCGCTTTTTTATTGCCTACTTAACGATTTAATTTATCCCTTTTCCCCACCTTCTTTCAAGGTCTGAAGCTGCAAACCATCTAGGATCGAAAGTTCGTACAAGGAAGTGATGTTGTTGGGTAGATTCTCTTTGTGATTTTTTACCCAATGTTTGGGGTTTTCAAAGATGGATATGTATTTAAGGATGACGTGAGGACCGATAGGTAATTTCGCCTCAAACGATTCAAGTAATTTATGTTTACCTTTTATTTTTAAATTTTCTGTGTGGTTTTTTAATTCTTTAAGGGATTGTCCTATTTTCATCACCGACTCAAAAACTTTATCTTCCAGTGACTTTTGTCTGTCCAATTCTTTGGTGATTTGTGAAATATATTTTTTATAGTCATCTGAATGCATCAAAATCGAAAATGAAGTGGGTTCTGAATCATCTTTAACCTCAGGCTTGGTTTTTTGAGTTTTCATGATTCGTCTGTCCAAGGTAATTAAGTAAGTACGATCATACAGTTGTCGTAATTATTAAGATACCAGAATTTACTTTGAATGACTTTTCTTTCTATCGGCTCAATCATTTTGCCCAAAGGGGGTAAAGTGGTTTTATAAAAAATCTCTTTGGGTTAATATTTTAAAAGTAGATGAACAATCCATATAGGATGAAGATGACTGCCAAGGCGTCCAATTTAATGATCCATCATGTCCTTATGATCCAAAGACCCATCATGTTGAGTCTCAAGACTTGAACCAAGATCCCTCGGACTTCAAGCTGATCAAGATGGTTTTAAGTTGAGCTCTTATGACGGCTGGCTTCGGGCCAATGGTCTCTTTGTAAGAAGCTTGAAGAATAAAGCCCAAGCTGGCTGTCGTATTTAAGGGCGGCATTGCTGTTCATCTGCACATACCAGATCCTGACTTTAGAAGCCAAGGTTTTAAGGAGATGATTCAATTTAGATTGCAAGTTCGTGGCCCAAGACATATATAAGTTTGTTTATACATCTATAAAAAATAATAGTAAAGATCGTTAACACTGCATGTACTTTTTTGACAACAGTCATCTTGATTCAACAATTGATGATGTTGCGAAATTTTATTTAAAAAATACAAGGCTATAAGAGGGTATTTACCAATGAGTTGATCGCTCAATGCAAGGGAAGAAATGTTTACAAAAGCGGACCATGTAAAAAAATTGATGTTTGATGATTGATGGATTTGCCGGATAGGTTTTAAATGAACCCTCGGTGAAGGCGGTGAAGGAGGTGAAGGCCTCAGGTGGTTCAGGTAACAGAAAGCGTAAAATAGGCAGTTAAAGTTTTCAAAGATTGTGAACGCAAAGGATATCGAATGGCTGAAATAT
>Ga0209829_10000166_pt1 | contig 59488 bp, 38 predicted proteins | sample C_140205_EF_Meta_FD_187311 | JGI IMG/M metagenome (GOLD analysis project Ga0209829, IMG submission 187311) | Freshwater microbial communities from Lake Croche, Canada to study carbon cycling - C_140205_EF_MetaG (SPAdes) (version 2) | ecosystem: Environmental > Aquatic > Freshwater > Lake...
AGCGGCAGAAAGGTGGCCAGCAAGGTCGAATTGGAGGTCACGGTGAACGTGTAGGTCGGGGAGGTGCCCACCACGTTGGTCGCCGAGGCCAGAGCCGCGCCCTGAAGCCAGCTCACGAACCCATAGCCTGGCTTGGGCGTCGCCACCGCCGTCAGGTTAGTGCCCGCAGGGTAGGACGCCAAGGAACTGAGGTTGACACTCCCGCCGGCAAAGGGCGAACAACCGACCTTGACCGTGAAATTGGAGACCACAAAGTTGGCGGTCAACGTCCGGTTAGTCGCAGCGGTAAAGGCATAAGGGTTGGCCGAGCTCAACGCCACCCCGTTCTCCGTCCAGTTGGCAAACTGATAGCCCAGGTTTGGGGTTGCCAAGAGGCTCGAGGTTATCCCCACCGAATACGCCCCCGTCCCCAAGACGCTGCCTCCTGATGCGGGAGCAACTCCCGCCGTGATGGTGCAGGATGCGCCCCCGGCACGCCCCACCCTGATGTTGTCCAGGAGAAAATCATAGGCCTGCCCCGTCGCGGGCGTAGGGACCACATTCGGCACGTTGATCCGCACCAGATTAAAGGGTGTCGGGGAAGAGAAACTCAGCTTGCCCTGAGGCCAAGGGTCCGTCGGATCCGGCCCTCCCCCATAAAGACCGGTGGCACTAGCGCTTCCAACCGGAGGATTGGAAGGCGAGTTGGTAAAGGCCTGCAAATAAATCGGGGTCTCCAGATCCACGTTTTGGGAGACTTGGATGGTGGCGAAGGAAAAACTGATATTGGTCACCATTTCGCTGAATCGGATTTCCAACACCGACCCCAAAGCACCTGCGGGATACAGAAACTGATTGGTAAAACTCGAGACTGGGTAGCCGGTGAAATAGGCGGTCTGGACCGTGAAATTGCCGCTGGAGGCGCTGAAATGGGCGGTGACACCACCCGCTGTTTGATCCAGAGGCAGGCCCTTGTTGACCGCCAGCGCCGGCGACCCCGTGTCGAAATCGATCAAGGCCGACTGGGACAGGGCGGGGAGCACTCCAGCGAGCATGACACCCCAAAAAAGGATTGCCATGGCAATCCAAGATGCTGTTTCTGAGCTTACTTTTTTATTCGGAAGAGTCATTCTACTGCTTAATGTGTGATCACCGTTGCCCATTCGCAGAGGCCTTCTAGCAGAGCGAAACACATCTTAGAACCATGTGGCGGTTAATACGTTTGAGAGTGTTGCCCCTTGTCGGCACATTGTCCAGCGCGACATTTCCCCTTTCGCATCCGTAGTGTTGCGGAATACAGAGGCGCCTTTCCGGCCCCATTCCCCCGCCTCGATCCTATACGAGGGACGGAATGGAACCCGGCTGGTCAATTCCTCCGGGCCGAGCCTTCTTGCTGCCCCCCCGAATCCCTCCGGCTCTAAGCAAACTGAGGATGAGCCCGCAGCCTGGCCATGGAGGAGTCGCTCAACGGCTCGGTCCGATACACCGGGTCGGTCATCGGCTCGGCGCTGTGAGAGCGAGCGGCCCGTTCCAGCCAGCGCGGTCCCAGCGGTTCGACAATCATTGCGGGGTCATTGGATGCAATGGTGGTTTCCTCTTTCTCCCCGGTGGCATGGCCTGCGCCCACATAAAACCCGGCCAAGAGGAGGGTCACACGCAGAATCGTGCTGCGGGAATAAGTGGACAGGGCGCAGGGCCTTTGGGAATCGAGCAAACCGAACAAATTGCTGAACAGGGGCAGAGTCCACATCACCGGATTTCTGGCCGGAGAATAGGCGTCGAACAACACCGCATGCGGGGCCGGCCACCGTTGGGCCTTTGCCGCCGCGACCTGCGCAGAGACAAGGGAGGGAAAGTCCCCGTGGTGAAACTCCCAGTTTACCGTCCGCGGTCCATCCTCAAACGCCACACGCCGGGAGCCCAAAAAGTCCCGGACCCGATCCTCGTAGCCGCCGAAGTAGCCCAGATCACGGGCATTCGTCAAGGCGAACTCGAGCGGCTCGCCGGTGCGATCGAAACTAAGGATGCGCAACCGGCAGGGAATATCGCGCGTGGCCTTCAGGACGGTGAGCGTGTTGGCAGCCGCCCCCAGCCCCACGTCCCAGATCACAAATTCGCCGGCGTGCCGCAGCAACCGCTGGCGCAACTGCAACTGGTTGACATAGAGCGCCTGCGCCTCCGCAACAGGACCGACAACGGGATGAAAAGTCTCCTCATCCACCAGGGAACGAACGGAACAGATTCCATTGTTCAAGCGGACCAATTGAAAGCGGGTATCCGATAGCACGCGCCAGTCTGCGGGGAACCGAACCAATGGAAAAGAAAAACCCTCATTCCGTTGCCCTTTGCTCACGGGAGTCAACGGCGGCCCTCTTGGTGTTCTATGAGGCGGGATCAGGCCGGATTGCTCCGGCACTTTTAAAACGCACCAAATTTCATTGGGCACTTTAACGGGGGGCTGCTCCAGCGTTATCTTTGGGTCTTTCCGATGTGATTGCCGGCCCCCGCCAAAGCCTTTGGGCGGAAAAAATGGCGGCTGAGATCAATGCCAGCCGCCATTTTAACTGAACCTGCTCCAGCCGCACGTTGATACGGGCAAAGGGTGGAGTTGAAGGTTAGAACTTGTTCTTCCGATAGGAGCCCATGACCGGCGCATCCGGGTTAACCTCGGGCCCGAAGTAACGCAGGCAGACCAGCGGTTCGGTCCGGCTGGTGTTTTCAAAGGTCACACCCGCCTTGGCACCGTCCTCCGTGCAGAAATATTCGTCCTCGGTCAACTCATGGAAGCGAATGAGCTTTGGACTGACCAATGGCTGCCCGTTGATCCTGCCGCTGCCCTGAACGCAGATCAGGCCATAGGCGCCGGTATCCTTGATGGTCGCCTTGGTGCCAGGATCCACGGTGAGTTCCTTGGCGGTAAAATACTGTTTTCCATCCACCTTCCCATAGACAATCCAACGGTCCACAAAACCGTCCTTGCGGGTATCGGCAACGGGCACGGGCTCCAGATAGTGGTTGTCCTTGAAATTCGGGTCCACGTTCTTGTCCCAGTCGAGCTGGTCGACAATGAAGTCGATGTCCTTGTGCTTGTTCTTTGGCATGTCCTTGACAAGCAGGCGCCAAGGCACCTCGCGGCCTTCGACCAGGTTTTGGTACATGCCGAAAACGTCGCTGCCCCACTGCGGCTCATAAGTGCAGAGGCTGCCCGGGGCGTGAAGGATACACGGATCGATCAGCCAGCCGGACCCGACTTTGAGACGATAGGCCTTGGAGAGATCGAGAATGCCGTTGTCACCCTTGTTCCAATTTTCGATGCACTTGCGGACCTGGGCTTTGGTGGTGCCGGGTTCGAAGCCCATGAAGGTGTAGGGGAAGTTGTTTCCGACATTGTTGTGCTGGGGCGGGAAGTAGTACGACTCGGGCTTGCCTTCCTGGCCGACGAGCTTGGCCTGAGCTGCGCTCTGGTGCATGTGATGGGGAATAGGCCCCATGTTGTCGAAGAATTTGGAATACACCGGCCACTTGCCGTATTTCTTCCAAATGGCGCTCCCGATGAGTGTTGCGCCGCTGTCTTCCACCGCTTTGCGCAGGGTGAAACGCTCGGAGCCAACCACGCAGTAATTCAGGCCTTCATCGGCCGCCCGGCCCTCATTGGCCGTCTCAGTGGTGGAGGCAAACCAGCGTTCGTCAATTCCGCCCCGGTTCAGGCCGTAGGCATAGGTGTCGTCGGGATGCAGTTTGATGCGCAGGCCGGGCTGGAGGAAGGATCGAGGCACCCAGGCCGGAGCGAGCCGCAGCAATCCGCCGGTGCGGGAAAGTTCGGCGGCGACTTTGGACTGGGTGTTACCCTTGGTGACTTTGAGTTGAGAAATGGTATTCATGAATAATTCAGATTATTTAGACAAATTGGATTCTACTGGCAAGGATTACGGTTTGAAATTCAACGCATCCGGCTTGCCCGCAGCGCTGATGTAGGCCAGCAGATCAAGGATCTCGTCCTCTGTGAAGTTGTTCACCAGGCCGGTGGGCATGGGCGAAAGCTTGGAGGGAGTCCGGCTCGCAATGTCGGCCAGACGGACTTCTTCAAGCGTCTCGGCTGAGAGAGGATTGGGCATGAGAACCAGCCGCTGGGCATTCACATCGATAATGCGGCCAGAGACGCTTTCCCCGTCTTTCTTCACAATGTTATAGGTCAGGAATTGATCGGAAACGACCTTGGAAGGCTCGATGATCGACTCGAGAATGTCGTGGAGCGAATACTTGCTGCCGGCGCCGGCCAGCTCGGGCCCGACCGCTCCGCCGTGATTTCCCATGCGGTGGCATACGATGCACTGGGCATCGTTGAAAGCGGATTTGCCGCTTTCGAAATTGCGGCCGCTCTTGGCTTTCTCGAGCAGCGGGGCCAAATCAGCCACCGTCCAAGCCTTGACAAATTTGTGATCGCGCACTTGTTTCCAAGCCGGCTCACCAATGTGCTCGTCCAGAAGCGGCTTCAGCCCCACCAGTTCCGCCGGGCTGAGCGTGTCCATGGCATCCTTGCGGATGTTGATGATGTATTTCCCATAGCTGGCTCCGTCCGCATAGTCGTGGTCGGCGTCCTTAAACCACTGCAGCAATTGGGCCGGATGCTGCGAGTGACGGGAATCCTGTTTGCGGAACTGGGTGAACCAGGCGAAATATTTGCTGCGTTGGTCCATCGTCCAGCCGGTCTTCAGGTTGCGGAGATGATAAATGTAATAAGTCTGCTCCTCGAGCGTCGTCGCTTTGGAAACCAGCTCCAAAGTCTTGCCGATGACGCCGGGTGCCTCCAGGAAAATGAGAACCTGAGCCAGCTCGCGATTGACCCGGTCGCTGGCAGTGGGATAGAGGGCGTTCCATTTTTGAACCGAGGCCGCAATGGTGGCCTGATCCGGGCGGCCCTGACGGGTGAAACTCAAGTGCAGCACCCGCAGTTTTACCAGTTGCAGATCTTCGGGCAGTGTTTTGAGGGAGAATTTACGGAGAGATTCCAGCAGGTCCTTCTGTGTTTCCTTCCCGCCGCAACGGGCCAGGGCGAGCAGGGCCGTCAAACCACCTCGGGGATCGGCTTCGGCCAGCGCGCGATCTTTCCACGAGTCGACGGGCTGGGTTTCAATGGCCACCCGGGCCGCATTGCGCAGAAACGCATCTTCACTGCGCAAACTCGGCCAGGCAAAGTCCACAGCCTTGGGATCGGCTTTCATCTGGAAAGCCTCCAGCTTGTGACGCAAGTCACGGGCCGCTGACGCGTTCCGGTCCGCCTTGGGAACGACATTCAAGGCGCTGCGCAAGGCCCGGTCACCGGTGAAGCTCACCCGATACAGGCCCGACTGGGTGCCGCGGCCGCCGGTGATGAAATACATGGCCCCGTCGCGGCCGAACTCCATATCCGTCAGATTGAGCGGCTTGCCTTTGACAAAGAGCTCGTAATCCGCCGAGTAGCTGGAACCCTGCTCCTTGAGGTTGACGGCGTAAAGACGGCCATAGGACCAGTCCATTACATACAGGGCCTGCTGGTATTTCTTGGGGAACTTGCTCTTGGTGCCAAACTTCACCCCTGTGGGACAGCCGATACCGGTGTTGACGGCGGGAGGCAGACTGTCCGCATAATAGTCCGGCCATTTTCCAGCCCCGCTGCGCCAGCCATAGTCGCCGCCGGGGATCGCATGAATCACGCGGATCGGACGATACCAAGGCAAACCCCAGTCCCACTCCATGTCACTGTCGTAGGTGAACATTTCCCCGCTGGAACTGAATGCGAAATCATAGGAGTTGCGGAAGCCCGCCAGAACCAATTCCCAGTTTTTTCCTTCCGCATCCGTCCGCAAAATATGCCCTCCGGGAGCGAGAATCCCCGCGGCATGACCGTTGGCGTCCCATTGCCTCGGCAGCAGGAGGTCCTCCTGATAATTCTTGTGGGGGGAGTTGGGCGAAACACCCTCAGGCAACTTCGTATGGTTGCCGTTCATCACATAAATCATCCCGTCCGGCCCCTCGACAACGGCATGATAACCATGCTCCCCCTCGCCACCGATACGTTTTAAAAAGTGCACTTCATTGGTGTCGAACTGATCGTTGTGGTTCGAGTCGATCAACCGATAGAGTCCGGTGCCTTCGGGACCGTGGGCATTGGCATACAAACTGTCATGGGCCCAGCACAACCCCATTGCCTGATGAATCCCGGCGGCAATCGGCTCGACCAGCGCCACCTGTCCCTTTTTGTCCAAAGTCAGGCGCAGCATCGGCCGGTCATCCTGTTGCGGAGAGATAATCAGCCGCCCTTTGGGATCAACCGCCATGCAAATCCACGACCCCTCCCCAGCGTCGGCTGAGCGGAGCAATTCCACCTTGAATCCCGGCAGGGTGGTCAGGGATTCCGCGGCGGTGGCCAACTGCCCATCCACCGGTGGGCGGGCTTTGGCCTTCTTTTGCGCATTGGGGGCCGCCGTAGACCCAACCACAGCCAGCGTCAGAACGCCGCAAACAAGGATCTGCAGTGATTTTCTGGCAACGACAACGCGTCGTGTCAGGTCAAAAGACTGTTTGGAGTTTCGCATGAGAGGGGATTCTAAATTGGGAATTTTATATTTCAACCCTTCAATCGCTTAAAGAGAAAAAATCTGTGTTTTTCAAGACCACAACCGCCCGCGCAACCGGTTGGCCCTTCGCTTGGGAACAAGGTTCAATCCCGGCACAAAGGACCACTGCAACCCTTGCGGGCACGCCAGGGTCAGAACCCGGTCAAACAACCGGGATCAAACCGGACTTTCGAGGCCTTACTTTGACTCAAGCGGAACAACGGCCGGACGCAAGGCAGGTTTGTCGGAGGGCAGATCTGCGCTCGAGGGTGCAGGAAGGGTCACTTTGCCAGTGGCGGCCCACTCCGCGCCACGAGCCAGCGTTACCTGGAATCCAAGACCGTTCATCGCCTGCGGACTGTGGCCCAGTGCTGTGTGGAAAACACGTCCCTTTCCGAAACGGATTGCCATGAGCAAAGGTTCATTCTCGCGCGTCTGCGGGGAGAAGGCTGTGGCCAGAACGCTTAGATTTTCCGCCGGACCGCGCAGCTTGGCATACAACTCGTCCCCGGGATGCATCCACTTGTCAGGCAAACCACTGAGAATCGGATGCGTCGGATTTCGCGCCTCCAGCAGAATGGGGTCCTGAGATCCATGCGTCCCACCTGCACCGGGCGAATTGTCGCGAATCAGTTTGCCCTCACGCCACCGGAGCATGGGACCGGATTTCTCATTGCGCCCGCCCCAACCGCCGACCCCGATCATCTGGTTGTATTCGGGCCAATCAGGAAATGAATTGTCGGCGGCATGCACCGAGACGAAGCCGCCGCCATCGCGGATAAACCTGACGAAAGCTTCGCGAACCTGGGTGGGCCAGGCCTCGCCGTTGTAGTTGCCAACGACCACGTCGCAATTGTCAAACGCGGGCCGCCACTGTTTCCAAGTTTCCCCGCTGGTTTTTTGAAAACCAGCCAGATCGCTCTTCCATTTGGCGAGGGACTGGGCATAGGCCGCCTGTTGATCGGGAGTGGGCGTCCCCTTGGGCAAACGCGGCTCGCGGGGTGCCGAGGGCGGCGTGGTAAACACCGTCACCTTGAAACGCCCGGACTCCTCCAGAATCCATTTGAGCACCGGAGTGGTGTGCTTCCAGTCATGGTTGTTCTGGCCGTCGATGATGAGAGCCCGCAAGGGCTGCAACGCCTGGGCATTCAGGCAGACAGGCGACAGGACCGCGAGGGCGAGAATGCATTTCAACGCTTTGATTTTCATGCAATCAGGAGTGGAAAAAGTATGGGCTCTTTAATCGGCGTGGGGATTCAAACGGCGCACCCAAACCCTGCGGAAACGCACCGGGTTGCCGTGATCCTGCAGATACAATGGACCCTTCTCCACAATGCCGCGCAGCGGCGAGGCCGTGGTGCCTTCGATCATCACGGGAATATGATCCTGAATCAGGACGCCGTTTTGCAGGACGGTGAAGGAGCCGGCCTTGATTTTCCCGTCCGCCAGCCTTTTTGGAGGGTGGAAAACGATGTCGTAGGACTGCCATTCACCGGGCTTGCGGCAGACATTGACCAGCGGGGCGTTGTTTCCATAAAAGGCGCCGCACTGTCCGTTTGGATAGGTCTTGTTATTATAGCAGTCGAGCACTTGGATTTCGTAACGGCCCATGAGATAGACGCCGCTGTTTCCGCGCCCCTGCCCTTCGCCTTTGACCGGCAACGGCTCGGCCCACTCCACATGCACCTGGCAGTCGGCAAACTCCTCCTTCGAAAAAATCCCGCCCGGAGGCGTGCTCTCCGCAATTCCATTCACCAGCTTCCATGTAGGTTCCGGATGCTTCTCACCCCGGAATTGCGACAGATCCTTGCCGTCAAACAGGACAACCGCATCGGCCGGAATACCTCCGGGCGGTCCGGGATCGATCACCGGCGGTTGCGGCTCTTCCGCCCGGGCACCCACGGGAGTGAGGGCCGAGAGCAGCAGGCTGAGGATGGCGAAATGGCGGAGGTTTTTTTTAGGCGTGTTCATGGGACTGGGAACAAATGAGGTGTTTTGTTAATTCTTGGGGGCGGCCGGCAATGGAAGCTCGGCGGTAAAAGCCAACCCGGGATCGCCGCGGCGGGCCAATGATTGGCAAAGAGTGAGCAGGCTCGGCTTCAACTTGTGGCTCGTGGTTTTACCGTTGAGTTCCAACTTCACCGGCTTGGAGAAATCAATCAACCGTTCATCCAGCAAAATGGAGGCCGATGCCGCCCCGGGTGACGCCGTGACAGTCAGTGTGTTCTCGCGGCAGTTCACGTTGAACTTCTCTCCCCGCTCCGGCTCACCGACCCTCAGCCAGAAGAAGTCATGGATCACCTTGTCGGTCATGACCCAAGTCAACTCCCGCGGCACCGGGTTGCGCACCGCGGCATACATGTCGGCTATGCTGTCCCGGTCCGGCAGCCCCGAATGGGGATGATCGGCGATGATCTGGACTGTGACCGGATAAATGTCGGTGCGGTCACCGCGCAGCTTCTGGATCTGCTGCTTGAGTTCCTGGGCGTGGATGTTGCGCCGATACGCACTGTCGTTGCCGCCCACCATGGTGATGAACAGGGTGTTGCGAAGGGTGTCCGGAACCGCTCCATCGGCCAGCGCCGCGGCACTGGCATGAATGGCCGCAAAATGATCAGGCATCTTCGGCCCCATCGCATAGGCACCATATCCGCCGTGGGAATACCCCATGATAAACACCTTGTCAGGATCCACATCGCCGCACAGCAGGAATTGTCTGACCAGATTGGCCATGAGCGGATAGGCATAACCGGTATAAAAACCGTTCCAAGTGTTGTCCGGAGCGCGCAGGGCCACGTAAAGATAACCGCCCGCTTCGGGATGATCGCGGTAGTAAATCTGCATGTGCCTCCACTGGCTGTCGTTGAGCTCCTGCGGTGCTCCGCCGCCCCCGTGCATGGCAATAAACAAAGCCCAACCCTTCGCCGGGCGCGTGCCCACCGTCTTCACGGTGTAAGGACTGACATGCTCCTGGAAGCGGACCTTCTTTTCCGCGAAATTCTGGCGCAGTGTGCCGTGGTTGGTTGCCGCCAGAAACCCCTCCCAAGCCGCCTGCCGGACGGCGGATTCATTCTTGCGCAACAGCTTTTCAAGAGACGAAGAAAACTTCCAGCCTGACTGCTGATTGCTGGTGGCATTGAAATAACCCAGCAGAGCGGCCTTGAGCTTGGCCTCATTGGCGGGCGTCAGCGACTCGGTCACCGCAGGCGGCACATGGCAGACCTGGGCAACGGCCGGCACTTCGGGAATTCCGGTCATGAAAATGTTCAGCAGGTCTTCACCTCCGGCTCCGGTGGTGTAGAACTGGCGGCGTTTGCTTCCGTTCAACTCGGCCTCGACCACGTAGGTTCGCCGGGCGGCCAGATCAAATGAAAGATGAAAATTGATGTCCGCCGCCGGATCTTTGCTGACCCCTTCAAAACGAACTGCGGGGTTTGCTGTGTCAGTCACGGTGACTTTCGCCACCACCCGCTCTCCCACGGGACGATCGAACACCTGCAGGTTGAGCTTCACCTTGCTGGCATCGGAGGTTTTGGCCTTGGACTTGGCCGCATACCGCTCGGTCACGTTGACCGCGGCGACGTAATCCACCCCGCGTGCCCAGGACAGCGGAAAGCTAAGCCCGGTCTTCTGAAAGCTGCTGGCATAGATCGCGTGCTCAGGCGAGTCCTTGACGGCTTGAGAGGCGTTGCCCACAAACCAGCCCCTATCAAATCCTTTGGGATCGGCCTCCGCCGCGCCGGTGAAATGCCACACGCCGTCCCAGATCTCCACCCATGTGTGATTGCCGCTGTTGTTGACCCAGAGCGGCGTGCCGACGATGCGAGCCGGGACACCCACCGACCGGCAGGCGTCCACCAGTAGTATGGACAGGCCCGTGCATGTCGCCACCCCGGTGTCCATCGTTTCAAACGGACCCTGATCCGGGATCCGTCGTTTGCGGGAATATTTCACATTGAGTTGGCGGAAGAGCTTTTGGTTGATGGCTTGGGCCGCCTCGGAGGTGGTCTTGCAATCCTTGACCAGCGGCAGGCAGAGGTCGTGAAGTCGCTGGCGCCAGTTGTCCCGCTGCTCGTTCACACTGGCGTAAGGCAGCACATCGTTCAAGAAAACCTCTTCAGGAACCGACTTGGCCCAAGGCAATGCCGCGGCAACCTCGTAGGCCAACGCCGTGTTCTGCCGGAGAAAAGCCGCGGAGAGCGATTCCAGATCGCACTGCGGCATGTTTTCCACCAGGAATTTCATGCCGGCGCGCTGGCTGGAGGGAGTCTGCTCCAGTGCCGCCACCAGCTCCGCCCGGTTGGTTCCTGCCTGATTCAGGATTTTTTCAATCCCGCCACCCCACCACGGCGCAGGGGATGCGGCATGGACTATGCCGACCGTAAGGAAAAAGGAGCAGAGAACCACCGAAGCCGATCGGCCCGACAACTCCGCCAACCCGGAAAATATTGTTTTCTTCATATTGCTAACATCCAAAAACTCCACAAATAAAACGATCCTTCTACCAACGACCTATGAAACGCAAGATTCAATTGTCAGACAATCCCGGCAGTATCGTCATGTAGGCCAAATGAGTGAAAAGGCTGGGTTTTAAGAAACGCCAAACGCCCTGATCCGCCAATTCCAAGCTGCGGCACATTCCACCGGATTTTTTCAGTGGCATCCGCAGTTGGTCAGACATCAAACGCGCCATCAGCCCCCCGAAACCCACTGAAAACTGATCAGGGGAAGAGCGTAGCAGAATCATTGCGGCTTTACGGTAGCGACCCGGCCATTGACTCTTACTAATCCGATCGGGAAGCGCTTCTCATGCTTGAGCCGTGCCGTGCGCACATGGAATTGATCATTGCAAACACACGCTATTGACTCCCAAACGCGGTGCCGGCAGTGTTGCTCTTTAATGATTCATTCGCCAAACCCACCTGCGAGTCCTCGGGTAACTGAGGGCTTAAAACAAATTCTTACAAGTTGAAAAACGGAACACGCTGGGTGGTTATTGATACGGAGACGGATGGCCTGTGCGCTCCGATCCATGTGTTGGAATTGTGCGGCCAATTAATGGAAGGCTGGCAACCCCTCGGACAACCCTTCCGCATGCTCCTCAACCACAACGTACACATCCCCCACGACGCGGTGGCTGTGCACGGCTACGACCGTGCTTACCTGCGGCAGCACGGCCAGGATCCCCGTCTGGTCCACAACGCTTTTCGTCAATACGCCCAAAACCATCCCTTGGTCGCCCATAATCTCAGCTACGATTGGGACCGCTGCCTCAAACCCGAATGGGCCAGACTCGGAATCCCTGCGGCCGGACAGCGCGGCTTTTGCAGCATGATGCTCGCCCGCCGTCTCGTCCCCGAAGCACGTAGTTACCGTCTCGATCATCTCAAATCCCTTTTCCGCCTGACCGAGAGCCGCAGCCATCAGGCTCAGGCCGATGTCTTCACCGTTGTGGAGCTGTTTCAAAAAATCTACAAGTCCCGCCTTGAATCCGCCGGACTGAGCAGCTTTGATTCAGTCAGATCCTTCTCCACTCGCACCCCCCTCTCCAGATGCCATGGCATCATCCGCGGCGAAACAAAACCATCCACCAAGCCAGGCTTGTTGAATTGATCCTTCATGCCTTTGCGAACAACACCTGATTAAGCTCCGCCCTGACGTTTTATCCGATGCTCCCAATCCGCCCGCAGCGCTGGGCTATAGGGACCGTTCACCGTCTGCCAGCCCCGGCATCGCGGCAGACAGCAGGCTGCGTTTTAGAAAGCCCGCCGGAGGATGCGAAACGATTCTCCATCACCGCCGGTCAGCAGCCCAGGCAGCCATATAACGTTCGCGAAACCCGGCCCGTTCTGCGGCGCTCGTCAGGCAACGGTCCCAATCCAGTTTGGGCCGAACCCCGATTTTCGGCATGGTCCATTTCCCCCCCCGATAACACCGTTCCAGCCGTTCAAATTCCCGGCCCCAGGCCTTGACCTCCTCCCCCACGGTGAGCAGGCCCGTCAACTGGCTCACATCGCCGGACTGGGGGTGATCATGCAGGCCCCAGTTGATCCAACCGCAGGCCAGGCCCGCGGTGGATTCCACCAGCTGCCGGCACCATTGCGCCTGTTGCGTCTGGGTGGCAGGGGCGAAATTGCCGAAAGTCAGCCTGCCTCCGCCATACCAACCGAATTCTGCCAGCACCACCGGTTTGCCGGGACGCGCCACCTCGCGCACCACGCCTTCCAGATAGGCGAGATTCCGCTCATCATCACCCGGTCCATATTGATAGAAGCCATTGGCGAAGGGATAAAAATGAATTTCCAGAAAGTCGACCCAGCGTGCGACCTGTTCAGGACGAAACCCCGAATACTGCCATCCCGCAGCCAATTGCCAGGGAATGGACCATTGGATCAAACCCACGGTCGCCAGAGCCTGCGGGTCGGCGGCCTTGATGGCGACGGCTTGGCGCCGGGTCCAGTCCGCGGCAATCTGCTCGCGGAAATGCTGGAAATCGAGCAACGGCGCGCTGCCCGGTTGATCCTCCCGGGGCGGAATAGGAATGCGCCCCCACAACGGCCCTTGATTGGTCAGGCCCCAAGCAGCGGCAAGCCTGCCCGCCTCGACATAGTGCTGTTCAAGCCAGAGGTTCCATTTCAGCCGCATTGGCCCAGTGTCCCAGCGGATCTCCGGCTCGTTGACCAGATCGTAAGCGAAAATAACCGATCGCCCCCGGTAACGCGCGGCGAACTGGCACCAAAACTCCTCCGCGCTGCGCAGAACCACCTCGTCGGCATAGCGATCTTCTTTAGCCCAGTCTGGCAAACCTTCCCAGTGATCCGGCCCGGTGGGATGAACATAGATTCCAGACTCTTCCGCGATATCAAGAAACCGGTCGAACTTGGCCAGGCCCTCGGAGGAGAGGCGGTTGGTTTCCATTTGAAAGGAACCGTAACTCAGGAAGACCCGGACACAATTCACCCCCAATTCCTTCATCCGGTTGAAATCGCGGCGGGTCGCCTCAGGATCGAACTGTTTCCATACCTGCGGCGCCCAGCCCGTGCCGGGCTGGTAATAGCTCACGCCAAAGGGAACGAAGGGCTTGCCGCGCGCAGTGACAAAACCGCGCCCATCAGCCGAGAGACGGACCCGGGGAAGCGGCGCGGCTGCAATGGGCCGGAGAGTGGAAACCAGCAGGACCATCAAGGCCAGACTTCGTATATTCATTTGAGTGCAAACAAGAAGGAAAAACCTCACGGACTTCAGCCCTGCATTGGAGCAGCGCTCCGCGGCACCAATCCCGGCCAAACCCGGTTTGTCACTCCTTATCCAAACAATTCCGGATGGTGGAGGCCAGTTCGGAGATTTGATAGGGTTTGGGGATAAAGTTGACGCCCCGGTGCAGCGGAAAATCCGCTCCGGCAACCTCGGCGCTGTAACCGCTGGAATAGATGACTTTCAAGTTTGGCTCCTGGCTCTGGAGATTGGCAGCCAGCTCCCGGCCGTTCATTCCATCGGGCAATACCATGTCCGTGAGAAGAAGCCGGATAGCTGCCCGGTTCTGGCTCCAAAGCTGCAGGGCACTGCTCCCGTTCGCAGCCTCGATAATGCGATATCCAAGAAAACTCAGGGTGCTCCGGACCACCAGCCGCAAGCTGGAATCATCCTCAACCAGTAGGATGGTCTCACTCCCTCCGCGCATCGGCGGACTGGGCTGCAAAGCGAATTGGGAGGGGACCGGGTGGGTGAGCAGAGGAAGGTAGATTCGAAACTGGCTACCGCAGCCCGGAGTGCTGGAAACATCAATCCAGCCCTGGTGCTGCTGGATAATGCCGAAGACCGTGGCCAGTCCCAAGCCGGTGCCTTTGCCTACATCCTTGGTCGTAAAAAACGGCTCGAATATCCGGGGTAGCACTTCGGGATCAATCCCGCATCCGCCATCGCTCACCGTCAGACAGGCAAATGGACCGGAGCGGCTCAGGGTCGATTGAGCCTCCGCCGCCGGGGGGAACTCCACGCGCGTGGTGGTGATGGTCAATTGCCCCCCTTTAGGCATGGCATCGCGGGCATTCAAGGTCAGATTCATCAGCACCTGGTCTAGCATCCCTGAATCCGCATGAACAAACAGGGGCTGGGAATGGCATTGAGTAACCATCTGAACATTCTCGCCCAGCATCCGGTGAAGCATCTTGGTGATATGAGCGACAATCCCGTTCAAATCCAAGTCGCGCAACTGGAGGTTTTGCCGGCGGCTGAAGGTGAGCAGCTGCTGGGTGAGATTGGCGGCCCGTTGCGCGGCCCGTTCAATCTCGGCGGCAAGCTCCATCTGCGCGGGAGGCAGGCCGCAGCTGGATCGCAGCAGGCCGGCCTGAAGCTGAATCACGGCCAGGATGTTGTTGAAGTCATGGGCCACGCCCCCGGCCAGTTGCCCCACAACCTCCATTTTCTGGGACTGACGAAATTGCTCCTCCAGCTTGAGGCGCTCGGTCACGTCCTCCGCCGTGCCCACGATTCGCTGCAATTCCCCGGCCTCGTTGCGAACCGGAAATGCGCGGTCATGAATCCAGAGCAGCTCACCATCGGGCCGGATAATCCGGTAGGTTTCATCGTAGCTCCCGTCGGCCTGCTTGGTCTCGGCGGCCCGCCGCACAAACTCCCTATCCTCCGGATGCACCGCCTCCAGCCACGAGCGGGGGGCCGCATAAAGGCTGGCACAGGATCGCCCCCAAATGGCTTCAAAAGCAGGGCTGATGTAGAGCATTCGTTGCTTGCCGGGATCGGTGACCCAGAACACCTCGCGAATACTCTCGGCCAGTTCACGGAAGCGCGCCTCGCTTTGGCGCAAGACCTCCTCGGCCTGCTTCCGGGCGGTGATATCACGCACGATTATCGACACGCCAATCATGCAGCCAGCGGAGTCTTTGATGGAGGAGATCGTCGCCGCCACGTTAATGCAAGTCCCGTCCTTTCGGATCCGGAGGGTTTCAAACTGGCTGATCCGTTCGCCGGCCTGAATCCGCCGGATAATTTCATCCTCCTCACCGATGCGATCGGGGGGAAAGATTCCCACAAGGGACCTGCCGAGCATCTCCTGCTCCGAGTATCCAAAGACCCGCTGGGCCGCGGCATTCCAGCTGGTCACCAATCCCTGGGGCGTCTTGCTGATGATGGCGTCATCCGATGAATCGATCAGGGCGCGAGAGCGGGTCAACTCCAGTTCCGTCTGCTTGCGCCCGGTGATATCCCGGATAATTCCGACATAGTGAGTGACCTGGCCATCCTTATCCCGCAGCGGGGCGATCATCAGGTCATTCCAAAACGGGGTTCCGCTCTTGTGGTAATTGAGGATTTCACCGGAAAAGATCTGCTCGCTCTTGAAGGCCGCACGTATCCTGGCCACAAGCTGTGGATCCGTGCCGGGCCCCTGAAGAAAATCACAATTCCGACCAATCGCATCCTCCTCAAAATAGCCCGTGATGGCGGTGAAGGCGCTATTGACCGAAATGATCTTCCGGTCGGCGCCTGCGATCACCACTCCTTGGGAGATGGCTTTAAGGGCGCTGTCGCTGAGCCTCAGGGCCTGCTCCGCCTGCTTGCGCTCGGTCAGATCCATGTTGGCACCCACCACGCGGGCGGCCCGGCCCTCAGGATCCCGAACCACCCAACCCCGTGCCAGAATGGGCACATAATGGCCGGCGCGGTGACGCATCCGGGCCTCAAACTCATAGTTGCAACCCTGCCCGGCCAGGACCGAGGATACATACTGCTCAATCCGCACCGCATCTTCCGGATGGAGAAGCTGCAGCCACAACTGGGGGCCTGCCTTCAGTGCATAGGGTTCGTAGCCAAGCATCTGAAACCAGCGTGCTGAATAATAAGCTTCGTTCCGGATCAAATCCCGGTCCCACACCCCGTCGCGCGAACCTTCAAGCACCAGGCGCAGCCGCTCCTCGGACTGCTGCAGTTTTAATTCCGTCTGGTGTTTGTAAAAGGCCATCTCCAGCACGGTGCGCAGCTCCCGTTCGGAAAAGGGCTTGATGATGTAGCCAAAAGGCTTGGCCAGCTTGGCCAGAGCCAGCGTGTCATCGTTGGCAAACGCCGTCAGAAAAATGACCGGCAGGGAAAACCGCTCCCGGATAATCTGAGCGGCGGTGATGCCGTTCATCGGGCCCGCCAGCTGAATGTCCATTAAGACCAGGTCGGGCTTGAGTTCCGCCACAAGGTCCAGAGCCTTTTCCCCTTGAGTGGCATGCCCGGCCACTGCGTAATCCAGATCGATCAACTGCATCTGAACGTCGCGGGCGACAACGACCTCATCCTCCACGATCAGGATCCTGGGTTTATGAGCTGGGGGGGTCATAACAAAAAAGGAGGGGACCGCCGAAACGGAGCCGAAGCCGCGCCCGGTGCGGATGTCGAAAAACCGGATAATCCAGGGTGTGTCAGGCTCATTTGGCGGGGGTGGCCGGCAGATTCGCGGCCAGCGGGGTGAAGGTGACACTAAACGAGGCCGCCGGCCTGGCAATCAGTTCCAGCCGGCCGCCAAGTTGCATCGTCAAATCGGAAACCAACTGCAGGCCGAGAGTCTGGGCCCGCGTGGGATCAAAGCCTGGCGGCAACCCCACGCCACTATCGCTAACGAGCAGGCGGAATTCCGGCCCGCCACCCACCGGCTGGAGCTCAACCCGAATTACGCCACTCTGCTCGTCAGGGAAGCCGTGTTTGAGCGCATTGGAGATGAGCTCATTGACCAGAAGGCCGCAGGGCAATGCTTGATCCATCACCACGTGCACCGAAGCAAGGTTCAGCTCGAGGGAGACCTGACTCGGCCATACCACCAAGGAACGGAAGCAATGGGTGCTGAGCTGCTTGAGGTATTTTCCCAGATCCACCGCTGCCAGATTTTCGGACCGGTAGAGCGATTCGTGCAGAAGCGCCATGGACCGGATGCGGCCGTGCATGTCCCCCAACACCGTCTTGGTATCCGGATCCGGGCTGCGGCCGGTTTCCAGACGGAGCAGGCTGTTGATAATCTGAAGGTTGTTTTTGACCCGGTGATGGACCTCCTTGAGCAATGCGTCCTTCTCCAGAAGGGAAAACTGCAGAGCCTGCTCGGCCTGCTCACGAGCAAAAAGCTCCTGGCGCAGAAGCACGTTGGTCTCCACCAGATTCTCCCGGGCCTGCGAGAGCCCCTCCCGCGCGCCATCCAGCCCGACGGCTGCCCTTGCAATCTCATCTTGGAGACGGTTGAAATTCAGAGCCATGTCCCCCACCTCATCGCGGGAGAAGACCTTGACGGGGAGAATCTGGAAACGGGTTTGCGCGGCCTTCAGGTCGCCCGCTGCCAGAGCGCGCATGGCTTTGGTGAACTCCGACAGGGTGCCGCCCACCAGGCTGTTGGCCGCCTTGGACACCTCCACCGCCGAGTGGGCTATCATCCCTGGCAGTATCAATCCCACCCCGATAGTGAGCAGGGCTACGATGACGAAAATGTCTTCCAGCAATACGATGAGGGCGTTGTTCTGGGTGGGGACATGGCTAACGGCGATAAGATAACCACCTGCGTCGAGCACGAGCACAAGCAGCATGGCCCCGGTGAGTTTCAGATGGAGAGTGCGGGCCAAGCCAGACAGGCCTTGCTTGCGACGATCCGAGAATTTCCGCCAAGCATACAGCGCCGAACCGGAATAGGCAAAGGCTATCCCGATCAGCACGGTGGGCAGTCCGAACTGCTCAAACCCCAACACCACCGTCAGCCCCCAGGCCGCGGCGGCGAAAAGTCCCAGCGCAATGGTTCCGCGCGGGGCGCGGTAGGGGCGCGGCAGATCCGGCTCATTGTGCCGCAACAACCACACCGCCACATTGGGCATGGCAATGCCAATCAAATAGGTCAGATTGGCCGCGGCGATCAGCCAGACCGGATCCCCGATAAACAGGAAGCCAATGGACATAGAGGCGGTCAGGAGGGTTGCAAACCAAGGGGCATCGGCGCGATTGCGCAAGGCCAGGGATTCCGGCAGGAGACCGTCCTCGGCGAGCTGCGCCAGAACGCGGGATGCGCCCGCCAAAGGGGCCAGCGTCCCGTGCAGCATGTTAAAGGTCATAAACCAAATGGCAGCCCCCTTGGCAAAAGCCCCAAACAGCGGCGCAAAGGTGGGCCCCAATTCCATGGCCAGATCCTTGCCCATCGGCTCCGCCCCGATGGTGCCCAGCCAGACCACGGGCAGGATGATGAAGTAAAGCCCGGCCAGTGCGGCGCTGGCAAAAACCGCGCGGGGCACGTTTCGGTTGGGATCAATCGTCTCACCCACATGCGAGGTGGCCTGCTCGAAAGCGGGGGCGGCAAATCCCACCAGATAGAGCCCGGCCATCACGCTGGTCAACTGCCCGAACCAGCCCGGAAACGGCACCGTCAAATGAAAGTTCAGCGCCTGATGCCAGTCCACTTTGCCGCTGACAACAGGGATCAATGCGGAGAGAAAAGCCAGGATTCCCGAGGCGGTTGCCACGGGCATGGCCAAACGCATGACCCATTTGACCCCGCACAAATTCACAAAGGTGAACAAAAGCACAATGCACGTTGCCAGCAGCGGCACGGGACACCCGGGGAAATACCATTGATGCAGGGCAGAAGCAGAAAGCAGGGCGGTCAAGCCGCAGGTCGGCACCCACCCCCACCAGTAACAAACTCCGGTGAGATTTGCCAGAACGGGACTGTAAGGGCGAAACGCCTCTGCGCAAGTGGCCGAGATGCCCCCGACGCGATTGGGATACATGAGAACCAATTCCAGCCATCCGGGCGTGGCGGCCCAACTCAGGAGTAATCCCACAATCAACAGGGGCACCGCCGCGCTGCCCTGACCAGGAATGGCCCCCTGACCAATGAACAAAGCACCCAGAAGAAAGAGGCTTTGGTTGATCCCGCCCATGGCCACGGCCGTGGTGCCGAACCAACCCACCGTGCGAGGATGCAGGAGCGACCCGCCGGTTACGAATGAGCTTTTATTCATGCTTGCCGTATCTGCAATCGAAGTAGATAGCTAAAACTCTGCGCGGATACCCACTTGTTGTCAACAAGGCCGTCCCCATTCCCCTGCCCGGCCGGGAGGCGACTCAAATCTCCCAAGCTCTGCAATCCGAAGAACCCCAAGACCGGAAACCCCTGCGAAATCCAAGCACCACAACTGAATAAGCATAGCAAATCCAAAGCCAATCCCCTCGAACCCGCAAAAGGCTTTTCAATACCCAGAGGGCATCCGGATTTCAAAAAACACCCGACCAATGGGGCATATCCTCATCGGCTCAAGGAAGCAGTGACTTGACTGAAAAAGAGTGGCTACAAAGCCGTTGCTGTCAGGCAGGTTGAAACCACCCGGCTGTCTGACCCGTTTTAATTCACCCTGACAGCGGAGATGTATGATCGCCATTCACTCCTTTGATTGCCCGCAACAGACCTTGGGCTGCGGCTTGGGCAAAGACGGGATCATTGATGGCGCAGTCCAACTCCCTCACCTCAATATCCGGACGAAGCCGGGACTTGAGCGTGGAGTAGAGCGCATTATCGGCCACCGGGTCATGAAAAGGCCCGCCAGGCGCGCCGATACCACTCCCTCCGCGCAGCGGCAAAAGCACCAGGACCGATCCGGTGGATCCGTTGAGTTTATCTGCCAGAACAGCACCAAGTTGCGCGCACTCCTCCGGACTGGTGCGCATGAGGGTCACCTGCGGATTGTGCTGATAGAATTTCCGGCCGGCGAATTTTGAAGGCACCGTGGAACGTTCGCCGAAATTAACCATGTCGAGGCATCCGGTGGAAACCACCGCCGGCACGCCGTGGCGCGCGGCGGCTTCCAAGCGCGTCGCCCCCGCCGGAAGCACTCCTCCCACCAGTTCATCGGCCCACTCGGTGGTCGTCACGTCCAGCACCCCCGCAACCAGACCGGTTTCAATCAGAGATTCCATGGTGCGCCCACCCGTGCCAGTGGCGGCAAAGACGAGAACCTCATAACCGGCCGCCTCAAGGATTTTCCGCGCCTGCTCAACGCATGCGGTGGTGTTTCCGAACTGACTGGCCACGATCACCGGTTTGTCACCGACCGGCGGCAGGGGTTGCTCGACCATCCCGCAGATGGCACCCGCCGCGCGGGCCAGAAGCATGCGGGAGAGGCGGTTCAGCCCGGCCACATCCACGATGCTCGGAAACATCACGATGTCCTTAACGCCGACATACGGTGCCACGTTGCCACTGGCCAGCGTGGAAACCATGAGCTTCGGGAAACCGACCGGCAACGCGCGCATGGCCGCCGTGGCGATCGCCGTGCCGCCCCCTCCGCCCAGCGAAATGACTCCGTCAATCCGCCTCTCCCCAACCAGCCGTGCGAGCAGGACCGGCGCACCCTCAGACATCGCCGTCACCGCCTGGCCCCGATCCCGTTTGGCCGCAAGCCCCGCTGCATCCAGTCCGATGGCTGCGGCCACTTCGATCCTGGAGATATCGGGATTAATCCCGGGCACACCCAAGGTCCCCACATCAATGATCAGGACTTGATGGCCGCGCTGACGAATGAGCTCAGCCACGAAGCCGTGCTCGGCTCCCTTAGTGTCCATCGTCCCCAGAATGGCAATCGTTTTCATGGCGTCACGCGGCCGGGACTTGAAACCGGGCGCGCAGGAAACTCCGGTCACTTGCCCGCAGACCAGAGAACTGCGTTGCGCAGAATGCGCATATAAGCCTCATGATTGTGCGCATCGCCGTCGTGTCCCAGGGTAATGCCCACAACGCGGCCTTTGGCCTGGTCCACCGTGAAGACCTGAGGATAATCCTTGCCGTCATGGGGCGAGTGCGCCGTGGCGAGGACCTTGACCGGAGGCCCCTGCGAATCGATTTCAAAGTGGTAAAGCTCGTCCTTGAGCGTGAACTTTGCCGGCACCCCCAGCATCAGCGGATGTGTGGGAGCGGATACCTGCACGTCGAATTGGCCGTATTTGTCGTGACCGTGTGAGCCGCCCCCGATAAGGCTGCGGTTGTATTCGGGCCAATCCCGCCAGTTGTACCAAAGGCCGGGATGCAACCCGATGATTCCCCTGCCCTGTTCCAGATGGTGGAAGATGGCCGCCTTGGTGGCGGCATCGGTGAAGGGCTTGTTGTTGGAGATGATCAGCACATCCACCCCGCCGATTATGTCCGCCAAGCCGCCGGTGGTTTCCGTGTAGTTTGCGCTGATACCTCCCCCTTCGTTGAGGTTCCTGACATCAGCTCCATTGAACCAGCGCTCGAAATCATGACTCGATCCGCCGCCGATGATCAGTGTTTTCAAACCGCCGCCCCACTTGAACACGGGCACGGGCGACGCGCTGGAACTCCCGGACCCAACCGGCAAGGCTGGACCGCCCTCACCCAGCTCGGCGGTGATGGCCACGAAAGTGGGAGCCACCTCATTTCCGTAACTGGAGATTGTCAGCTTCTCCACCATGCCGCGCTGCTTGAGCGCCTTGACGAAGTAACGCACCTGCCGCCCCTGTTGAAGGAGTTGATCGAGATTTTCCAGCGCTTCCGAGCCGGGCACATCGATATGGGCTATGTAGTCGGCGATCTCGACGCCGTTGCGCAGAACAATCTCCTCAATCGCACCACCGGCAAAGTGAACCGACACCTTGGCTGCCGGCTCATTATTCTTTCCGCCCGGAAACCCCCAACCGGCCACACCGCCCAGAAAATGCAGCTTGGTGGCCGGCAAACCCACCTTGACCTCAACCTGACGAGGATAGGTCTGGGACAGGCCGGTGCCGCCTTGGAGGACAATCACGTTCTTGCCCGTGGCGGTGCGTTGGGGATTGATGACATCAAAGGACACCTCGCGATGCTTGACGGCGCCCCAGCGTTTGAACCGCAATGATTCTTCCCGTGATTCAATGGATTGATAAATCCCCCGCGCCGTGCTGGCGGTGAAGGCCGATGTGAGGTCCAGCATGCGGAACCGGCGCTCGTCGGCGCAAAGGTAGGAGAGCAAATCACGCAACCCCTCAGCCCCAAGCTGCTCAAAGCCCTCAGGCATGAGGGAACGGGTCGTGTCCCGACGCGTCTTGATGTTGTCCTTGCGTATCTCCATCTCCCCGGTCTGATTGCGAAGAACCACCACCTTGCCGTTCTCCCGCAGCACAATGCCATCAAAGCTCAGATCGTCCTTGGTTTCGATGCTGACGGTATAGAAGTTCGGTTCAACCACGCGGTTTGGATCCACAATATGAACCAGCAGCTCCCCGGGGCCATGCGCGCCCATCCCGTTGAGATTGGGGGCGAAGTTGGCCCCCTGCCCCTTGAAATTGTGGCAGGGGGTGCACGACTGGGAAAATATCCGGGCCCCATTGGTCACATTGCCCGGCTTGACAACCTCGGGCCGCAGCTTGGCTATCAGCAGGTCCTTCTCCTTATGCTCCGGTCCGCTCAATTGGTCGATAACGCGGTTGGCCTCCGCAGCCACAGCGGGATCGGCATGAGTCCGTAGCCGATAGAGATTTGCCAGGCCGAGCAGGGCCGGATCAAGCTTGTGCTCCGCCAGAGCGGCAACCACCGCCGCCGACCAATCGGCCCGGCGGATCAATTGCCCGAACGCGGCTTCACGCAACTCGAAGGATAACCTGGGCAAAGCCGACACCAAGGCCCGGCCGACAGCCGGCTCAGCGATCGCACCAAGGGCCTGAATGACCCTGATCTGCAATGCGGGACTGGCATCACCGGCCACCAGCGAGGCCACCGCCGGCAAAATCCCCGGGTCCACAGCGCGCACCCCGAGCAAATCGGCGGCGAGTTGCCCGCGCTGGGCATCCGCCAAAGACTTGTCCAACAATTGGGCCTCCAATCGCGTGATGGTTGGGCGAATTGTGGCGCCGAGCTGGCCGGCCAGATTCCATTCACCAACCAGCGGCATGGCCGCTCCGGCCGTGAGATCCGAGGCGAGCAGCCGGCCCAAAGCGACGGCCAAAGCGGAATCGGCAACGGGTTTGACATCATGCCGCAAGTTGGCCCGGAGAGACTGAAGTGCCAGCGCCTTGTATTCGTCCACAGCCGGGGGCTGGTCAGCCAGCACAACCAACAAGGCCCGAACGGATTCCGGGTTGTTTTGATTGGCCACCTGCCGGGCCAGATGCGTGATCATGGATGCCGCCAACGCTGGGTTCCCGGCTGAAAGAGCCGCGCTGAGATACAACAGCGGCGCCTTGACCGTCATTGCCAGCGCCGCAGTCTCAAGATGGGGGTTTTTGAAGGAGGGCCATGCCTCAACCAAGGCCGCCGCCAGGGCCGCATTAGGCGTCAACGTGCCACATCCTATCAGCGCCCAGACCCGAACCCGTTGATCCGGATCAGCCAGCAGGGAGCGAATCACTTCGATCGGGGGGGTAACAGAGGAGTTGTCCTGCTCGGCTCCGATCCGCAATGCGTTTTTACGAATCAGCGCCTCGGGATCCCGGATGGCACCGGCAAGCAGTTCAGGTTTGAGGAGGTTGAGATTATGCAAAACCCAGAGGGCCTGCATGCGTCCATAACCCGTGCGGGCCTTGCCGGCCTTGGCATTGAGCGCATCCTCAGCACCCCGCCCGGCCCCCTCGCTCAAGAGACGGTTGGCCGTCGTGCGCACCCATCCATTGGGATGATCCAGCATTTCCACCAGACCAGCGGGATTCTTCACGTCCAGATCAAAGACGGGCAAGGGGCGGGATTCCTTGTGCTGAATGCGGTAGATCCGGGTGAAATGGTGATCCCGGTCGGGCCGGGTGGATGCGTTCCGCGCGCCATGGGCCGGGCCGCGGGTGTCGTTGTGAACGGCGATCTGGTTATACATATCCACCAGATAAACCGCGCCGTCGGGACCGACCCGGCTGTGGATGGGCTTGAACCAGTAGTCTGTGCTGGTCAGAAATTCCGTCTGTTTACGACCCTCTTCCTTCCGCCCCTGATACGTCACGCCCACCGGGTCGAGAAATTCATGATGCATCAGCCAGACCGTGGGCTCGTGAATGAAAAAGGACCATGAGGGTCCCTGCCATTTGGCTGGCCAAGCCCCGCCATCATAAATGCACGCACCAGCTGCGGCGGTGAACGCACCCACCCAATCAATCTGGAGATAAGGCTGACGGGTTTCCTGACGCGAGGGGAAGACCTTGTTTTGCTCGATAATGGGTTGGACCGCGCGCACCCCGGGCATTCCCGCAAGACTCACCACTTTTTCGGGCAGCACCATGTGCAACATGGGCTCGCCGCAGGTGGCCGAGCTGTAGAAAATCTCCCCGTCCGGAGCGATCTCACAACCCCAAGTGTTGCACGAACTAACGGCCACCTGCTCCAGAGCGGAACCGTCCGGTCGGAACCGATACAGTCCCGCTGAGATGTGGCCGAATTTTTTCTTTCCGTCCCCCGATGTCACATTCCCGGAACTATAACCCACCGACCCATATACCCATCCGTCCGTGCCCCAGCGCAGATTGCTCGTCACTGAATGGGTGTCGCCCGTCCCCCAGCCAGTAAACAGCACCTCCACCTTGTCAGCCTTGCCGTCCCCGTCAGTGTCCCGGGCCCAAAGGGTGTCCGGGGCCTGACTAATGATGGCCCCGTCCTTATACAGCACCATTGAGGTCGCCAGCTCCAACCCGTCCGCGAAAACGGTCTTCTTATCCATGATGCCGTCCCCATTTGTGTCCTCGAGAATCGAAACTCGATCGCGGTTGGCCCGCGGTTCACGCCCGCCGATCGGATAGCGGCTCGGATCGCGCAGGCGCCAGGGGGTTACCCGGGAATCATTCTTATTGATGTCGCGTCCGCCGGGATATTCCGGAGTCTCCACGACCCAGAGCCGGCCGCGCGCATCCCAATCCAGCGACATTACTTTTTCGGCGATGTTTTCATCCGCAACGAGGGAAATATTAAACTCGGGATGGAGATTGAAAGTCTTGAGCGCGTCTTTGGCGGAAAGCGGTCCGCCCGGAGGATAAAGCAAAGAGCCCAGCTCCTCTTTGGTGCAAAACTCGTCGACGTTCTCACGCTTGCCGGCCCAGGCAATGCCCCGCATCAGCACCGCGCGATAGTGCGGGGTGTTGAACACGTCAAAATCGTGGCCAGGCAGACTGACAAAAGCCCGATAGGGCACCTTGCCCTCAGCCGCTGTTTTCTCATAAGTCCAGATTTGCGGGGCGATGACATGGACATTGTAAAAGCTGGCCGCCAACACCCCGATTTCCGGGGACAGATCCATGCCGGCGTAGATCTCGTCCTTCCAGTCGAAATTGGAGATGCCGTGGCTGATGGGATGCTGTTGATCCAGCCAGCAGATGCCCACTTCGCCCTCCTGCCATTTGGTGGCCTTGTCCGCCGGCAACTCCGCCGTCGGCCAGCGCCACGCCCCTCCGATGGTGTCCTTGCACCACTGATACTGGTCACCGCTGACGACTCCATCATGCAAAACAACCAAGCCGCCGCCGCGTCTGAGGAATCTTTCGAGCTCAACCCTCTGCTCTCCGGCAATCTTCATCCCATCGGCCGCATAAATGACCACCACGTCGCTGCGGCCGAGTTGTTCCGCTGTGGGAAACTCCAGCGCCCCCTCCACTCTCATGCCGCGCCCGGTTAGGAGCGCCTTCCACTCGTTTAGAAAACGGGGGTGATCGTGCTGGTTTGGACCATGAGTTTTGGCGCCGCCACGAATAAAAACATGCAACGGTTCGGAGGCGGAGACGGACCACGCGCACGCCAGACAGGCTGACAACAACAGGAGTTTAAAGATGTGTTTCATTTGGGCTATGGAAAATCAGAGACCTCATTATAAGGAAACCAGGCGCGAAGCAACATCGCTCATTTGCGTCAAGGCCGGCAGGCTTCCAAACCCAACTGCGGCCGCAGCGACACCCAGGGCTCCTCTTTGGAAACGTCAACCAACCCCGGTTCGGCCGCCTGGGAAGGCGAGAGAATGGCCAGAAACACCAGCGGCTCGGCAAACGGGTTGTAGGCCCCATGCACCTCGCCCTTGGGAATAAAGGCCATTTCGCCCGGGCCCAGAACACGATGCTCACGCCCCACCCATTGCTCCACCCGGCCAGACAGCACATAGATGAGCTCCTCCCGCGTGGGATGGGTGTGGAAAGGGTGGCAAAAGCCCGGCGCCATGTTGGCCCGCACCATCATTAATTCCTTGTTGGGAACGACATCTGAACGGCAGAGCCACTCCTCCAGCGTCCAAGACGAAACAAAATCCACCTTCTCGGCGGCGGTCACAAAACGGCGTTCTGCCAAGCCCATGATATGCGGCGGGTTCATTGTTTCTTCTTGGCTTTGCCAAAGGCCTTGGCCGACGGCGCTTTCAACCGCTTGAATTCACGCGTCAGGTTGGTCAACGACGCCTCCACCCCCATCCGCTCCAGCGAACTGGCCCCGACAAACCCCACGGCATCGGTTCCCTTCAGCACCCGGTCCGCATCGGCCGGAGTGTTGATCGGCCCGCCATGGGCGAGAAAGAAAATATCCTTCCGAACCCGGCTTGCGGCACTAATAATGTCCTGCGTGCGCTTGAGGGTGAACTCCCAGTCCACCACGGCCTTCTTCACTCCAATCGAACCGCCAACCGTGGTACCAACGTGGGCTATGATCGCATCCGCCCCGGCTTTGGCCATCTCGACGGCTTCCTCGGGCGTCGCCACATAAACCACCGAGAAGAGATCCATCCGGCGGGCCAGCGCCACCATCTCATATTCCTTCTGCACGCTCATGCCCGTCTCTTCGAGCACGCCACGAAAATGCCCGTCAACAATGGTGTGGGTGGGGAAATTGTTAACCCCGCTGAAGCCCATCTCCTTTACCCGGCCCAGCCAGTGCCACATGCGGCGGCGCGGATCGGTCGCATGCACGCCGCAGATTACGGGCACCTCTTCCACCACCGGCAGCACCTCGTATTCCCCAATCTCCATGGCTATGGCGTTGGCATCCCCGTAGGCCATCAAACCGCAGGTCGATCCATGCCCCATCATTCGGAACCGGCCCGAGTTGTAAATGATGATCAGATCGGCCCCTCCCTTCTCGATGAACTTGGCGCTGATGCCCGTGCCGGCACCGGCGGCGATGATCGCGTCGCCTTTCTTCAGCGTGGCACGCAGCCGTTCTACGACCTCTTTGCGGGTGTAAGGATTACCTTTTCCAGTCCAAGGGTTGGGCATAATTCAGTGCTTTTTTTCGTTGAGTTAAATTGGCAGTGTCGAACCCGCCCCGCAAAGCCGGACTGGCGAGGCGGTAAGGCTTATGGGTTCGTCTGTTCTTTTTGATTTTGCTCATCACCAAATGGCGGTGCAAGCCCCAACTCAACCTGAAGCTGAAATTCCTAAAACGCCCGGGCAAAATCGCTTTGGAGAAACGAAGGTTTTCATTTTCTGCTTGCGCCATTCCGACTGAATGCCTTTATTTCAGTCGTCCGTGGACTGTTGAACACCAATCCCCGGACGCCCAAACCAAACAACACACGCAAAATCATGGCTACCTCGCTTTCCAAATCCGAAATCATCACATTGCTGGCCGAAAAGGTGGGCATCACCAAACAGCAGTCCGCTCAGTTTTTGGAGGAACTGGCCGCACTGGCCTGCCAGAACGCCAAGGACTCCTTCACACTCCCCGGACTGGGCAAGCTCAAGCTCAAAGACCGCGCCTCCCGCATCGGCCGCAACCCCGCCACCGGCGAATCGATCCAAATCCCTGCCAAGCGGGTGATTAAATTCGTCATCGCCAAGGCCGCCAAAGACTCTATTCTCGCCGCCAAATAGCACCTTTCAACCCAAGGCGCTTCAGGCTGGCCGGAGCGCCTTTTTCCTCCCAAACCGCCCCCGCTATCATCCATTCCTTGAAAACAGCAGTGGTCGGCTGCGGTGCCCTTGGCGGCTACTACGGCGCAAAACTCGCCCATGCCGGCCAGAATGTTCACCTCCTGCTCCGATCGGATTACCAGGCCGTGCTCAACCAAGGCATCTCCGTTACCAGCCCGGACGGGAATTTCACCACCCGCCCCCTTTGTGCCCGGACCCCGGAAGAAATCGGGCCAAGCGACCTGGTTATCATCGGACTGAAGACCACCGCCAACGACCAGCTCCCGGGGTTGCTCAGATCCTTGGTGACGCCGACGACCGCGGTGTTGACGCTGCAAAACGGCTTGGGAAACGAGGAAGCGCTCTCCCGACTTTTCCCCCGGGAACAGATCCTGGGCGGACTCTGTTTTGTGTGTCTCAACCGCAGAGCTCCGGGCCGCATCACCCATACCGGGCACGGAAGAATTTTACTGGGCGAGTTTCAGCGCACCTCCACTCCGCGCACACTCGACCTTTCCGCGCTTTTCCGGCAGGCTGGGATTGATTGCCAGGTTGTCGATGATCTGGCTCGGGCCCACTGGGAGAAACTGGTCTGGAATATTCCCTTCAACGGGCTGGGAGTGGCCGCCGCTGCCGGATGGGAAAGTTGTGCGGCCCCATCGACAAGCACCAGAATCAGTCAAATCAGGCATCCGGTGATGCCGACCGACCTATTGCTGGCCGATCCGCGTTGGGAATCCTTGGTGCTGGAGCTGATGTTAGAGATCATTAACACCGCGAACGCCTTGGGTTTCGCCATCCCGGAATCCTATGCCACTCTGCAAATCAACCGCACCCGCTCCTTGGGAAGCTACCGGGCATCCACACTGATCGACTTTGACCGGGGCCAACCCTTGGAGTTGGAGAGTCTTTTTCTTGAGCCGCTTCGACAGGCGCAAGCGGCGGGCGTCCCCACTCCCCGTCTGGAAACGCTCAGCCGGGTTCTCATGCGATTGTCCGGCCTCTGAGTCCTTGGGTGGCCGGCCACCTGCAAAAATGTCTCGACCGCCCAAGAACTGTCCCGGGCCGGGACATCGGCATCGGCCGCCTCGAACATTGGTTCACACTCCATTCGAGCCCCAAGTCGCCGCCGCCAAAGCTGCACAAGCCTGAAATACATAACCGTGAGCAGGGCGAAGCTGAGCAGCCAACCGGCCATCACCGCGGCAAAATAACTTGAAATGGTTGTCATATATTCAACGGGGCACCCGCCCTAGCAGTGAAACAAGCAACTACCATTCCAATGCACTGTGCGCCTTTCTCTTTCTCCACGACCCCAAGATCATTGGGAACAAACCCGGTCCAATGCGCACCTCCCCAACCGCTCCGGACTGCTCCGGTTCATAGAACGCTGCGGAAGATCGCACCGCACCGAGCTAATTTGCCATCGCTCCATCTATGCCCCCTCAAAAAGATTCCGGATCTTGCTGTCTTCCAGAATCGATTGTCGGTAAGGCTTCCCGAAGGCTGAAAGCCGGATGTCGTCATGGATGAGCTCAACCACCTCCCGAGCCGGGTATCGAACAGACAAGGAACGCCGTTTGGACTTTGCATGGCGCTTGAAATTGCGTAGATATTGCTCTCCGCCTAGGCGGATGACTTATGAAACCCCAAGTTGAAATCTACGACACGACCCTGCGCGACGGCTCGCAGGGGGAAGGAATAAACTTTTCGGTGGCGGACAAGCTGCGGATTGCCGAAAAACTGGATGCTTTCGGGGTGCATTATATCGAAGGCGGATGGCCGGGCAGCAACCCCAAGGACATCGAATTTTTCGCCCAAGCCAAACGCAAGAAATTCAAAAACGCCAAACTCGCCGCCTTCGGATCCACCCGCAAAAAAGGCGTCCCCGTCGAGCAAGACGACCAAGTCCGCCTCCTCATCGAAGCTCAAACCCCCGTGGTCACCATCTACGGAAAAACCTCAATGCTCCATGTGAAGGAAGTGCTTCGCTGCACCCCCGAGGAGAATTTGGCAATGATCGGCGACACGGTCCGATACCTAAAGGATCACGGCAAGTATGTGATCTATGACGCGGAGCATGCATTTGACGGCTACAAACTGGATTCCGAGTATGCGCTGACCACTTGGCAGGCTGCGGAGAAGGCCGGGGCGGATTTCGTGGTGCTGTGCGACACGAACGGCGGGTGTTTGCCGAGCGAGGTGGCGGAAATCACGCGGAAGGCCGTCGGCCAGCTCAATTGCAAGGTGGGCATTCATACCCATGACGACAGCGGAGTGGCAGTGGCCAACGCCTTGGCGGCCATTGAGGCTGGAGCGGTGCATGTGCAAGGAACGGTCAACGGCTACGGCGAACGCACCGGCAACTGCAATCTCATCAGCGTGATTCCTCTGGTGCATTTCAAGATGAAAAAGACCGGAGTGCCGGCCCGCTCGATTCCCAAGCTGCGGGAGCTCTCTCTCTTTGTGGATGAGGTGGCCAACCTGCGCCACAACCCCCGGCTTCCTTGGGTCGGCGCAGCGGCGTTTGCCCACAAGGGCGGCACCCACGTCAACGCAGTCCAGAAACTTGCCGCCAGCTACGAACACATCAATCCGGAACTCGTCGGCAATCAGCGCAATGTGCTGGTCAGCGACCTGGCCGGCCGCAGCAACATCGTCATGAAAGCCCAGGCGCTGGGCTTCAAGCTCCAGAACGACACCGCGGAGCTCAAGACCATCTTGGAGCTCATCAAGCAGCGGGAGCACGAAGGCTACGAATACGAAGCGGCCGAGGGTTCCATGGCCTTGATCATCCAACGGGCCCTCTCGCAGAAGTCCAAGCCGGCCTTCTCGGTGGAGCAATATCACGTCTCCATGCGCCGCGATGCCAGTCAGTCGGTCTGCGAATCGACCATCCGGGTGCGGGTTGGCAGCAAGCTGCATGATGCCGTGGCCGAGGGCGACGGGCCAGTCAACGCTCTGGACAGCGCGCTGCGCCAGGCCTTGGCCAAGTCGTTCCCCAAACTCAAGAAAATCACGCTCACCGACTACAAGGTGCGGATCCTGGACGGCGGGGCCGGAACGGCCGCCAAGACGCGCGTCCTCATCGAGTCGAGCGACGGCCGGCGGGAATGGGGCACGGTTGGGGTGAGCGAGAACATCATTGAAGCCAGCCTGCAGGCGCTGGTGGACTCGATGGAGTATGCGCTACTGAAGAAGTGAGTCACGAATTCACAGGGATTCATGGGCGAACTGATCCACAAAGAGGAGACATTCAGCAATAGCGGGTGCCGCATGCTGGTGCATCGTGAACTTGGCAAGCGCCACGATGAAGTGATCTATAAAGAGGCGCCTGAGATCGAATTCCAAAGGATGGGCGTTTCGTTCAAGCGCGAGGCGGAGTTCAAGTTATCCCACGAAGACCAGATTCTGCGGCAAAGGCTTTTCGCGGGAATGGCGCTGAATAAAATTCTTTTGGAAACAAAAGCGATCGGGAGATTGCCCAAGTCGCATATAAAACAAAGGCTGAATCATCTGGCTGCTTCAAAGTTAAACTTGGGATTGCTTGTCAATTCCGTTGAAAATCCGTTCAATTATAAGCGCGTTGTCCTGTAAATTTTGAATTGGTGTTAATCAGTGAAATCTGTGTCCGACTATGTCTGAAATTCCAAAAGCCTACGAACCGCAGTCCGTTGAGGACAAATGGTATGACTTCTGGCTGAAGCACAGTTGCTTCAAGGCCGATGAACACTCCTCCAAGCCGGCATATTCCATCGTCATCCCCCCGCCCAACGTCACCGGAATGCTCCACATGGGGCACGTCCTCAATAACACCATCCAAGACATTCTCAGCCGCAAGGCGCGCATGGACGGACGGGAGGTTCTGTGGCTGCCCGGGACCGATCATGCCGGGATCGCCACCCAGGTGCAGGTGGAAAAAGCGCTCAAGAAGGAGGAGCGGAAGACCAAATACGACCTCGGCCGGGAAGAGTTTCTCAAGCGCGTCTGGGCCTGGAAAGAAAAGCACGGCGGCATCATCATCAACCAGCTCAAGAAGCTGGGCTGCTCCTGCGACTGGTCCCGCGAACGATTCACCATGGACCCGGACTATTCCCGCTGCGTCCAGAAAGTGTTCGTGGAGCTTTACAAGAAGGGCCTGATCTACCGCGGCAAACGCATGGTGAACTGGTGCCCCGTCTCCCAAACAGCACTCTCGGACGAGGAGGTGGAGATGAAACCACAGCGCGGTTTTATGTACCACTTCCGGGTGGAAGCAGTGGAGTCGGATGGTTCGCCGCTCAAAGGCGTGAGCGGAGGGTCCCTATCCCCCAGCGGGGGCGAGGGCCAGGGTGCGGGGGCATCCGTACAAAAAAGCGGCCCGGAAACGGACTCCGAAGGCCGCATCTGGCTCACCATCGCCACCACTCGCCCAGAAACCATTCCCGGCGACACCGCCGTGGCCGTGAATCCGAAGGATCCCCGCTACGCGCATCTCATCGGCAAACACATCATCCGTCCACTGCCCGTCCATCTGCCCGCGGAGCAAAAGCTCATCCCCATCATCGGCGACGAGCACGTGGACTTTGAATTCGGCACGGGCGTGCTGAAAGTGACGCCCGCCCATGACAAGGCGGATTTTGAGATTGGCCAGCGACACAAGCTCGCGCTGGTGGACATCATGAATTCCAACGGGACCATGAACGAGCTGGCCGGCGAAAGCCTCGCGGGCTTGGATCGATTCGAGGCGAGGGCCGTGGCAGTGGAGCGGCTGCAGGAGTTGGGCGTGATGGTTGAAGAGAAGCCCTACGAGAACAATGTCGGCTTCAGCCAGCGCGCCGACGTGCCGATCGAGCCGCGCCTGAGCGAACAATGGTTCTTGAAATATCCCGCGGTGGAACAGTCCAAGGCCTGCGTGGCCGAAGGCCGGATGAAATTTCATCCCGACCGCTGGGCGAAGGTTTACGACCACTGGCTGACGAACATTCAGGACTGGTGCATCAGCCGCCAGCTCTGGTGGGGACATCGCATTCCAGTTTGGTATCGGGACGCGGAGGTCCACTGCGGACTGGACGCGCCCCAAGGAGATGGATGGGTGCAGGACTCCGACGTGCTCGACACATGGTTCAGCTCGTGGCTATGGCCCTTTGCCACGATGGGATGGCCGGAGCAGACCGCCACGCTCAAAAAATTCTATCCCACCACCGACCTCGTCACGGGACCGGACATCATTTTCTTCTGGGTGGCCCGCATGATCATGGCCGGCTACGAGTTCATGGGCGAGGCGGAGTTTGCGCTGCCCGACGCCATGCCGTTCCAGAATGTCTATTTCACCGGCATCATTCGAGACAAGCAGGGCCGCAAGATGTCCAAGACCCTTGGCAATTCGCCCGATCCGCTGGTGCTCATTGCGCAGTATGGCGCGGACGCCCTACGGTTCGGGACGATGCGCAGCGCCCCGCTCGGTCAGGATGTCTTGTTCGACGAAAAAGACGTGGAGCTGGGCCGCAACTTCTGCAACAAGCTCTGGAACGCCTGCCGCTTCCGACAGATGGTCGGCAGCGGCGATTTCCCCGTCCAAGGCGAGATCGATCCGAAACTCCTGTCCTCCGACGACAAGTGGATTCTGCTCAAGCTCAGCGGGGCGATCCGTGAGGTAACGGTGGCGCTCAACGAATACAAGTTCAGCGACGCCACCGGGGCGCTCTACCGTTTCTTCTGGAACGAGTATTGCGACTGGTATGTGGAGGCGAGCAAGGCCGTGTTTTATGGGGCCGACGAGGCGCGCAAGGCCAACACGCTTGCCGTCGTGGACTTCATCCTCAGCCACGCCGTCCGATTATTCCACCCCTTCCTCCCATTTATCACCGAGGAACTCTGGCACGGCATGGGCTATTCCACCGACATGCCCGAAGGCCAGGGCGGCAGAACGATCATGAACGCGCCATGGCCGCTGCCGTTCGACGACGATTTCATCGTCCACTACGGCCTCGATTCCAGCCATCTGGAAAACACCGATGCGAAATACGAGCTTGTCAGCCAAGGCCGTAATCTGCGCCGGGCAGGAAACATCCAGGCCGCTAAGAAGGTGAAGTATGTCTTCAAGCCAGCCCACCCGCTCACGCCGCATGATGCGGAGGTGGTCAAACTGCTGCTGAATGCAGAATCGCTCGAAGTGAATCCGGAATATCAACCCGGCAAGGGGACGCCGACGGTGGTGTCGCCGCTGGGCGAGCTGTTTCTGCCGCTGGAAGGGCTGATTGACGTGGCGGCGGAACAGATCCGCCTCGGCAAGGAGCTCGAAAAGATCCAGCTGGAGATCGGCAAGGTGGAGCAGAAGCTCTCCAATCCGAGTTTTGCCCAGAAAGTTCCGGCAGCGGTTCTGGCCGAACACCAGCAGCGTTTAGCCGATTGGCAGGCCAAGCTGGCCCACACCCGCGCCGCGCTCGAGTCGCTCCAAGGTTGAACATGAAAACACCCTCCCCCCCCAAGACGCTGGCCGCAGCAGTGGCGGCAGCCGAAGCCGCCGGCGCCCTGATGCGCAAAAACCTGCACGCCGAGAAAAAGGCCAATGAAATCAGCCCGCACGACATCAAGCTCGAGCTGGACGTGCGCTGCCAGAAACTGATCGAGAAGAAACTGGCCGCCGCCTTTCCCGAAATCTCCACTCTGGGCGAGGAGGGCGACTCTGGAGCGGCAGACTCGGAGTATCGCTGGGTGGTGGACCCGATTGACGGGACGGTGAACTTTGCCTACGGCATTCCCCATGCCTGCGTCTCCATCGCCCTCCAGCGGCGCCTGGCCGAGACACAAGATTTCAAATCCAAGACCAAAGAGTCCCTTTTCGAAACTCTGGTGGGCGTGGTCTACGATCCATTCCAAAACGAACTGTGGACGGCGATCCGCGGACAGCGGGCAAAGCTCAACGGCCGCGTCATCCGGGTCAGCAGCCGGAAGACGCTCTCCGAATGCATCGTGTCCATCGGCTTTGCCAAAACCCGGGAATGTTTCGAGGCGTCGTTGGGCAATTTTGTCTGGCTCACGCGTCGGGTCCGCAAGATCAGGATCCTGGGCTCGGCGGCCCTGGGCCTGACCTATGTGGCCAGCGGACGGCTGGACGGCTACATCGAGCGCGGGGTGAGCCTGTGGGATGTGGCGGCCGGGGGGCTCATCCTGGAATGCGCCGGCGGGGAATTCTGGACGGAACCCGCCCGGAAGAAGGGCAAGCTGCGGATGACCGCCAGCAACGGGCTGATCCACGGCAAACTGCCGGTGCCGGAGTAAGAGTCAGGGCGAGTTGGTGAAAGTGCCGGAAAAATTCGTAGCGCCCAATGCGAAGGGGTAAGCTGGATAAGCCGTGCCCGTGAAATTACCCGATGTCGGAGATTTAAAATTCATTTTAATTGCGCATGGAGGCAGCAGGTTACCGGAATAAAAAATCAGCTGGAAATAACCACTAAACGGCAATTGATTCCAACCGTAACCGGCAATCGTGCCAGGCGCAAAGCCGGTGAAGGAGTAAGTTCCAGTTCCCAAAGAATCGAACACCTGAACGTTTGTTCCCAGGATTGCGCCACCGGTGTAAAAAAGCGAAAGAGTTTTTCCAGACCACGACTTCGGCGCGAGCGTGGAGACGGAATACTGAATTTGCGCCGCGCGAAAAAATTGGGCTGAAACATTCATCGCCTGCGAACTGCTGTTGGTGGTCGGGATGGCGGTTTCGATTCCCAGCATTGCGCTGCTCCAGTTTTTCAAATCACCGGAGTTATAAATCCGGTTGTCCGCATAGAGCCGGTTGCTGAAAATCAGGCTGACGTTCGTGCCGGCCTGCACGATCTTCAGGTTCAGATTTGTAACTACGGGCAGACCTTGCGCGGCAATGTCAAAGGCGGTTGCAGCCGTGCCAATGCGGCGGATCATGAGGGAATTCACATAGACGTTGGTCAGTGGCTTGTCGCTGGCATCTGTTTTCACATGGTTGATGGCATAGACCACGTTCGATCCGCCGTAAAGCTGGCCGAAAATTGTGTAGCCGTTATTGAGTGAGGGTTGCGGCGAAGCGGTCACGAAAAATTGCGAGCCGTTCGAATCAGGGCCCGAATTAGCCATCGCCAACACCCCCGAACCGGCAAAATTCAAAGCGTTGGTAATTTCATCCACAAAGGCATACCCCGGACCGTCCGTGCCAAAGCCGTTGGGCGACCCACCCTGATTCATGAACCCGGATATGACACGGTGAAATGTCAGTCCGTTGTAAAATGGATTCGTCCGGACCAGGCCGGAGGGCAGGTCGAGCCATGCGCGCTGGCCGGTAGCCAGACCGATGAAATTGGCAACTGCCTTCGGGGACTGAGCATAGAGGAGCGCACAAGTATAGCTGCCCATGCTGGTGTTGAATTCGGCATAGAGACCGTTGGTGTATTGGGCCCGGCCGCTGGAAATAAAACTCAGCAGGCCGATGACAACAAGCGGCCAACAGAAGAAATTTTGGAACACCTTTTTTTTCATCATGCAGCTCATCCCCCTAAGAAGTCTCAGTGCCGGGAATACCCACGGAGACAAAGGACCCGGTCCATTGGCTCTTTCCGTTGGCAGGCGCAAAACATACCAGACATTTCAAACCACTTTTCCACCGCAGCGAACCGTCACCCCAGCAGCGGCAGTGCCTGCTCCACCCGCTGCAAAACCTTCTCTTTGCCCAGCACTTCCAGAAGATGATAGAGGCTGGGGCCGTGGGGGGTTCCAGTGCAGGCCAGACGGGTCGGGTGGATCAACACCCCCACCTTCACCTCCAACTCGGCAGCCACCGCCTTGAGCGAGCCTTCCAATGACGCCGCGTCAAACGCGGCCAGTTGGCTGAAAGCATCGCGCACCTTCTCCAGTCGCGGCTTGTTTTCCGGCACAAACCCCTTCTTCGCGGCTTCGGGGTCATACGCAATCGCATCACGAAAATAAAAACCGGCGTAGGCCGGCAGTTCGGCAAATGTCTTGATCTTGCCGCGGCAAGTGTCCAACGCGGACTTCACATACGCCACCGGCAAAGCATTGGTATCCAACCCCGCCTTGGCGAGAGCATGCACCGCCAGCTCATAGAAACGATCCGGTGCCAGTTCGCGGCAATATTCGCCCTGGAGCCAAACGAGCTTTTCAAAATCGAACTTGGCGTTGTGCCGGAGAATCTGCGGCAGATCAAAACGCCCGACAACGTCGGCAAGCGCCATTTTCTCGATGTTATCCTTCGGCGACCAGCCGAGCAGACAGAGGTAATTGTTCACCGCCTCGGACAAAAAACCCTCATCGGTATAGGTGGAGAGCGATGCGCCCCGGTCGCGCTTGCTCATCTTGCTCCCATCGGCATTGAGGATGAGCGGGATATGGGCGTATTTGGGCGGTTCGACGCCAAACGCCTTGAAAAGGGCGATGTGCTTGGAGGTGTTGCTCAAATGATCCTCCCCACGAATGACATGAGTGATCCCCATCTCCAGATCGTCGACCACATTCACAAAATGAAACACGGGCTGCCCGTCGGAGCGAACGAGCACAAAATCCGGATCCATCTCCTCGCGATCGGTCAGCTTCCTGAGCACGTCGCCAACCACCAGATCGGGGATCAGGACCGGCTCCCGCGGCATCCTGAACTTGATAGCCCCCTCGTGCTCATAAGCCAGACCGCGCGACAGCAGTGCCTCGACCTGGCGCTGGTAGTTTTCCTTCCGCTGCGACTGGAAATAGGGCCCTCGATCCCCTTTGGAAGGGCCGGTGGCGTCGCCCGTGAGCGGGCCCTCGTCCCAGTCAAGCCCCAGCCAGCGCAAACCGTCAAGAATGACGTCCACAGCGGCTTGGGAATTGCGCGCGGCGTCGGTATCCTCAATGCGCAGGATGAAAGTGCCGCCGGTGTGCCGGGCGTAGAGCCAGTTGAACAGAGCCGTGCGGGCCCCCCCAATGTGCAGGTAGCCGGTCGGGCTGGGAGCGAAACGGACGCGAATTTTCATACGCCCATTCAACCACCATTGCCGCGCCGGACTCAAGCCGCGAGATTGGCTCTTCTCAGGGCCCAGACGGCCGCGAAAAGCCCCCCGGCAAAATAAAAAGTATTCATCACCAAAAACCGTTTGACGGCGTGCTCTGGATTCGTAGAATACTCGTCCTGTAGACAACTGCAGGCGCAAGTCGGTATCAGTTGCAGTCCGCCGACGACAATGATTCCAGAGTAGCTCAATGGTAGAGCACGCGGCTGTTAACCGTGTGGTTGTAGGTTCAAGTCCTACCTCTGGAGCCATTTTAAAAACCCTCTTTTTCCTAATTATTTTCAAAGGCGGGTAGGCAGTTTGAAGGCGAGTGCCAGCAAAAACACCAGAGTCCGATCACTCCTTCAAAATTAGCACCTGCACCTACCCACACTGCCCCTTAACGGAAACCCCCGAGATTCCACATGCTGTTTGCATGATGCAAAACATGAAACAAGCATTCCAAATGTTCGTAAAAACGAAAAATAACGCACACAACCAAAACAATACTACCGGTGGGCTGGAGAGCCTCGGAACGAAGGACAAATCCCAAGCCATTCAACTTCTTAAGGCCAGAAATCCAATGCACAGAATCGAGAAACGAATGGGCAGGGAGTTTTGTAATCCACCGGCAATCCGTCCATACCGCTGGCTCCTGTTGTTTGCAACGATTCTGATGGCGACCTGCGCTCAGGCGCTTGGCAACAACCCTTCGAAGATAGATGCACCCCAACTGGTCCCCCTGCCCCGCTCTTTGCACCAAAGGTCAGGGCGAGTCGTGCTGGGCAACCGGATCATTCCCGAAAGCCCCGAACTTCTGCCCTTGGGGGCGGTGATTGCCGGCGAAGTGGAGCAACTGACCGGCCGTCGGCTCGCGGTGGAGCGACGGTGGGCTCGCACCGGAGATATCGTGTTGCGGATCGATCCATCGCTCAAAGGCGAGTCCTACCGGATCGAGGTGAGCCGCACGGCCCGGGTGATCGGTGGCAATTACGCCGCCGTGGCGGAAGGCACCGCCAGCCTTCTCCAAGCCCTGACTCTGGATGGGGGAAATCCCGGATGGCCACGGCTCAAAATCGACGACGCTCCGGGCAGTGGTTACCGCGGGTTGATGGTTGATGCGGCGCGATCCTGGCACAGTCCGGCGATGCTGAAGCAATTGGTGGAACTGTGCCGCTGGTATAAGGTCCGCCACCTGCAGATTCACTTCACCGATGATGGTGCGCATACTTTTCCATCGGCCGCTTATCCACAACTCAATGCCAATCGGCGGCATTACACCACCGGTGAACTCCGGCAGCTGGAATCGTTCGCAGTGGAGCGGGGCGTGGTTATTTTGCCGGAGCTTGATGTTCCCGGACACGCCTCGGTGCTGGTGCAACAAATGCCTGAAATTTTCGCCAACCACCCGCAATCTGGCAACGTCATCTGCCCGGGCCGCGAGGAAACCTATAAGGCGTTGAACCGGTTGATCGGCGAGATGACCGATATCTTCCACACGACGCCCTATTTCCATGTCGGCGCGGACGAGGTTAATCTCGAACCTTGGAAAAGCTGCACCAATTGCCAAGCCTACATGGCGGCGCACCAACTTGAAAACGTGGAGGAACTCTACCGCCATTTCATCGTTAGAATGGATCAACTGGTCCGTGATTACGGCAAAAAAACAATTGTTTGGGAGGGCTTTCACAAGGAAGGCCGGACACAGATTCCACGCGACGTCACGGTCATGGTTTTTGAGAGCAGCTATAACATCGCCCCGGATGTCCTCGAGCTGGGCTATCCGGTCATCAATGCCTCCTGGCAGCCTCTGTATGTTGTTAACGACCGCAACTGGTCTCCTGAACAGATCTACGGCTGGAACAAATACCGCTGGGAAAGTTGCTGGCCCAACTCCAAGGCCTATCAGCACCCGATTACCGTGGCGCCCACTGCCCTGATGCTCGGTGCCCAGATGTGCACCTGGGAGCAATCCGAGCAGCGGGAACTTCCCAGCCTGCGCGCACGTCTGCCGGCCATGAGCGAGCGGCTTTGGAATCCGGAAACGCCGCATGGCTACCCGGATTTTGCGGCGCGGCTGAAGTGGACCGATGCGGGGCTTAAAAAACTCTTGCAGGAGCCGCTTCCAAGCACCCCGCCGCGAGACTCGAAAAATCACCCCACAGCCGCGGATGCCCCGACGCTCGACGAATGCTGTCCGAAACAGAGCGTTCCGGCGGGAGAATAATTTCTGCGAGACTGGATCTATCAAGGGTTCTTGATCCTTGACGGACAAATAAAGCCCCTCCCTGCCGCTTTAAGTAAATCCGGGCGCTTCTCTGGCGTAGGGTGCCCAAAACGCCCCTCTTTATCGTTCCTCAACTCCAGAACTCCCGGCCTCGGATGCTGCGCAGATGCCAGCAGATTAACCTGCGTCAGAGGCTGTGCTCCCAGACCTTTGCCAGATGGGGTGGATGCCTGAGCACCGCGTGTTTCGGAAGCGCGTGGGAACCGGAAAACTTTCCCGTCCCTGTGACGGTATTTGGCATACCCCACCTGCCAGAATCGAAAAATAAAAAATGGAAGAAATATTAACAGGGCGAATCCCCGAACGCCAGAACCCGCACATCGCCTGTAAAAATCGCCATCGCCCGCCTGCATGCGCCTGTTGACAGCGCCTCCGAAGCGATAAATCGCATCTGCAAGGTCTACGACCAGGCCGTCAGCGCCGGAGCAAATCTGGTGGTTCTCCCAGAAACCACCTTGCCGGACACATCCGGCTCTCTTTTACAGCCAGGCGATATTATGTCCTTGGCGCCGCGGATCGGGCCGGTGCCCCTGCTGGTGGGTGGCAAAACGGATTCACAATCCCTCCACCGTTTTGGGTCGGCTGTTTTCTCCCTTGCGAGCGGCAGGATTACCTCCACAGGCGTGGACAATCATCCGCTGCTGCGGGTCAAACCAACGCTTCATGCCGTATCGCCCCAGATCCACTCAAACCACTGGAACGGGCCGGAAGATTTCACCGAAGGCTATCGGCTTGCCAATCTCATTGAATATGGCGTGCCTCTGGTGATCCCCTTCTTTCGCCAACCCTGTCGGGAAACCGGCATCACGGAACAATTCCCTGCCCCCGAGCGGCTCTCTCTTTACTGGCATCGCCTGCAACGCTGCTCCGACCCTGTCAGCGACAGCGGCTGCCTATGGCCGGAGATGTTTGCCGTGCAAACCGATGCATGCCGAAGAAAAGCCGATTGGGGCTTGGTGGACCTGGCCCGGCTCTGGCCGGAGATTTTCGATCCGCGAAGTCCCCAGGCCGATTCAACCCTGGTTCTGGGTTGCGCGACATGCCTGCCGCTGCGCGTGGGCAACGCTGAACTCTCGGTGGAAATCCCTCGCACCTGGCTGCAATTCCGCACCGGACTGATGTATCGCCATCAGCTAACAGAAAACCAAGGCATGCTCCTGACCTGCCCGAATCCAAAAAGGGTCGCCATTGATACGAAAAACATCCGGATCCCTCTTTCCTGCGCATTCCTTGATTCAGCCGGTATCATCGAGGAAATCCAAGACTTGCTCCCCTTCGCGCTGGATGTCGCCCGCTCCCGTTCTAATCGCATCCGCTTTGTGCTCAAAGTCAATCGAGGATGGTTCCCCCGGCACGGCGTGGGGATTGGAGCCTTGGCATTCCCGCTCCGGCACTGGTGGTGACGGGAGTGATTACAACGGAGCCGCGAATAGACCTGATGGCGGTCTATGATTGAAGAGTGGCCAAACAACCTTTCCGACAGGCCACTGGAAAGAAAAGCGCGCCGGAGCAGGTGTTGTTTTCAACATTACGCCCCCACCTCCACAAGTGATCTTTGGTTATTTACGTGGCGTTTCCTCATCGCTTGCATTGTCCCTGAGGATGATGTTGCCGGGACTGCGATTCGTGAACCGAAGCCTGCCCTTGATCAGGTTGTCCGAGATCACAGCTTTGCGCACCGACGGGCCGATTTCCACCTGCGGCTTGTTTTCCTGAAACTCGCAACCGCGCACCAGCAGATTGCCCGCTTCGACCTGCAGGGCCGCGCGCCCCTCCTGATCGTGGTCCCACTCCACAAACGTGCAATCGCTGAATCCCACGGTGCCATTGCCCTCAATCCTGGCAATCTGATGGCAAGGTCCCCAGAAAGACGAATTCACAAACCGTATGCTTCCGGTGTTGTTCGTCCCCACCCGCACCATCGTCGGATCCGGTCCATGAAAAGAGACAAACTCGCCGTTGGAAATGAGCAGGCCGATTTTAGAACACTGCTCCACTTCCAACGCGGTGAAACAGTCATCGGCGCCGATGCCGAGAAAGTTGCCGTTGCAGTTGCCGTTGCGGGTTTTGATGAATTTGTAGCCGATCCCGTAGCCGAAGCAGAAGGTGTTGTGGACGTATTGCCAGTCGCTCCGGCCGAAAATAAACGCCTCGCCGTGCTGCTGCTGCCAGGCGAAAAGCTTGGGCTGCAGGCTCCACCAAGGATTGAAATGGACGTTCTCAATCCGACCGACGTCATAAATTTCATCCACAAAAACCCCCCGGCGCAGCGGCTGCCCCTGCACATCGCGGATGAGGTGGCGCTCGTTTTGCGAGGCATCGATGCCGTTGTAGGGATTGAGCAGCTCCACGGCGAGCACGGCCGGGTTCTTCCCGCGCATCGCAATCGCATAGGGATACGGTTTGGGCTCCGCGGCCGGATTCTGGTCGGGATAATAAATGACAACGCCTTTGAGGGTCGTGTTGTTGTTCAGGGTGATGAAGGGCGGAGCGTCCTCTCTGCCCGCGCCCTCAGTGACAAGAAAGGTCGTCCCATCCTCCGTCGGCTTGGGGAGACCGGCATCGCGAAGTCCATTGTGAGCAGGCACAGATTCCCACAGACCCTTCAAGGTGACTCCGCCGGGGACGGTGAGATGCCCGGCGAAAAAATAGCATCCCCGCGGTGCATAGACGGTTGCCCCGCCGGCCTTGGCGGCGGCATCCAATGCCTTTTGAAAAGCGGCGGTGTCATCCGTCTTGGCATCGCCCTTCGCCCCGAAATCCGCCACGAAAAAGGTATCGGGAACCAAGGCGGGCATCGCCCCGGCGAGAATGGCTCGAAGGAAGAAAGCAATCGCGCATGATTTCCAACAGTTTGCCGATCGTGATCTCGCCATAACTCTAATGCTAAGGAGTTGGATGGCATGGGTCAACCGCAGCTGCACCCTCCAATGGCCCGGGGAACCCTCATTCTTTCCGGCTTCTGTGAATGGTCGGAAGCCAGCGGGCCAATGTGCATCCGAGCCGCCTGAGATCAATGCCTGACTCCACACCGGAAACCTCCGCCGCCGTTCGTTTCAAGGGTGTTGGCCGGGCTGACATAGGCCCGTGCGTCCTCGGTTTCCAACTTAAAGATATGGATGCGGAAAGCGGATGTGGAATTTGTTGGGCCGAAGGGAGCGGTTAAAGAAAAGGCCCGCCAGAGTGTTCCAGCGGGCCTGAAAACCGAAGGAAGCGTTACGCATTGGCCGCGGCGTAATTCCGGGCGACAACCGCCCAATTGACCACGTTCCAAAAGGCCTTGAGATAGTCGGCACGTTTGTTTTGGTATTTCAGATAATAGGCATGCTCCCAGACGTCAACGCCTAGTATGGGAGTGCCCTCACAACCAGCCACGGCCTTGCCCATAAGCGGATTGTCCTGGTTGGGGGTGGAAACAATTTCCAGCTTGCCGTTATTGACGATCAGCCAGGCCCAACCGCTTCCGAACCGGCCCAAGCCGGCGGCTTCCAGTTTCGCTTTGAATTCGTCGAAACTACCGAAAGTGGTCTGGATGTCGTCGGCCAGTTTTCCGGAGGGAGCCCCTGCGGCACCGGGAGCAAGAATGTTCCAGAAAAAGGTGTGGTTCCAGTGGCCGCCGCCGTTGTTGCGAATCGGGCCGCGGATGGCGTCGGGCACCACGCTCAGGTCCTTGATTATTTGCTCGAGCGTTTTGGCTTCCAAGGCAATGTTGCCGGCGATGGCTTTGTTGAGGTTGTCCACATAGGCCTTATGATGGCGGCCGTGGTGAATCTCCATTGTCAGGGAGTCGATATGCGGTTCCAAGGCGTTGTTTGCATACGCAAGCGGGGCAAGTTCATGTGCCATAATTATATTTTTCTTTGTCGGTTAAAATTGAGTGACCCAACCGCAGGTTGCGCCAGCGGCGTCAGGAAATCAAGCGCGCAGCATGAGGAGCCGCCGTTATCAAAAGCCCGCCCGCCCTTCCTCCACCTGAAGACTGCGGCGAATCCGGACCGTTGTAAAACAAGCCGGGTTCTCGCCACTAAACATTCGGGCGGACATAGGGGTTGTTCATTCCGACTGAGACGCACCATCCAGATCAGTCCGACCCGGCCACCGTGTCATGCGGGCTTTAATCCCCTCCTTTTTCAATCAGAACCCGGCCATAAGATTCCGGCCCCCAGTCCGTGCTGACAGTGGCCCGTAGGGTGAGATCGCCCCCGCTCAAGGCGGGGATCTGGACCTGAAAGATGTTCGAGATATTCTGACTGCCGGTGCAGCCGAAATGCTTTTCGGAGGCGATCACTTTTCCCCCATCAAGCACGTCGACACCATGAATCTCAAACCGGCTCTTGCCGTGGTCATATTGGAAAACGATGTCATAACGACCGGGAGCGGAAATGCTCTTGGCCAGGGGCCATTCCACAATTTTAGGCGCCGGTGACGTCTGCGCCGGGCTCCAGACTCCCACTAGGACGGAGTCTTTTGGGATGGGGGAAGCATGCACACCGAGCGCCGCCAGACGCAACGCGTGAACCCGCAGCCGGGCGACGAACCCGGAGTAATCACGCGCCTCGGCCGGGGACCAGACGACCTCGGCCAACGCGGCGGCGCGCGGATAAACCAAACCGTCGATTTGATTTTCCGAAGGGTGCCCATCGGTCCACATCTGGGCTTGTGCGCCAAGGATATGAGCCCCCTCCTCCACGCTCAGCTCCTTGGGGACGGGTTCAAAACCATAAACTTTTTGCAGGGTGGTGTTGGGATAATCAAAATAGGTCCACTCCGTCGGTGCCATCACGACATCGTGCCCGGCGCGAGCGGCAACCATTCCTCCGCCCATTCCACGCCATGACATGACGGTCGCGTCGGGAGCGAGGCCTCCTTCAATGATCTCATCCCATCCAACCAGATGACGGCCTTTTCCACGCAGAAAGCCTTCCATGCGCCGGACAAAGTAACTCTGGAGTTCCTCGCCGTTCTTGAGCCCCTCCGCTTTCATCTTGGCCTGGCAAAGCGGACATCGGTTCCAGCGGTCTTTCGGACACTCATCACCACCGATATGGATGTAACGCGATGGAAACAGATCAACGACCTGGGTGAGCACTTCCTCCAAAAACGCATAGGTCTTCTCATTGCCGACGCAATACTCCCAAGGTCGCGCCGGGCGGCCGTTTTTATCCACACGCGGCAGCGGACAATCGAGCTCCGGATAGGCAATCAACGCCGCCGGCTCGTGCCCGGGCATGTCGATTTCCGGCATGACCACGATATGCCGCCGGGCCGCATATTGGACCACCTCGCGTATCTCGTTCTGGGTGTAGAAACCGGGTTTCACGCCATCCCCCCGCGTCGAAGAATCCTGCAGCTTTCCGCGCCCCTTGATCTCCAGACTCCAGGTGCCCAAATCAGTCAAATGCCAATGGAATACATTGAATTTATGCAGAGCCATCAGATCGATAAAACGCTCCACGAACTCCTTGGTCTGGAAATCGTGCCCGGAGTCGAGCATGAGTCCTCGCCATTTAAAGCGCGGCTGGTCCTCAATCCGCACGGCCGGCAATTCCCACGCCACACCGGAGAGGCGGGTTTGGGCGAAGACCTGCGGCGGGAATAATTGCAGCAGCGACTGGACACCGTGAAACCCGCCCGCCTCTTGATGCGCCCGGATCACGACACTTGCGGAGGTGACCGTCAATTCATATCCCTCCTCGCCAAGCTTGGGACCGGCATCCCGGGTGGTTATCAAAATATCCTCGCCGCCCGGCTTGCCTGAGATCACTTTAACCGGGAAACCCGTCACCACGCGCAGCCGCTCGGCCAGATATTCCCCGGTGGCGCGAGACGCCGTGTCGGTGCTGATACAGGTCCGGCCGGTCAGCTTGAAAACCCCTTCCCCCGCCACCATATGTTGCGGGGCGGGAATGACCGCAGGTAGAGCCGGATTCTCCAGGCCCGGGGCGACCAGTATTGATCCCACATAAATAACCCAAAGGATGAGTGCCTTGAATCTTTTGATTCGCTTTACCGTTACGTTAGTTATGGATTGGGACATATTGATTCTTTTAACCGCTGCTTGAGCCAAGTGTTCTCATCCAGTCGGACTGGCTTTGGAAAAGCGGACAGGATTTGGATTTCTCAGGTTGATTGTTTCAGGTTCAAAGTCAATGGGAGAGTGTCCATCCGTAGACCCGATCGCCCGGATATGGTTGAAAAGACGATGAGGAACAATGAAATCCCCGCCCGCGGCCCTGAGCACACACGAATCCCAATTTTTCGAGCCTTTGTGCCATTTGTCACGCGATTGCATGCACCTGCGAGCGGCGCAGGCCAGGCTATCACCCGGCACCGAACACAAAGTGCTAAACTGTGGCACCATCTGCCGGGCGGGGCATTCCATGTAATCGCCCAGACGACCAGCTAGATGATGATGTTGTGGACGGAGAAAACCACACTTGAAGGGCGTGAGCGCCGCGCATGGTTTGGGCCGGCGTCTCAATCACTACCCCATCGCGAATGTTCCGTTAGTCGGCCTGGCAACTCAAAAGCCCTGCTGCGTTCCTTAAAAATGTGAATTACTGGCGGAGAATGGACTTGATTTTACGGCTGGATGCGGCAACTGTTGCCTGCAGGAGGCAGGGGCAGGCACTGTCAAGAAAATGACGGATAAACTGCCCAATCATCACACTCAAATGAAAGCTCTGTTTCAAGTCGTTCAAGATCTGGCATTCCGGATCCTCGCGCTGGAACACCAGCAGGCTCTGCTTCATCGAGGTCTTCTGCCCTGCCTGAGTCTCCCCTCCTTTAACAGCCTGCACCCGCCTCTGGCGTTTCAAGCCTATCGGCACAGTGCCGCCTCTTGATTTATGTCCATCGAGAAAATCATGGTGGTCGAAGACGACCTGATTGTCCGCAAAAACCTTGAGGCGCAGCTGCGCCAGCGCCGCTACGACGTGGCCGCATTGTCCACCCTCGCCCAGGCTCAGGATTACCTGAGCAAAGACAATTTCGACCTCGTCTTTCTGGATGTCCGCCTGCCTGACGGAGATGGCACAGAACTGTTGAAGACCATCCAACAGCGGGCGCAGAAACCGCTGGTGGTCATCACCACCGGATTTGGCACGGTGGAAAGCGCCGTGGAATGCATGAAAAACGGCGCCTTCGACTACCTGATCAAACCCTTTTCGGCCGGGCAGATCGCCGTCACACTCAAAAAGGCGGACGACTTCATCCAGCTCTTGAGAGTCAATCACTTCTTGAGCCAGGAAAACGAGGATGAGGGCTTTGAACTGTTGGGAAGCAGCGCCGAGATGGATTCCCTGCGTCAGCTCATCCGAAAGGTGGCCCCGACCCAGGCCACGGTGCTCATCCAAGGGGAGAGCGGAACCGGCAAGGAACTGGTCGCCCGGGCGCTCTACCTGCAAAGCAGCCGGGCCGATGCCCCCTTTATCCGCGTCAACTGCGCGGCAATCCCGGAGAATCTCATTGAAAGTGAGTTTTTCGGCCACGAGAAGGGCGCTTTCACCGGTGCCCTTAACAAGCGCGAAGGCCGCTTCGAACTCGCCCATCGGGGCACCATCCTCCTCGACGAAATCAGCGAAATCTCCCCCGGCGTCCAAGCCAAACTGCTGCGAGTCCTTCAGGAACGGGAACTGGAGCGGGTCGGAGGAAACCGCACCATCAAAGTGGATGTGCGCGTCATCGCCACCACCAACCGGAATTTGGAACACAGCGTCGAGAAGAAGGAGTTTCGTCAGGATTTGTTCTTCCGGCTCAACGTCGTCCCCATCCTGATTCCTCCTTTGCGTGTCCACCCTGAAGACGTGCCTTTGCTCGCGGAAAACTTCATTCGCCGCTTCAACCGCAAACACGGCGTCGATGCGCGCGGCTTTTCCAACGCCGCGCTGTGCGCTCTCAAAAACCATTCCTGGCCGGGCAACGTCCGGGAGTTGCAAAACGTCATCGAACGGGCCGTCATCCTCTGCAACGCAGGCGGCATCTTGGAGACCTCTCATCTGGGGTTGAGCCCCACGCCGCCACTGGCCCCTGCCACCGCCGAAATGCCGGCAGGCCTGTGTTCACCAGGGGCGCTTGATCCGGAATCCGACCCGTCCGGGTTCCTCTCCATGTCGGCATTGGAGAAGCGTCATATTTATGCGGCCCTGGATCGATCCGCTGGCAACCGGACCCACGCTGCTAAAATTTTGGGCATCAGCATCCGCACCTTGCGCAATAAACTTCACGAATATCACGATGCCGTGCCAAAAACCGATCAAGAGGCCATGGCTCAAGACTAATCCGTACCAAACCGGCGCCTGATTGGGGCGCGAAAAAATGCAGCTCTGACCCATGAATCAGGATCTATTAAAGCAGGGAGGACCGGCACGCAGGGCAATGGCCCCGGACAAAGCGGGCTTGCAGGGAGGATGGAAGCACCGCCCTGCAAAGCGCCGCTGCTCCGCTCACATGTGGGCGATAATATTATCCCCGAACTGCGAGCACTTGATCTCGGTGGCGCCTTCCATCAGCCGCGCAAAGTCATAGGTGACCCGCTTGCTGCCAATGGCACCGTTGAGGCCTTTGAGAATCAGGTCAGCCGCCTCGCTCCAGCCCATATAGCGCAGCATCATCTCGCCCGAGAGAACCACCGAGCCGGGGTTCACCTGATCCTTGTTGGCATATTTCGGAGCGGTGCCGTGGGTAGCCTCGAAGATGGCATGGCCCGAGAGATAGTTAATATTGCCCCCAGGAGCGATGCCTATGCCGCCGACCTGCGCGGCCAGAGCGTCGCTGAGATAATCCCCATTCAGGTTGAGGGTGGCAATCACGTCGAAGTCGGTCGGGCGAGTGAGCACCTGCTGCAGGGCGATATCGGCTATGGCGTCCTTGATGACGATTCCCGCGCCGGGCTTCCCTTCGGGAATCTTGCACCAAGGCCCGCCATCGATCTCCACCGCGCCAAACTCGCTTTTGGCCAACTCATAGCTCCAGTCGCGGAACCCGCCCTCGGTGAACTTCATGATGTTGCCCTTGTGGACAATCGTCACGGACTTGCGGCCATTGGCAATGGCGTATTCCATCGCCGAGCGAAACAATCGCTGGGTGCCGGTCTTGGAAACCGGCTTGATGCCGATACCCACGACTTCGGGAGTTTCACCAAATCGGATCTTTTTGAAATCTTTCGGAAAGGTGTTTCTCAGAAATTCAATGGTCTTGAGCGCGGCCTCCTTGCCTGCCTCGAAATCAATGCCCGCATAGATGTCCTCCGTGTTCTCGCGAAAAATGGTCATGTTGACCTTTTCAGGATGCTTAACGGGGGAGGGAACACCCGTGAACCACTGCACCGGCCGCAGGCAGACGTAGAGATCAAGCATCTGGCGCAACGCCACGTTCAGGGACCGTATGCCTCCCCCCACTGGCGTGGTCAGAGGCCCTTTGATCCCAACAAGATATTCTTTGAAAGCCTCGACTGTGTCATCGGGCAGCCAATTATTGAATTTTTTGAATGACTCTTCTCCGGCGAACACCTCGAACCAGGAAATCCGGCGCTGCCCGCCGTAGGCTTTGAGTACCGCCGCATCAAACACCCGCACGCTGGCCGCCCAGATGTCCGGCCCCGTGCCGTCACCGCGAATAAAGGGCAGAATCGGGTTGGATGGCACGGTAAGACGGCCGTTAAGAATAGAAATTTTTTCGCCAGCGGGGGGCGCGACGTTGTGGTAGGCCATGTGAATTTCGGGTTAAAATTTAATTGTTAGCTGATAACTGCCCCAGAGGAAACCGCCGTCGCGCCCGAAAATCAAGGAAAGAAAAATCCGCACCCCCATCTCCCTCCCCATTTCGGCACCATCAACCCCTCCCTGGGCGATCCAATACAATCTCATTGCAGTCCAACTTCCCCTTCCCGGAGAGCTGTTTCTTTAAGTAATCCAGTAAAAGCGGGTGACGCAAATCAGCTGGCGCACGCGTCCGGGTTCGATCAAGCTGGCTCTCGCCGCGCCATGAAACAGACCTCTGCAATCAGGCATTTTTTCAGGGTCCGGCCGTTTACCGCCGGGCGTTTTGCCTTTGCACTTGCCCTGGCCGTTGCGGCGGATGCCGCACAACTACTGTTTGGCGTCTTAGGCTGGGCGTTGACAGACCAACTCATTGATCTGGGAACGATGGTGCTGACGGTGGGCGCATTGGGTTTTCATCCGTTGCTTCTCCCGACTTTCGCGGCGGAGTTTATTCCCGGAATCGACCTTTTTCCAAGCTGGACAGCCTGCGTGGTGACTGTAGGCATCCTGCGCAGAAAAACGGCGGCCCTCTCTGCAATGAGCAACTCCCCTGCCCCGCAGACGGACCGAGACCTGAGCATCCCTCGCCGGCCTCCTATTGCGTAAAAGCCGCTCAAGAAAACAAGCATGGTTCGCGGTCAGAAGCCGAAGGCAAAACGGCTCAAAATCGATATCCTCGAAATAATTCCAACCACCGCGCCGGTGCGCTATATACTTTGCACCGGTCTTTGAATCGAACGGGAAGCTCCAACCGCATTCACTTCGGGTCTAAAATATCACCGCGAACTCTTGTTCAAAGCGCAGCCCCGGCAGCGCGCAGACGGGTGAGATTGGCCTCAATCCGGTCGAGGTAAGGGTTGGGGCCGTCGGGAAACGGATGGTTGAGGAAGCGGTAAAGGCCGCCAAAATCCCGATCCAGTCTCGGCAAAACATGAGTCTTCCAAAACAGGGGTGTTGCATGAATAAGCTGCTCCGCACTGGCATACCCGCTAATAAAATGACTCGTGTCACCCGTGAACCGCACCGCTTCGGAAAATTCGGCATAGAGCACCGGCAACTTATCCACGTAGTCCTCCGCCGCCATCTGTCCAAGCAGGTCAGCCGTGCTCAGGGCGTGACCAAGCACCCGCTCAGACTCGCTTTGGAAGGGGATTTCGCCTAAAGCCGGAACCGCCCCGGTGGACAATATCATGTTCTGAACCGATTGAATTTCCGCGGGGGAAAACCCCCGGGTCAACAGAAAGTCGGCGGCGAAAGCCGCGCTGCGCGCCACATGGGTGATTGTATATTTCGCCCCGGTTCCGGAAAGGTCGCCGCTTCTCTTCAGATAACCAGTGTCATGGAAGAGAATAGCCATCAACCCGAGCTGGAAGCACCGTTCCGGAAGCACCGGCAAAGCCCCGGCCAACTGGCGGCCGCGCAGAAGTTGCAAAAGGCACTGCGCCCCCTGCAGCGTGTGCTCAAAATCGTGGTAGCCAGCATCCACCGCCTGATAGCCGGGATGCTGTCCGGTAAAACACTCCCGGGCCCAAAAAAAAGCCTGCGAAATAAAGGGCGCGTCGCCACCGGGATACAAGAGGTCGTGCACGCCTTGCAGTTCCTTGAGAACAGCCGCCGGATTTTTCGTTGAGGCGAGCGACCACATGATTTGAAACCTTACAAGGAACCCGGCCGCATTGCACGCAATTTTCCCCGAAAGCAACACGCGGGGCCCGTCCACGGCACCACGGCACGCAAAAACTTGTCTCGGCGCGTTTTTCGGCGAAACTCGCCCCATGCACAAAACGCTGCTCACATTTGTCGACGATGTATACGAAGACTTGGAACTCTGGTATCCGAAGCTGCGCCTGGAGGAGTCCGGGTTTGGGATGCGCGTGGCGGGACAGGAATTGAAGACCTACAGCGGCAAACACGGTTATCCATCCAGGGCTGACACGCTGTTGAGCGGGGTTGACAGCCGCGACTTCTGCGGACTGCTCGTGCCTGGCGGTTTCATGCCAGACAAGCTGCGCCGCGACCCCAAGGTCCTCTCGCTGACGCGCGAATTCTTCGAACAGGGCAAACTCGTCGCCTTTATCTGCCACGGCGGCTGGATCCCCATCTCCGCCAAAATCCTGCCGGGCCGCCGCGTCACCGGCTCACTCGGGATCAAGGATGACCTGGAAAATGCCGGCGGCCTCTGGGTGGACGCGCCCGTGGTGGTGGATGGCAACCTGATTTCCAGTCGCACCCCCCGAGACTTGGCCTCCTTCGCCCGGGCCATGGTGGACTTCCTAACCCGCACAACCTAAGTCCTGAGCACCCATGTCTTCCCACCCCGGCTACGGCTCGCATACAGATCCTAGTTTCAAGTCGCATCCGCGCTCCACCGGCGAGGTGGTGCGGCGCGTCTCCGTTTACCTGCGCCCCTATCTGGGCCTAAGCGCCGCCACGGTGCTCTGCGCCCTGCTCTCCCTGGGCTTCGGATTCCTTTACCCCGCCCTGACCCGGACGATCATCGACGATGTGATCCGCGGTGGGCGACGGGAACGGCTGGCACCGGTAGCCCTGACGCTCATCGGGGCGTTCCTGCTGCGCGAAATCTTCAACAGCGTGCGGATCCTCATCAACAACCGGCTTGAGCAGGACGTCATTCGCGACATGCGCCGCGACCTCTACGCCCGGCTCCAACGCCTGCCGGTGCCCTGGTTTGATCAGCGGGCCACCGGCGACCTGATGACCCGGGTCATCGAGGACGTTAACAATGTCGAACGATTGCTGATCGACGGGGTTGAGCAGGGCACCGTGGCTCTGTTCAGCATCATCGGCGCCTTGATTTTCATGTTCTGGCACAGCCCGACATTGGGGTGTGTTGCTCTAATCCCACTGCCCTTTCTGGTGGGGGGCGCGCTTTGGTACACGCTCACCGCTCACAAACGCTACCGGCAACAACGCGAGGCCTCCAGCGCCATCAACGCCCTGCTCATGGACAACCTTCAGGGCATCCGCCAGATCAAGGCCTTTGGCCGTCAGGCCCATGAGGACGCCCGGTTCGCCCGGCGGGCTGATGAACTGCGACAGGGCACTCTGGTGGTGATGCGTGCCTGGGCCGGATACGGCCCGGCAATGCAGTTCGTGGGCGCGTTGGGCATCGGCCTGGTCCTCTGGGTCGGCGGGGGAGAGGTCATGAAGGGCCGTATGGAGGTCGGCGAACTTATGGCCTTCATGCTGTATGCCGGGATGTTTTTCTACGAGCCCATCGGCCGGCTGCATGGATTAAACCAGATGCTCCAATCGGCCCGCGCCGCCGCCGCCCGCGTGTTCGACATCCTCGACACTGCGCAAGAAAGGCCCGGTCGGCCGGGCCGGCTGCGAACCCCGGTGCGCGGCGAAGTCGTCTACGAAAATGTCGACTTCGGCTACGGTCCCAGCCGCGCCGTGCTCCGCCAGATCAGCCTCACCGCGCGCCCTGGGGATATCATCGCGCTGGTCGGTCCAACCGGCGCGGGAAAATCCTCTCTCGTCAACCTCCTGCCGGCATTCTACGAACCCAACAACGGACGCATTTGCATCGACGGACAGGATGTCGCCGGTCTTTCTTTGGAATCCCTTCGCGAACAGATCAGCGTGGTGAGCCAGGAGGCGTTCCTGTTCAACGGCACGGTTCGGGAAAACATCCTCTACGGGAAACTCGACGCCACCGGAGCGGAACTTATCGACGCGGCCCGCGCCGCCAATTGCCATGATTTCATCTCCCGGTTGCCCGAGGGTTACGACTCGCGGGTGGGGGAACGGGGGGTCAAACTCAGTGTCGGCGAGAAACAGCGGGTCAGCATCGCCCGGGCGCTGCTGAAAAACTCCCCCATCCTGATCCTCGACGAAGCCACAGCCAGCGTGGACACTGCAACGGAAAAGCTAATTCAGGAGGCACTGGAACGGCTGATGGCCAACCGGACCAGCTTTGTGATCGCCCACCGCTTAAGCACAATCCGCAATGCCAGCCAGATTCTAGTCTTGCGGCACGGCGAGATCGTTGAACGAGGCACGCATGACGAATTGATCGCGCAAAACGGACTCTACGCCAAGCTGGCGCGCATTCAGGGCACCACGTTCATTGAGGAAATTTTTGAAAAACTCTCCGTCGACTAGGCTGACTTTTTCGCTTTGAATCAGGGTGAAAAACGCCCCTGCCTCGAGCGGGCACCACCCGTCCAGCCGGCGCACCGGAATCAGACTTAGCCCTCGAGAATGGCCATTGCGGTGGCATAGTGTTGCGCATGGCTCAGGGTCAGATGCACTCTTAGGGCGCGGCGGGCCGCCATCAACCCGAGCGCTTTGCCATGCAGCGCAAGACAAGGCTCGCCGCTCGCCTTTCGGCAGACCTCCATGTCCAACCAGCCCAACTCGCTTCCGATGCCCGTGCCGAACGCTTTGGCGACAGCCTCCTTGGCGGCGAAGCGTGCGGCCACGTAGGGGCCCGGCACACGATGTGCCTTACAATAACGGATCTCCTCCGGAAGCAGCAGGCGGTTCAAGAATCGTTCGCCAAACCGCTGGTAGGACGACTCAATGCGCCCCACCTCCACAATATCAATACCGGTGCCCAGAATCATAATGAGAGCTTTGCGGGTCGGCGTCGCGCCCTGAATGCAATCAAAACCCTGCGGAATCTTTTTGTCATTGAGAACGCTTTGCCGCGGCAAAAGGGATTGGCCCCCGGTTTAAGAGCAGGCGCAGACTGTTCATCACCACCACCACGGTGCTGCCTTCGTGTCCCACCACACCCAAAGTGAGTGGGATTTTCCCCAGCAAAGCAAAGGTGACCAGCACCGACACAGTGCCAAGGGAGACAACCAGATTCTGACGGATCACCCTGCGGGCGCGCTGGCTGAGGCGAAAGGCGGCCAGAAAGTTTTCCAGCCGGTCATGCATCAGCACGACATCGGCCTGCTCGAGCGCGGCGTCCGATCCCCGGGCCCCCATGGCCACCCCGATATGCGCCACCGCCAGACTGGGCGCGTCGTTCACCCCGTCGCCGATCATCGCCACCTTGCGCCCTTGAGCGGTTAGCTCGCGAATGGCGGCCACCTTGCTCTCCGGTTTAAGCTCGGCGCGCACATCGTCCAGATTCAGTTCCCGTCGCAGATGCTCTGCCGTGGCCTGGCGGTCCCCGGTAAGCACCACGCTGCGAAGGCCCTCCCGGCGCAAGGCATCAAGCACTGGACCCGCTTGGGGCCGGATGTCATCGCGCAGGAGGATCCTCCCGGTCAGGTCGCCGGATGAAAGCCAGATTTCGGACAATCCAGGGGCGGTGGCGGGCATGCTGGAGATGACAGATCGGGAAGAGCCAAGCGCCACCCAATCGCGGCGGCCCAACCACGTTTCCCGGCCGGCGCGGAAAGCTTTCAATCCCTGCCCCGTCACGGATTCAAAGCGGTCAAATTCCAGAGCGGCCAAATGCTGCTGTTTGCCATGGCGCGTGATAGCCCGGGCCAGCGGATGGGTGGAAAGTTTTTCCATGGAAAAGGCCAGAGTGGCCAGTTCCGGCTCCCGGCCCGGCGGAAAACTTTCCACCGACTCCACACGCAATTCGCCCGTCGTCAATGTGCCGGTCTTATCCAGCGCGACCACATCCACCTCGGCGAGTTTTTCCACCGCCGCACCGCCCCGAAACAGGATCCCGTGCCGGGCGCTCCAGGCGATAGCCGCCAGCACCGCCGAAGGAATCGAGAGAACCAGCGCACAAGGCGACGCCACCACCAGCAAGGTCATTGTGCGATAAAAGGCACTCTGCGATTCAATCCGGGAAGTGAACGGGAGCAGGCCAAAGCCCAGCCACCAGACGAAGAACATGACGAACGACAGCCCCAGTACACCGTAAGTATACCAGGTGCTGAACTTGTCGGTGAACTGCTGGGCGGGGGCCTTTTGATGCTGCGCCTCGCGGATAAGAGTGATGATTTTCTGCAACGAACTCTCTGCAGCGGGACGGATCACCACCGTTTCCACGGCGCCCCAGAGGTTGATCGTCCCAGCCAGCGCAATGTCTCCCACCTTTTTCTCCACCGGCGTCGCTTCTCCTGTCAGATTCGATTCATCAGCCTCCGTGCTACCTCGCACAATTTCGGCATCCACAGGAAACTGGGCTCCGGGCTTGATCAGCAGGCGCATGCCCGCAAGCAGCTGCTCGACCTTCATCTCGCTTTCCCGCCCCCGGTCATCCAGCACGGTGGCCACCTTGGGAGCCACACGAAAGAGTGAACGGATTTCCTTCTGGGTGCGGCCCAGGGCGAAATGTTCCAGCGCGCCGGAAAGGGAGAAAAGGAACAGGAGCGTCGCCCCCTCACCCCAGGCACCAATACTGGCGCTCCCCCCAGCCACCGCAAGCATGAGGAAGTGGACATCAATGGTGCGTTTCTGGAACCGTTCCCAAACCTCTTTGGCGGGATAAAAGCCGCCAGCCAGATAGCTGCCTAGAAACGCAGCCAACGCCCAGGACCCGCGCAGAAAAAAGGCGGCCGCAACCCCAAGAGTCCCGCAAACCAAAGCCCCGGCCAACTGGAACTTCCACTCATTGATCTGGGCATCATCCTCCGGGACCTCCACTTCACGGGGAACCACGCGCGGCAGCGGCAAATGCCGCCAACGCCAAAACTTGGGTGCCGTGGGACAAGTGATGCGGGCGATGGTCGTGCTCTCGCCCTCGTGCTGGATGGAGATTTTTTGCCGCTCCCCGGCAGTGAGGGGAATCTCGCATTTCCAACAGTCGCCCGTGCCTGAGAGCAACCCACAGCCCCCCCCGGAATCATCCTGCACCATCTCAACCTGGCGGGAAATCCGCTCCGTCAACGCGCCCGTGTCGGCGCTGCCAAGCGTGGCCACGGAAATGGTGTGCTGCCCGCGGTCGATCGTGACGGCCTCGAGAGTAGGTTCCTCCGACAGCACCTGCAGAACCGACCGGGTCAGACAACGGCGCGGATCATGCGGCGGCAATTCAGTGATCGGTCGCGCTGATTCCATAGATCTGTTATTTATAGCACACACCAGAAGAACAGGCGAAAGAAAATCCAAGCTCAAAAGCCCTGCGATCTTCCCTGCCTTCACGTAGTCCGTGGCGTTCGGTCCCGCGCCTCGGGCCAACCGGAAAAGAATCTTGCCAGCCCCTCGGGCAATCATTCCCCATTCCAACGGCAGCGTTTGATCCCGCCCGGCGGGAAACAAACCGGACTATGTTCCGCATCTCCATAGAACAGATTTGCCCGGCAGGGCATAGCCACCAAAAATACGGGGGGGCACACAGGCAACTCGTGACGTGTCGCAAAAAAGCGAAGTCAAGCCAGATCGGCCACAACCGTCTCGGCCGCAAGGCGGCCGGATTCCATCGACCCTTGTATGGATGCCGTCCAGCGGTAGTCGCCGCAGGCATAAATGCCCGGCAGGATACGGGCTGGAAGCGGCTCTTGAGGCAGGTGGATCTGGCTGATATCCGGCTGGGCATGGTGAATGGAATAGTGCTTAAGAAGACGCCACCGGGCAACCTCTTCGCCAAACCAGAGGCCCAGTTGCCGCCGGGCATCAACCTCGCATACTGGGACTGGTCCCAGAGCCGTCGCGGAAATCAAACCCTGTCCGGAAGGCGCGCATTGGGAACTGACTTCGTTCATAAACACGGCGCTGTTAAACGGACCGGTTCCAGTGCCATCAAGGTGAAGCACGGGATCAGGCTTTCTCACAGATGCTCCGGCATAATAATACGACTGCACAGCCCGGGAACCGGTGGTTTGATCCAACCCGAGAATTTTCATCGCCCCGGGACCATCCGTTGCCAACACCACAGCCCGCCCCTTCCACTCTTCTCCCGAGGCAAGAAACACGCTGCGATTCTTGATCGCCATGACGCGGGAATTCAACCGGATCGAGGCGGCGGGGAGGGGTGCCGCCAAAGCGCGCGGAATTTGACCCATGCCAAGCGCCGGCACGGCAGAATCACCACCCGCAAACATCCGGAAGACGAACTCAAAAGCACGGCTCGAGGTCCGCAGGCCGGGATCGAGAAAAACACCGCCCAGGAAAGGCTTGAAAAAACGATCGATCATCCGCGGGGTAAAACCCGCTTGCCGCAGATAGTCCAGCGTGCTTGTTTCGGGGCGGCTGAAAACCTCCGCCACCGCGCCGCGGCAGGCCTTAGACCGGACCGCAGCCACCCGCAACTTGTCGGCAATCGAACCGATAGGGTTGAGGATCGACCTGATGGCATCCACCGGACGACGGAAAGGATCGGCCATGCGATGGAAACGGCCGTCGAACCAGACTTGTGCGCCAGAATAAAAGGGGCACAGTTGCAAACCGTCCAGATCGAGCCAGCGCCGCACTTCGGGATACGCGGTAAGTAAAACCTGAAACCCCCGATCCAGCCGGAAGCCCTCCACCACATCGGTGCGAACGCGCCCCCCGATCCCATCGGACGCCTCCAGCACAACGCAGGACAGTTTGGACTCCTGAAGCCGCCGTGCGCAGGTCAGCCCGGACAAACCAGCCCCAACAATTACTACATCCGTGTCAGCCATGGTGATTGGAATGCGGTCACCGGAAACCCGGTTCCACAACATGCTTCATGTTGGATCGAGGCGGGTTGTTGCGCAACCGGGGAATGAAGACCGCGGCGGCCCCCGCGCAGGGAGGCACTCGATTGCCCCAGTGCCCCAGCGGCCACAGGGGAGCCGCGAGGACTTGTTCCCCGGGGGCGGAGAAGGAACCAAACCGGCTCAAAAACACCCTGCCAGCTTGACGTATTGATCGTAGTTGGTTAAGTCATTGCTGCCATGAGCCAAACCGAAACACATCATTTTCAGGCGGAGATTCAGCAACTGCTGAATATCGTCATCCATTCACTTTATACGGACAAAGAGATCTTCGTCCGGGAGCTGGTTTCCAACGCGGCGGATGCGTGCGAGAAACTGCGCTTCCACCAGTCCTCCGGCCAGCCCGTGCACCAGGCCGACGTGGCCCCGGGTATCGCAATCACCACTGACGACAAAGCCGGGACCATCATCATCACAGACACTGGCTTGGGCATGACCCACGGGG
>Ga0209829_10000169_pt1 | contig 58993 bp, 63 predicted proteins | sample C_140205_EF_Meta_FD_187311 | JGI IMG/M metagenome (GOLD analysis project Ga0209829, IMG submission 187311) | Freshwater microbial communities from Lake Croche, Canada to study carbon cycling - C_140205_EF_MetaG (SPAdes) (version 2) | ecosystem: Environmental > Aquatic > Freshwater > Lake...
CATTTACCAAACGTTTTTCGTTTACAACAGGGTCGGCTGGAATGTTGGAGCAATAGCCCATAGCATGCGTAACATATACGGGTATGCAGTCTACTTTTAAAATTCCACAATCTGTTTTGGTCGTGATTTATACGCCCGAGTTGTATGCTCTGATTCTAAAAAGAATCGATATGCAAACTTGGCAAAGCGTCACAGGTTCCAAAAACTTTTTGGATGAGAATTACCAACACACAGCAGTCCGAGAAGTCTTTGAAGAAACAGGCCTCAATGAAAAACAAAAAGGCTTTCGCCTCGACGATTGGTATTTAGAAAATATTTATGATATTTATCCGCACTATCTTCATCGGTACGAACCTGGCGTCTATCAAAACGCCGAACATGTGTTTGGTTTGCAAATCGCGTATCAAGCGCCCATTATATTGAGTCCCACAGAACATACGCACTACCAATGGTTGCCTTATCAAGAGGCTGCACAAGCCGTGTCTTCAGCATCCAATGCTGAAGCTCTTTTGATGTTGCCTCGCATGATTTCCAAATGAAATCAGCAACAACAGAATCGTGGCAATTATTAAAAGGCAGCGATGACTACTTTCCATCATTGATCCAAAATTTTCAACAAGCTCAAAAGGAAATTTATTTAGAAACCTATATTTTTAATTTCGAAGCCAAAGGCGCACAAGTGGCGCAGGCGCTCTATGCTGCCGCAATGCGGGGCGTGCGTGTAAGAATTCTAGTAGATGGTTTGGGCACGCCAAGCATCCCTAACGATTGGACGGCGCGCTGGCAAGCGGCAGGCGTTGAATGTCGCATGTTTGATCCTGTGGGTTCGGGCAACATTTGGTTTCCCGGTCGTTGGCGACGCATGCATCGCAAACTTTGCGTGATTGACAAAAGAGTGGCGTTTTGCGGTGGCATTAATATTTTGGACGACTGGCATGACCCAATTGAAAATAAAATGATGCAGCATCCGCGATTAGATTATGCGGTTGCAATCAAAGGCCCTTTGGTCAAAGACATCCATCGAACCATGCAACAGCAATGGCAACGCATCAATATTGCGCGCGATTTAAAAGGAACACAATTGCAATCGGTATTTGAGAAATTAAAAAAAGTAAATTTTAAATGGCGCAAAAGCGAAGGCAAGAATGCACATGCGGCTTTGATTTTGCGCGACAACATTAAGCATCGCAACAACATTGTGCGTGCGTATTTACACGCAATTGGTAATGCAAAAAAAGAAATCATCATAGCCAATGCTTACTTTTTCCCTTCAGAAAAAATTTTGCGCGCACTAAAACAAGCTGCGCGTCGAGGCGTGCGTATTCAATTGTTGTTGCAAGGCCATTATGAATACATCGTGCCTTATCGTGCAGCTAAATACATGTATTCGCAACTGATGAAAGAGGGCGTAGAAATATGGGAGTATCAAACGAGTTATTTGCACGCCAAGGTGGCCGTGATTGATTCAAGATGGACAACAGTCGGTTCATCCAACCTAGACCCTTTGAGTTTGTTGTTGGCCAAGGAAGCCAATGTGGTAACACAAGGCCCAGTTTTTGCAATCGAACTCAAAGAGAGCCTTCAATCGTGTATCCAATCAGGCGGCCAACGTATCGAGCATTCTGCGCATTTGAATCGGCCCTTGTGTCAGCGATGGTTGGATCAAATTTGCAACTATCTGCTGCGTTTGGCTATTTTGATATCGGGCAGGCGCTACAGGTGAATCCCCCTGCGGCCAACGGGCAATCCCTTGTTTGGGCAAGGCGTTTATTTGCCTGATACCATCTTAGTCATGTTGCAACAAAACTTACACCTATGAAATCAGAAGACCGCCAAGACGGAACACCAGTCTCCGTCAAAATTCGCGAGCGACTCCAACAGGCGCACAAACGGTTTCACTCCAACGACAATATTGCCGAATTTATTCAGCCAGGTGAGTTAGAAGAATTGCTCACAGAGGTTGAGCAAAAAATGAAGGGTGTTCTCGATAGCTTGGTCATCGACACCGACAACGACCACAACACGGGCGATACCGCTAAACGTGTAGCTAAGATGTATCTCAATGAAGTCTTTCGCGGCCGCTACACCACACAACCTGCCATCACCGAATTTCCAAATGCCGAGCACCTCAATGAATTGATGATCGTGGGGCCCATCACTGTACGCAGTGCATGCAGCCATCATTTTTGTCCTGTCATCGGAAAAATTTGGATTGGTATTTTGCCCAATGAACACACCAACGTCATTGGTCTATCCAAATACGCACGATTGGCAGAGTGGGTCATGGGTCGACCCCAAATTCAAGAAGAGGCTGTTGTGCAGTTGGCCGATCTCATTCAGGTCAAAACACAACCCGACGGTTTAGCCATAGTTATGGAAGCTACCCACTATTGCATGGCGTGGCGCGGTGTCAAAGACATGGATAGTCGTATGATTAACTCAGTCATGAGAGGCGCATTTCTCAAAGACCCCAACTTGCGTCGCGAATTTTTATCACTTCTTCCCAGAAAGGACTGATTCATGTTGGTTCGTTTGCTTTACGTCAGTCGTGCGGCTGATTCAGATCCCGCCAGTGCAACAGAATCCATTTTGTCAAGCGCTCGCATGCACAACTTAGCCAATGGCATCACGGGTATTCTTTGTTATGGTTCCAACATTTTTTTGCAAGCCATCGAAGGTGGACGCAATCAAGTCAACACTCTATACAGCCAAATCTTGCAAGATAAGCGACACAAAGATGTGGTGTTGTTGCATTATGAAGAAATCACAGAACGCAGGTTTGGCGGATGGACCATGGGTCAAGTCAATTTAGCCAAACTCAACACGTCGATTGTTCTGAAATATTCTGAAATGCCAGAGCTCGATCCTTACGCTGTATCGGGTACGGTTTCATTGGCCTTGCTCGAAGAGCTCATGGCCACCGCTTCCATCATCGGTCGCGCGTAACTGCTTCTCGTCAATGACTGCTTTGTTGGGTTGTGATTTCAGTAGCAGTCCAAAAACCAAAAAACCCATTGTTATGGCTTGGGGCTCAGAGTCGCGCAATGTGGTTCGCTTAGAGCGATTTCAATTCATCAATCGTTTAGAAGATTTTTCTTACGCATTGCAAACACCAGGTCCTTGGGTGGGCGGTTTTGATTTGCCATTTGGATTGCCGCGTGAATTAATTCAAGCATTGGGATGGCCGTTGAAATGGATTGATTGCATGGCGCACTACAGCCAACTCACGCGACAACAAATCCGCGATCATTTTGCAAGCTTTTGCGACAGTAGGCCTGTAGGACAAAAATTTGCGCATAGACAAACCGATCGACCCGCAAGCTCAAGTCCATCGATGAAATGGGTCAACCCACCCGTTGCTTATATGTTGCACGCTGGCGTTCCATTGATGATCGAAGCGCGATTGCATTTTCCTGGTTTGCACGTTGGCGATAAAACGCGTGTTGCACTAGAGGCTTATCCAGGCATGTTGGCAAGACATTTTTTATCCAACCAAAGTTACAAGAGTGACGGCCGCAAAAAACAAACGCAAGAGAGACTAATTGCAAGAAAAAATTTAATCCATGGATTAGAAAGTGGAATCCCACATTTAAATCTGAGACTCAAACTCAGCAATGCGCAGCGCGATACTTTGGTCGATGATCCCAAGGGAGATTTATTGGATGCGGTGTTATGTATGGTTCAGGCGGCATGGGCCGATCAACGCGCAGATCAAAATTATGGAATGCCCAGCAATATTGATTCTATAGAGGGCTGGATTGTGACCGCACCCCAATAAAGAGTTTTATTTGATTTGTCCTAAAGCAACCAAGGCATCTGCATCGGTGCGATAAATTTTTAAATAAGGGTCGGGGTTAAGGTGACCTGATTGGCGCAATACATTTTCAACGGGCAACTTCAGGCCGCTGATATGCAAAGTAATTTTTCTGTCGCTAAAAAGCTTAAATAACTTTGCAAAAATTTCAACGCCTGTTGCGTCAATTCGATTAATCGGCAATGCAAAAATGCAAACATGTAATACATCTTTGTGAAGTGCCAAATGTTCAGTGAGGTTTTTTTCAAGCACACTGGCCGCCGCAAAATCAAATTCTGCGTCCATGCGAATCGCATACAGATGAGGTGCCAAGGGAGGCAGAGTCCAAAGATGTCTGTCGCGCAAACTGCCATCAGGGTGCAATCCAATTTCAATGATGCGCGGATGAAGTCTGTGATGTAAAAAATGCATGAGTGTTAAAACAACGCCAACCAAAACGCCCCAATAAATAGCGGGTGCTGTGAGTAAAGTGGCTACAAATGTAATTCCTGCAGCCACCGTTTCTGTACGCGACACACGCCACAAGTGAAAAAATTGTTGGGGTTGAAACAAACCCAACACAGCAGAAATCACAATCGCTGATAACACCGCTCGTGGTACAAATTGCAATACAGGCATCAGCAATAAAAGCGAAAGTAAAACAAAAGCAACGCACGCAATCACGGCCCACCCACTTTGCGCACCTGCATACAGCATCAATGCCGATCGAGAAAACGAAGTGCCCGTTGGAAAGCTGCCACAAAATGCCGACGCCAACTTGGCCAGTCCTTGGGAAATCAAATCTTGATTGTCATCCCAGCGTTGACCGCTACGTTGACATTCAATTTTTGCGCTTGACGCTGTTTCTAAAAAACTCACCAACGCAATCACCATGGCGGGCACAATCAATTGGATGAATACATCCACTTCAATCCAATGCGGCATATAAAAATGTGGCAATCCTGCAGGCATATTTCCCACCACTGCCGCTTTGTAATCGAGTACGTAACTTAAGCTTGCAGAAATTACAACCGTGAACATAATCGCAGGCCATTTGGGAATATATTTTTTGGCCAGCAATAAAAAAATCAAACTGGTGATTCCCCATGCCATTGGATTTTGTACAAATGGAAGATTAAAAAGAAAAGTTAATTCATCCCAAGATAAATGTTTGTAACCCAAAAGTGCGGGCACTTGCGATCCCATGATGAGCAAAGCAGCGGCTTGTGTAAACGCCATCAAAACAGGCGCGCTGATGAGATTGAGCAACCATCCCAAGCCACCCAAGCCCAAACACACCTGCAAGAGGCCAGACAAAATAGAAAGCCAAACCGCCAAGTTAACCCACTTCGATGAGCCTGGTTCTGCCATACCCATTAAAGACGCACTGATCAAGACGCAAGTAAGTGCTGCAGGTCCAATTGATAGTCTTGACGCACTGGCAAACAATGTGGCAATCAAAGCAGGCACAAGGCACGCATAAAGTCCTGTAACCAAAGGCATGTTGGCCAATCCCGCATACGCCACCGCTTGAGGCACCATCACGAGCGCAACAGAAATGCCTGCAACGATGTCTTTGCGCATCGATGCTTGATTGGGCTTCGCCCAATTTAAAAAAGGTAAATAATTCTGAATATTAAACATCAATTGTTTTTTGTAAATTGCACCTTGCATCGTACACAGACTTTCATTGGATGATAGAAGTCTCATTCTTTTCTTCAAAACAGCAGGTTGCAAATGCAAAAGAACCCGCTCCAATCCATCCTCAACGTAATCATTGTCGCACTCATGTTATTGAGTGGGCAAGTTACCTTCGCGCAGTCCAGTGCCCCTTCTTGGATGGGCATTGTGACCTATGTAACGGATGGCGACACGTTGTGGGTTCAGTCCATCGATCATTCAACATGGCATCGCCTTAGAATCTTGGGCATTGACGCCCCTGAAATTTGTCAACCGTGGGGATCTGAAGCCAGACAGACATTGACGGCTTTGGTTGCGGGGCGTCAATTAGAAATTATTGAATTCGGACAAGACGTGTATGGTCGGTGGTTGGGGCGCTTGCATATTGGATCCATCGACGTGGGTCAATGGCTGGTGGCGCAAGGTCACGCTTGGTCTTATCGCTATCTGAATCAATCAAGCCCTTACAAGCAACAAGAGTTGATTGCAAAAAATTTAAAACGCGGATCGTTTGCTTTATCTAAACCCAAAATACCGCAGAGTTTTAGAAAAAAATACGGATCATGTCGATTAAGGCATCAAGTGTGAGTTGCTGCACACCGTGCATTGAGGATCTTTTTTAATTTGTAACTCGGTCCAACTCAAACTTCTGCCGTCAAATAATTGCAATCGTCCCACCAGCGATGTGCCCAGATTTGTTAACAATTGAATGGCTTGAGTGGCTTGCAAACTGCCAATCACACCCACTAAAGGAGCCAACACGCCCATGGTTGCGCAACTCACTTCTTGGGGTGCGCGATCGGGCGGAAATAAACATGCATAACAAGGTGAGTCAGCAATTTGTGTATCAAAGCTGGTGAGTTGACCATCCAAGCGAATCACGGCACCACTCACCAAGGGTTTGCGGTTTTTTACACAAGCCCAATTGATATCGTGGCGAGTCGCAAAATTATCACAACAATCCACCACCACATCAACACCCGAAATTATTTTTTCAAGTAGCGTGCGATCAGCGCGTTGATCAATGCAAGTGATTTGGATATCAGGATTGAGAGCGAGCATTGCCCTTCGAGCAGACTCTGTTTTTAAAACACCAATTCGAGATGTGGTGTGCACAATTTGACGCTGTAAATTAGTCAGATCGACACGATCGTTGTCGATGAGGGTGATGTGACCAACACCAGAGGCAGTTAAATACATGGCAACGGGTGAACCCAAACCACCTGCGCCCACAATCAATACATGACTTTTTAAAAGCTGCTCTTGACCTTCATCGCCCAGTTCATTTAAAAGAATATGTCGCGAATAACGCAACAACTGGGCATCATTCAAAACCACTCACTCCTTTTTTTCGGCAGTGCGAACGGTTTGAGTTTTGCTGGCTTTGACGGGCAGGCCTTTGAGTTGATTGAGCGCTTGCTGAAGCGGAAAGTCTTCTGCGCTACCCAATTCGGGTGGTCGGCGTTCTGCCACAGGCTTTTTGGATTCCTCTTCTAAACGCTTGAGCGCTTCTTCGCGAGCTTTTTCACGCGCGGGATCTTTGACTTCATTGCCTTGACCGCTGCTCAAATGTTTTTCAAGATCGGCTTCGCGCGTTCTGAGCGCAGCAAATGGACTGCCCTCGGCGGTTTCATCCACCCATACTTCAGGAACAATTCCTTTGGCTTGAATCGATTTTCCACTGGGCGTGTAGTAGCGAGCCGTTGTGATTTTTAATGCTGTATCTGCACCCAATGGACGCACAGTTTGAACAGAGCCCTTGCCAAACGTTTGACTGCCCATCACGATCGCTCTTTTGTGATCTTGCAAGGCGCCTGCTACGATTTCACTGGCAGACGCAGAACCTTCATTAACCAAAACAACCATAGGGATTTTTTTGTAAATACCTTTGGTGTTGACGGTGAGTTGTTGAATAGGATCGGTGCTTCCTCTGCGCATATAAAACTCAGGCGCTGCTTTGTAAATAAATTTACTTTCAGACAATTGACCATTGGTCGACACCACCATCACATTTTCAGGGAGAAATGCAGCAGACACAGCAACCGCAGCATCGAGCAAACCACCCGGGTCATTGCGCAAATCCAAAACCAAACCTTTGAGATTGACGTCTTGCTTGTACAACTCTTCAAGTTTGCGAGCCATGTCATCCACTGTTCGCTCTTGAAAATTCGATAAACGAATCCAGCCCCATCCTGGCTCCATCATTTTGCTTTTGACACTGACAGTTTTAATTTCTTCACGAATAATCGTGACAGGAAAACTGCGATTTTCTGATTTTCGTTGAATCGTTAAAACCACTTTGGTGCGGGGTTCGCCGCGCATCATCTTGACCGCATCATTCAAAGGCAAACCTTTGAGAGATTTGTCATCCACCTTGGTAATTAAATCGCCCGACTTAATGCCTGCGCGATCTGCAGGTGAGCCTTCAATAGGTGACACCACCTTGACGAAACCATCTTCTTGCGATATTTCAATACCTACACCAACAAAGCGCCCTGTGGTGCCTTCTCTAAATTCTTTAAAAGATTTTTTGTCAAAGTATTGTGAATGCGGATCAAGGTTTGCAACCATACCTGATATGGCGTCAGAGATTAATTTTTTGTCATCGGTTGTTTCAACATAGTCGCTTTTGATCATGCTAAAAACAGCTGCAAGTTGTTGTAACTCTTCGAGTGGCAACGTGGCCATGTTTCCACGCGCAACTGTTTGCAAAGAAAAAGTGGTGAGTGCACCCGCCAAGGCGCCAACGGTTAGCCAACCGGCAATTTTGAGTTTATGACCCATATCCCCATATCCAATCAAAAGTGAGCAAAGTTCAGCCGTCAATCCAGCTGTCAATATACAGCGATGTAACTATTTACGCTACCGCAAAACGCATTATCCCTTGCCTTGGGAGGTAACAGCTAAAGCCGCTTGGGCTGCCGCTTGCGCATCGCCCAAATAATAATGACAAATTGGGCGCAGTTGATCGTCCAATTCATAAACCAACGGTATACCGTTGGGGATATTGAGGCTCACGATATCAGCATCGTGAATTTGATCCAGATATTTAATCAGGGCACGAATCGAGTTGCCATGCGCCGCAACCAAAACCCGTCTACCGGCTTTAATCGCGACCGAGATTGACTCTTCCCAAAAAGGAATCACGCGTGCAACCGTGTCTTTAAGACACTCGGTAAGCGGGATTTGCTCTGGAGACAATTTGGCATAACGAGGGTCGCCGCGCTCGCATCGGGGGTCGGTGGACTCCAGAGCAGGAGGGGGCGTCTCGTAACTTCTGCGCCACTGCAAAACTTGGGCGTCCCCGTATTTTTTGACCATATCGGCCTTATTAAGGCCCTGCAAGGCGCCGTAATGCCGCTCATTGAGACGCCAAGCGTTCATCACAGGCAGCCAAGGCTTATCCATGCTATCTAAGCAGTGCCACAGAGTATGAATGGCTCTTTTGAGAACGCTCGTATAGGCCAAATCAAAGTCATACCCCTCAGCCTTGAGAAGTTGACCTGCTGCTTTGGCTTGTGCAATGCCAGTGGGTGTGAGGTCGACATCGGTCCAGCCGGTGAAGCGATTTTCTAAATTCCAGGTGGATTCGCCGTGACGAATCAAAACAAGCTTGTACATGATTGAAAAAACAAAAAATTGGGGACTATTGTGAACTAATTTCCAGAAGGCCTCCTACTGATTCTAAAATACGTTTTTCAAAACATCCCCAACGAAAGTCCCGCGTGAAATTTTTGATCGATAATTGGATGCTCATTAGCGTCGCCATTGCAACGGGCTTCTTGTTGTTTTTACCCACCCTCAAAGCCGCTGGCGCCTCTGGCATTAGCCCCAACGAAACAGTCATGATGATCAATCGCCAAAAGGCTGTTGTTATTGATGTTTGCTCACCCGAGGAGTTCGCTCAAGGACATATCACCGGCTCCAAAAATATTCCTGCCGACAAAATTACAGAGCAATTGGCCGTTGTGGTTTCTGACAAAGCCAAACCCATCGTGATGGTTTGTGCCTCAGGTGTACGCTCAAAGGTGGCCATGGTTAGCGCACAAAAACTTGGCTTTACACAAGTTCAATGCCTCAATGGAGGTCTTAAAGCTTGGAAAGAAGCCAATTTACCCGTCGAAAAAGTCTGACTTATTGAGAAAGTAGCCCATCATGCCCCCTATCAAAATGTATACAACGGCAGTCTGTCCCTATTGCGTGCGTGCCAAACAACTTTTGCACGCGCGCGGTGTAACTAGCATTGAAGAAGTACGCATCGATCAAGACCCTCAACAGCGCGAACACATGATGCAACTCACGGGGCGCAGAACGGTGCCACAAATATTCATCGGCGATCACCATGTGGGTGGTTGTGATGATTTGATGGCATTAGACAGTCAAGGGCGCCTCATGCCCATGCTTCAAGCCTCCTGAGATAATCTCCTTTTTTTTGAAAGCATTCCATGTCCGAAGAACAAGCGCCAGTTTTTCAAATTCAGCGCATCTATCTCAAAGACTTATCACTCGAGCAACCCAACTCACCTGGTATTCTGTTATCAACCGAGCAACCTGTGGTTGATATACAACTCGGCCTGGGTGCAGAGCGTGTGTCCGATGGCATCTATGAAGTTGCAGTAACGGCCACGGTCACAACAAAAATACAAGACAAAACTGTTTTTCTTGTTGAAGTCAAACAAGCAGGTATTTTTGAACTCCGACATATTCCAGAAGATCAGCTCTCTGTTGTTCTCGGTATTTCATGCCCACAAATTGTTTATCCATACCTCAGAGGTAATGTCTCCGATGTCATTCAACGAGCAGGATTTCCGCCCGTACATTTGGCTGAAATCAACTTCCAAGCCATGTATGAGCAGCAACAGGCTCAGCAAGGTCTAACTCAATAAATTTTTTAAACACAACATGCCACAGCCCATGCGCATAGCCATATTAGGAGCGGGCGCATGGGGTACAGCATTGGCATTACAGGCTTGCAAAAGACATCAAGTCACATTGTGGGCACGCAACCCCGAGCAAATCGCTCAAATGCAATCATTGCGCTCCAATACACGCTACCTACCCTCGTTTACTTTTCCTGATCAATTGCATTTAAGTCATGAGCCCATCGGCCAATGGCTTTCATCCATGCAATTGATTGTGATTGCAACGCCTACAACTGCATTGCGAGGCATATTGCAACAAGTATCGTCCCACGTCGGTCAATTGCCCGTTGCATGGTTGTGCAAAGGATTTGAATCTTCCAACCAATCTGCAACAGGCATCAGTTGCATGGCGCATGAAGTCCAACACCAAGTTTCACCGCCAATGCACGCTGGCGCCTTGAGCGGTCCCTCATTTGCACAAGAAGTTGCACAAGGATTGCCCACCGCCCTTGTTGCTGCCAGTGTTCATGCGTCCGTTCGAAGCGCATTGGTCGATGCGTTTCATGCAGACAATTTACGCATCTACACCAACGACGATTTAATTGGCGTAGAAGTTGGTGGTGCTGTCAAAAATGTATTGGCTATTGCAACTGGTTTGTGCGATGGTTTGCAATTGGGTATGAACGCACGTGCAGCTCTCATCACGCGTGGTCTTACAGAAATGACGCGCTTAGGCGTTGCCTTGGGTGCGCAGCCCGAAACGTTCATGGGGTTAAGCGGTTTGGGTGATTTAGTGCTGACAGCCACGGGAGATCTTTCACGCAATCGACAAGTCGGTCAAGGTTTAGCGCACGGCAAATCATTGGCGCAAGTTTTAAAAGATTTAGGCCATGTTGCCGAAGGCGTATCCAGCGCAAAAACAGTATTTCAAAGAGCCGAACAACTCAATATCGATATGCCGATTACGCAAAGCGTTGTTCAACTCTTAGATGGACAGCTGAGTGCTGCTCAAGCCGTTGCACTATTAATGGGTCGTCAATCCAAGTTAGAATAATAAATCAATCGGCAGGCGTATAAGCTAAGCGCACATAAATCGGTGCAAAAGCTTCTGCTTGTGTAATCTCAACCAAAGTTTCTTTGGCCAACTCAAGCAATGCAATAAAAGTGACCACCAAAACAGGTACGCCATAGTCGGGGTCAAATAAATTTTCAAACTCAATAAAACGTTGACCTTGTAATTTGCGCAACACCATACTCATGTGTTCGCGAACCGACAGTTCTTCCCGAGAAATTTTGTGATGTTGAATCAATTTGGCGCGCTTTAAAATATCAGACCAAGCCGCTTGCAACTCTAATGAATCAACTTGCGGAAAACGGGGTTGCAGTGCTTGTTCAATATACACTTGCGCACGCAAAAAATCTCTGCCGTATTGCGGTACTTCATTGAGGTGAACAGAAGCCAATTTAATTTGCTCGTATTCGAGCAAACGTCGCACCAACTCTGCACGGGGATCTTCTGCCTCTTCGCCCTCTGCCACTTTTTTGGGTGGCAGCAACATGCGAGATTTAATTTCGATGAGCATCGCCGCCATCAACAAATACTCAGCGGCTAATTCAAGATTATGAACACGAATTTCATCAACATAACTTAAATATTGGCGAGTGAGACCCGCCATCGGAATATCCAAAATATTAAAATTTTGTTTGCGAATGAGATAGAGCAATAAATCTAAAGGACCTTCAAACGCTTCCAAAAAAACTTGCAGCGCGTCTGGAGGAATATACAAATCGTGAGGCATTTTAAACAGCGGCTCACCATACAAGCGCGCCAAAGCCACTTGATCGATCACCAAGGGCATATCCGATAATTCGTGGCCACCGCTTGGTGTCTCTAAATCAAATACGGGATCACTCACGATTGGGTTTGATAGACGTAAGGTTTTTGAGCGACCTTGGATTTGGAAAATTCGTCTTGCACCTTGCTGTCTATGGGCTTATCCCACAACAATGCACGCCCATGACGTTGCTCGGCTTCGAGTGTTGGCTTGGCTTGCTTGAGGGACTCAATAAATTGGGTCACTTCGGAAGTGTAATTGGGGCGTTGAAAAATCGACATAAAAGTACTTTCTAGATGGGCTTATTCTACTTTGACTAAGGATGGCTAGTGTGGCGACTGGGCCAGAGCAAGACCGGCCTCCCAATGGAGCAAAACATCGTCTTTAGACCCCAGTTGGAGCAAGCCCGCCCGATCAACCATCCCCAAGGGTTGTCGATTCAGGCCACACAGCACGCAACGCATGCCTTTTTTGTGGCAACTGTTGAGCAAATTGCGCAAAGCGTCCGCACCACTAGAGTCCAAATAAATCAGATGTGTCAAATCCACAACCAACAGTTGATCTGGCAAATCCATCTCTAATTGTTCAATCACTTGAACCGCAGCAAAAAACAATGCGCCATGCAATCGATGCGCTTGTGTGTGTGTATTCTTAATCACTGTGTCGCATCGAATCAAAGTACCCATTCGATAAATCAAGGTTAAACATGCGGTGGTTAAGCCAACGCCGACAGCCACTGTGAGATCAACCATCACTGTTAAAACAAAAACAGCAAGCAATGTAAATCGATAGGGTAGACGAAATTGTTGTAGATGAACAAATGCTCGCCACTCGCCCATGTTCCATGCAACAAAAATCAAAATAGCCGACAACGCACACAAAGGCACATCAAATGCCAACGGTGCGGCTACCCACACAATCAATAAAAGTATCAACGCGTGTGCCATGCCAGCAACGGGGCTTGTAGCGCCACTTTTTGCATTGGTCACTGTTCGAGCAATCGTGCCTGTTGCAGGCATACCGCCAAAAAAAGGCGTTACAAAATTAGCAATACCTTGCGCCATTAATTCTTGATTCGGATCATGTTTGTCATCAATCATTCCATCAGCAATGCGTGCACAAAGCAAAGATTCAATAGCGCCCAACAAGCTAATGGTAATCACAGGCATGAAGAGTTGCTGAGCGCTTTGCCAACTAAAAGAAGGCCATACCCATTGCGGAAACTCAGAGGGAATTCCGCCAAATTTCGATCCAATAGTTGCAATTTCCAAATGCAAAAACAAAGTTAAAAAAGTAGCCACGACCAATGCTAATATAGGGCCAGGAATGCTTGTGATGCGTTTAAAAATCGCAACCCGCGGCAACACAAATTGCCAAACAATCAATAGGATCAAACAAAAAACAGAAAGATAAACCGTGTTCAAACTGACGGTGTGCCAGTGGTCAATCACAGCATGGATCACACCTAAAAAATCTGCAGGCATGCGTTGTACATCCAGGCCCAAAAAATCTTTGATTTGTGAAGTGGCAATCAACACCGCGATGCCGTTGGTAAAACCAATCACAACCGACACAGGCATGAAGCGAATGAGGTTGCCGAATTTAAACAGCCCCATTAAAAATAACACAACACCTGACAGTGCTGTTGCAATAATTAAATATGCCACGCCATATTGCGCGACGATGCCATAAACAATCACAATAAAAGCGCCCGCTGGCCCGCCAATTTGAACGCGACTACCACCCAATAAAGAAATTAAAAACCCAGCAATGATGGCTGTAAAAATACCCGCTTCTGGTTTTAAGCCCGATGCAATCGCAAAGGCCATAGCCAAAGGTAGGGCCACCACACCCACTGTTGCGCCCGCACCCAAATCTTTTAAAAAACGCAACTGTGAATAGCCCTTGAGAGCTTCTAGGAGCTTGGGGCGAAACTGGGCCAGACGTGTCATCGGTATGTACTTTTTGTATTTGATGTGTATCTCAAGCATCTTATTAGCAACGAGAGCAAATAGCACCCCCTAATTAGAGTAATGAATTATTAAATATTACAAAAAATCAGATGCCGACTATAACGTAAATTATATTATTAATGTTTATATATTTGACTGAAAAATGAATTAATTTTAATTAATTTTTTGAAGTGTTTAAAGGATGGGAGAGTTGGAATGAGTGAGTGGGATCAGAGCAAATAGATGGATTTTGAGGAAAAAATCATACTTCCCATCATGCCTAAAAAGTCGAGGACTGTATCAAATAACTCAACGAGTGGTTGGGTGCCTACGCCTGTCAAGATCCATCTCACTCAAGCAAGCGCAGACAAGCAATCAAAAAATAAAAAGACAAAACTCGAACAAGAAAAAAATACCAAGCAAGCGGAAGAAGAGAGGTTGTTGAATGGATTGATATCAAGAGTAATCCTGATAAATGCGAATCCAATTTAAAAAAATGTATCTCTTGCGCATTGAAGGTTTTGTTTTTCAATCTTTTGACGATCAAAAACTATGTTCTCTCAAGTTTCAATCATTAGGATTGTTTTTTAGTGATTCAACTAAATTATGCGGCTATGCCTTTTCGGGTGACATTGGTCATTTAAACCACCCAAATTGTTACAAAATTTTTGTTCCTTCGTTGCAGTTGCTCAATCTTTTGGTTAATGGCACTGTGGATCCAAATAATCGAATTGAGTTTGGTGTGTTGCGTCAGTCCGAGACGCATTTATTTTTGAAGCATCCGCAAGTTACGTATTTATAATGATGGATATCTAAGGCAAACGAAGTGCCATGTTTGGTAAAACGCTCTTGGGTAAAGCAATGTTGTAAAGCTTGTAGTACAGGGAATGCTGGATGTAACGACTCATACAAAAGATGTCGGTCAGTTAATATTTGACGTCAATGGTGAATATGCAAACGATAATCTGCAAGATGGAAATTCATCCTTTTATTCAGCCTATCGGGATCGGCGCTTGGTTTATTTTTTGGCAAAACGAGAGATCAATAGTCGTGGCAAATTATTGAGATTTAATTTTTATGAAAAAACAAGGCAAGCTTTCTCTATTATGTGTGAATTGTTACCACAAGCCATCTCGTCCTCTGAATATGTGCGAAATTTACTCAATTGCTCGCTTCCTGAATTTAAAAAATCACCCTCAGACTCTGACGAAAGGGCGACTAGAAAACTGTGCAAGATTATGTTGTACTAGACTTTATTGGTAGACGTTGGATTTGAATTTGAGAGTCAGCGCTTAGAAGATAAATTAATTGCTTTGAGTTTTAAGAATCCATTTTGCCCCATGCTATTTCACCCGTTGCGCTTGGCTTAGTATCAGGCGGTGATAAGTTGCGCTCCACCTGCGCAGCGTCGAACATTTTATCAAATGGTTACTGAGATGAAGGTCTTTGCTAAATTTGTCATTACTCATTACATATATCAACGATCACAATTTAATGCGCAATGGCACTTTTATGTCTGATAGTGATGAGATTGTTATGGCAAAATTTATTAACCCTGATTCTGGTGAGGGTCCTTTTATTTTGCGTGATTGTTAGCAATACCACTCACCATTTGCAGATGATTTTATTTCGTAAATCTTAAACTCATTAAGCGATGCTCAAACAGTGATTGTCGATTTGGGTGGCGCTAACGAACAAATCATTCGCTACATTGCAAAAACTTTATCAGTTGCTGTTTTTGCAATGTAAGAAAATAAATTTGATTAATAATCAGATGACCAAGCAATTTATACAAATCTATTTTAAAGAGTTGCATATGATTTTTTCGCCCAATTCAGGAAACGTTATCGATGTTTACTCTCGTTTAGCAAAAGTAGGCGTCAAATTTAATATTGGTATTGTTTATTTGACTCAACCCCCATCAACTGTCAATCAAGACTTATTGGCGCTAACTGAAAATTTCTTTATTGGCCATTTATCGAGTTAAAGGGAAGTGGATATTCTAGCCAATGTCCAGCACGCATTTAAGGGGATGGAGTAGGACATGATGCGTAGTAGAACTCCTGGATAGATGCGGGTGTTGACTCTTGCTCATCGATACCCCATTTCGATTCAAACCAACGGATACACGGGTTTTTCCTGCGCGATTAAAGAATCTATTATGATGAACTGATGGATCGACCCACACTCACCACTGCTGTATACATGCGACGCGAACGCGTGCAAGGTGCGATGGCCAAATGGCAAGAGTGGCGATGGGTGTTACATGACGTGGTGATTCAAGAGGGTGAAGTGGCTTTGGGACCGCGTTTGATGCGTCAAACCGATGATGAGCAAATTTGGTTGCATGCGGGTTTTGAAGTGATTTTGTATAAGGACGACGCCGAAGGCTATTACCTCAATTCGTCTTCACCTGCGCCGTGTTGGTTTGTGTTGTGGCGCATGCAAGAGGAGCCCTGTGATGAGCAGCCCTTTGCATTGGCCATGCCAACCATGGTGTCTGTTAGTTACCATGACGCGGGTCGTTGGTTGGATGCGCAAGAAACGGTAGAGCAAGTGCCAGCCCCCGCAGAAATTGCACAATGGATGCAATCGTTTGCCGAGGAGCACATGGTGATTGAAACCAAAAAACGCAAACGCCCCGAGAGTTTCAAAGCCTTGCAAGATCGATTTGGCAATCCAGCCAAGGTGAGTACGGATAAAAAATATGGCCAATGATCCTTTTTTAAGTCGATGGTCCCGGCGCAAGCTGGCGTTGCTTGAAGGTTTGCCGGTTGAAGAGCCAACAAAAGAAGAGTCGATAAAAGTAGATTCAACAGAGCCTCTTGCAACTTCAACTTTGCAAAATCAAGCGTCTGTGGTTACACCTTTAAGCAACGCACAAGCACAAGAAACCTGTTCAAAGCCCACTCCTACATTAGAGGATGTGAATAAACTCACGCAAGAGTCCGATTACAGCGCTTTCATGTCGAGCAAGGTGTCCCCCGATGTCAAAAATGCAGCGATGAAAAAGTTATTTTCAGATCCGCATTTCAACGTGATGGATCGAATGGATACCTACATCGATGACTACAACACGCCCGATCCACTGCCTTTATCAATGCTCAGACAAATGGCGAGCGCCAAATTTCTAAATTTGTTTGAAGAAGATCCAGAAACACCCGCTGACGCAACGCAGGGGTCGAACTTGCCAAACAAAGACCCTTTATCATCAGGGAATGGGGTAGATGCCGATACTTCTTCATCCGAAGTCGTGGCACAGTGGCCCATTGAGCCTGTACTTTTAACACCATCCACGTCCATGACGACGCAGGAGCCTTTGCTTGACCACTCTGATTTGCAATTGCAACCAAACACTCCTGCTGAACTACCAGGCATTGAGCGAAAGTCTGAATGAAAAATTAACACCTGCTACTCTATTGTGTAGAAAGCAAGCGGGTGATTTTGTCAAGGCCGTGCAAAATGGTGAAGCTTTGGTGGTGGCTTGTACGCAAGAACAAAAATTATTTACTGAGCTTGCTGATCAAGCGTTAACTGCGGCAGGAGCGAATGCCAAATGGGCTCCGATTCGTTTTGTCAATATCCGCGAGACTGCGGGCTGGAGCGCAGAGGGCAAAGACGCCACGCCAAAAATAGCGGCCTTGCTGGCGGCGGCGCGATTGCCAGACCCCGATCCCGTTACAACTGTCACCTACAAAAGTGCGGGTCGATTGTTGATTGTGGGTCCATTGGATGAAGCAATCGCTGCGGCTGATTTATTAGTCGATACCCTAGACGTTACTTTGTTTACACAAGGCCCAGGTCAAAAGGGCGGCTCACAAAAAAGAACTTACCCTGTGTTGTCGGGTTCCATTGAATCTCTCAAAGGTTGGCTGGGTGCATTTGAGTTAACTTTGATGCGCAACAATCCGATTGATTTGGATGTTTGCACGCAATGCAATGCTTGCGTCACAGCTTGTCCAGAAGACGCCATTGGCTTGGACTACCAAATTGATTTATTGCTTTGCAAATCGCATCGCGATTGCGTCAAGGCTTGTGGTGTGGCGGGTGCGATTCAGTTTGATCGGATCACTTCGTCAGAAAAAATTAATTTTGATGTGGTGTTAGATTTACGCGCGCATGCCATGGCATTTACTCATCATGCATTGCCACAAGGTTATGTGTCGATTCAAAAAACACCGTATGCGCGAGCCTTGTTGCAGTTGCGCAATTGGGTGGGTGAGTTTGAAAAACCCAAGTTTTTTTCATACAAACACAATTTGTGCGCCCACAGTCGCAACGAAAAAGTAGGTTGTAATGCGTGTGTGGATGTTTGTTCTGCCCAAGCCATTGCGTCGGACAAATCGCGTCAACAAATCAAGGTGAATCCGCATTTGTGTGTGGGTTGCGGTGCATGTACAACGGTGTGTCCAACGGGGGCGATCAGTTATAACTATCCTGCCACGAGTGAGCATGGTGTTCGTTTTAAAACCTTGTTATCTACTTTTTTAAAAACAGGTGGCAAGCAACCCGTGTTGATGTTGCACAGCATGAAAGCGGGGCAGGCTTTGGTAGATGATGTGGGGCGTTTTGCGCAACTCGGTGTTGCCAAGGGTTTGCCATCCACTGTGATTCCCATTGCTTTGTGGCATACCGCAAGCGTTGGTTTAGAGATGTGGATGTCTGCCATTGCATTTGGTGCGTCGCAAATTTGGTTGCTTACTACTGATGAAGATGCGCCGCAATATTTAGAGGCACTGGATGCGCAAATCGCGCAAGCACAAGCCATTTGGCAAGGTCTGGGTTATTCGGGTGAATGTGTGATTCGATTGCACACCAAGGACGCCAAAGATTTGGATCAAGCGATGCAAATCGCGCGCGCGCAGTGGTCTGCGCTAAAGGTCAATGCAACAATGCCCGCGGCTCGTTATGCGGCGTCCAATGACAAGCGAAGCACCTTGTCATTTGCATTGGATCATTGGATGGTGCATGCGCCCGTTTTGATAAATGCCAAAGAGGCTTCATTAGAAATTGCATTACCCAAAGCGGGTGCGAGCATGGGCTCGCTGCAAATCAATGCCGATGCGTGTACCTTGTGTATGAGTTGTGTGAGTGCATGCCCTGCCAGTGCTTTGCAAGACAATGCACAAGCGCCGCAACTTTTATTTTTGGAAAAAAATTGTGTGCAATGTGGTTTGTGTGAAATCACGTGCCCCGAAAAAGCCATTGCATTGACGCCGCGTTTGTTGGCGTCACCTGCGCGCTCACAAATTCGAGTGGTGAATGAAACCAAGCCCTTTGCTTGCGTGCGTTGTGGCAAAGAATTTGGCACACTTAAAGCCATCGAGGTGATGATTGAGCGTTTGGGCGGACATTCGATGTTTCAAGGCGTCGCCAAAGAGCGGCTCAAAATGTGTTCAGATTGTCGGGTGATCGATATGTATTCTTCAGATGGCGAAAACAAAATCATTTAATCATGGCAACACCACCTATTACCACCGCGTTGGATGAAGAAACGGCTCGTGCAGAGTTGTACGGCTTGTTTTCTGTTTTGTTTTATGCGCCTCCTACTGACGATTTGTTGGCGCAAATTCGATTGGCACCCACAGAGGCGCCTGCTGCTGGCGGATTTTTAGAGGAGCCTTGGCGTCAATTGGTCGGTATGGCTCGCAACATGAAAGATGCAGACATTCGAGCTGAATACGACAGTTTGTTTGGTGGCGTTGGCAAGCCCGAGGTCTATTTATTTTCTTCTCACTATATCGCTGGTTTTTTGAACGAAAAGCCATTGGTTCAATTGCGCAATGACATCGCCGCATTGGGCTTGGCGCGTAATGAATCGATGAATGAAACTGAAGATCACATCTCCTATTTGACCGAAGTGATGCGATTTTTAATTGCGGGTGACGATGTGGCGGTATCTAATCTGTCGCAACAATCCCAATTTTTTGCAACTCATTTGCAGCCTTGGGCAGTAGATTTGTGTGATGTTTTAACGCCGCACCCGAGAGCCAAGTTTTATGGCACTTTATCGGAATTGTTAAGAGCATTTTTAAATGTCGAAGCGCAAGCGTTTGACATGCTGATATAAAAATAAGCTGAGACCTCTTTTTTTTGAAAACAAAAAGACTCAATAATGCCCCTTGAGTAAGGGGTAACATCATTGTGCTGGGTCGTAAATTGGGGTAAAAACGAAATTGGTATGCATATACTTGCATAGCGTGTATTTTTATGGAGAGTCGCATGGATAACAAACAACCGCCCGCATCTCGTCGTGGCTTTTTGATGGGTGCTGCAGCTGCAGGCGCCGCCGCAGTCACTACATTGCCCACTGTGACTCAACAAATTTCTGAGCCGATTCAATCCAAGTCTATGCCCGAGCGTGGCGGTGGCTATTCGCTCAGTGAGCACGTTCAGCGCTACTACCAAACAACACGCATCTAATTGCCACGGCTCTAGGAGAAAATAAATGTTGCTCACAAAAAAATCTGATCAAACGAATCGCAGTGGTTCTGGATTGGTCAATCGCTTGCACAGCGGATTGGCGCACGCATTACCCACCGTTGATCGTCGCGGTTTCTTGCGTCGCTCTGGTTTAGGAATTGGTGTTGGTCTTGCAGCCACTCAACTCACGTTGGTTCAAAAAGCAAAAGCAGGCGGCACTGCAGGTGACGGCACTGGAAAGATTGAAGTCAAACGCACCGTTTGTACGCATTGCTCGGTGGGTTGTGCAGTTGATGCGGTGGTTGAAAACGGTGTCTGGGTTCGTCAAGAGCCTGTGTTTGATTCACCAATCAACTTAGGTGCGCATTGCGCCAAAGGTGCGGCATTGCGTGAGCACGGTCACGGCGAGTTTCGTTTGCGCTATCCCATGAAATTGGTCAATGGCAAATACACACGCATCAGTTGGGATCAAGCGTTAGAAGAAATCACAGCTAAGTTGCTAGAGTTGCGCAAAGCCAGTGGCCCCGACTCCATTTATTGGGTAGGCTCATCCAAGCACAACAATGAACAAGCTTATTTAATGCGTAAGTTTGTGAGCTTTTGGGGTAGCAACAACTGCGATCACCAAGCGCGTATTTGTCACTCCACTACTGTGGCGGGTGTAGCCAACACATGGGGCTATGGTGCGATGACCAATTCATACAACGACATGCAAAACAGCAAGGTCGCGATGTATATTGGATCAAACGCCGCAGAGGCGCATCCTGTGAGTTTGTTGCACATGTTGCACGCCAAAGAAACTGGCACCAAGATGATTGTGGTGGATCCTCGTTTTACGCGTACAGCGGCAAGAGCCGATGAATATGTGCGTATTCGTTCAGGTTCAGATATTCCATATTTGTTTGGTTTACTCTATCACATCTTTAAAAATGGATGGGAAGACAAAAAATATATCAACGACCGCGTGTTTGGAATGGAGAAGGTCAAGGAAGATGTGTTGGCCAAATGGACGCCCGATAAAGTGGAAGAAGCTTGTGGCGTCAAGCCCGAGCAAATGCTCAAGATTGCGACCATGCTGCACGAGAGTCGTCCTGGCACCATTGTGTGGTGTATGGGTCAAACGCAGCACACGATTGGAAACGCCATCGTGCGTGCATCTTGTATTTTGCAATTGGCTTTGGGCAACATTGGCAAAAGCGGTGGTGGTGCCAATATTTTCCGCGGTCATGACAACGTGCAAGGCGCAACCGACGTAGGACCTAATCCTGATTCATTGCCTGGTTATTACGGCATTGTTGAAGGTTCATGGAAACATTTTGCAAAAGCTTGGGGCGTTGATTTTGAATGGCTAAAAGGTCGATTCTCTGCGCCTGGCATGATGACCAAGCCCGGTATCACCGTATCTCGATGGATTGATGGTGTGCTCGAGAAAAACGAACTCATCGATCAAGATAGCAATTTGCGTGGCGTGTTTTATTGGGGACATGCACCCAATTCACAAACACGCGGCTTAGAGATGAAACGAGCCATGGACAAACTCGATTTATTGGTGGTGGTTGATCCTTATCCATCATCAACGGCTGCGATGGCTGCTATGCCTGGCAAGCCCGAAGACTTAAACCCTAATCGCGCAGTGTATTTGTTACCTGCGGCTACACAGTTTGAAACCAGTGGTTCTTGCACGGCATCGAATCGATCGCTTCAATGGCGTGAAAAAGTGATTGAGCCTTTGTGGGAGAGTCGCAGCGATCACATGATCATGTATCAACTCGCCGAAAAATTGGGCTTTGGTAAAGAGTTGGTCAAAAATTACAAAATGCAAACGGTTAAAGGATTAGAAGAACCTATTCCTGATGATATTTTGCGTGAAATTAATAAGTGCGTATGGACGATTGGTTACACAGGTCAAAGCCCTGAGCGTTTACAAGCACATATGCGCAACATGAATGTGTTTGATGTCAAAACTCTTAAATCAAAAGGTGGCAAAGACGCCAAAACAGGTTATGACTTGAGTGGTGATTATTTTGGTTTGCCTTGGCCTTGTTGGGGCACGCCAGAACTCAAGCACCCTGGCTCACCTAATTTATATGACACATCCAAACACGTGATGGATGGTGGTGGCAACTTCCGCGCTAACTTTGGTGTTGAGCGTGAAGGCAAAAATTTATTGGCAGAAGATGGCTCGCATTCATTAGGTGCAGACATCACCACGGGCTACCCAGAACTCGATCATGTGTTGCTCAAAAAATTGGGCTGGTGGGATGAACTCACCGATGCAGAAAAAACAGCGGCAGATGGTAAAAACTGGAAGACCGATAACTCTGGCGGCATGATTCGCGTGTTTATGAAAAACCACGGCTGTCATCCGTTTGGCAATGCCAAAGCGCGTGCAGTCGTGTGGAATTTTCCAGATCCCATTCCGCAACATCGCGAACCGCTGTATGGTAACCGTGGCGACTTAATGGCCAAGTACCCCACGCATGACGATAAAAAAGCATTCTGGCGTTTGCCCACATTATTTAAAACCATTCAGGAAAAAAACATTGCAGACAAAGTGCATGAAAAATTCCCATTGGTAATGACTTCGGGTCGCTTGGTTGAATACGAGGGGGGTGGCGAAGAGACGCGCTCCAATCCTTGGTTGGCCGAGTTGCAGCAAGACATGTTTATTGAAATAAATCCAAAGGCCGCGGCAGATCGCGGCATCGTCAATGGTCAACAAGTGTGGGTCAAAACTCCAACAGGTGCTCGCATCAAAGTGATGGCGCAGGTGACTGAGCGTGTGGGCCCGGATACGGTGTTCATGCCATTTCACTTCTCAGGTCATTGGCAGGGTCAAGACATGTTGCAGTATTACCCAGCAGGTGCGGCGCCTGTTGTACGCGGTGAGGCGATCAACACAGCAACCACGTATGGCTACGACAGTGTGACCATGATGCAAGAAACCAAAACGACGATTTGCAACGTCGAGAAAGCTTAAGGAGAAACACCATGGCCCGCATGAAATTTATTTGTGATGCCGAACGTTGCATCGAATGCAATGGTTGCGTCACCGCTTGTAAAAACGAACACGAAGTACCTTGGGGCGTGAACCGCAGACGCGTGGTCACACTCAATGACGGTATACCTGGCGAAAAATCCATCTCTGTTGCATGTATGCATTGTTCGGACGCGCCTTGCATGGCGGTGTGTCCTGTCAATTGCTTTTACAAAACCGACGAGGGTGTTGTTTTGCATGACAAGGATGTTTGTATCGGTTGTGGTTATTGCTCTTATGCATGCCCGTTTGGTGCACCACAGTTTCCATCGCAAGGCACATTTGGTGTTCGCGGCAAAATGGACAAATGCACATTCTGTGCAGGTGGCCCTGAAGCCAATGGCAGTCAATCCGAATTTGAAAAATATGGTCGCAATCGTTTAGCCGAAGGCAAGTTGCCTGCATGCGCTGAGATGTGTTCAACCAAAGCTTTGTTGGCAGGAGACGGAGACGTCATTGCAGACATCTTCCGCAATCGCGTGGTCAAGCGAAATAAAGGTGCAGAAGTTTGGGGATGGGGCACGGCCTACGGATCCAAACAAGCTGGTCAACCCAATAAGGCTGGAGGCAAATCATGATATCCATTCGTTATGGTACTGTGTTGTTTGCACTCACACTATTAGGTGCATGTGGTGACAGACCACAGGCCTTGGGGTTTAAGGGTGATGAGTCTGCGTCTGCGGGTACGCTAAATACATCTTTTAAATCATCGGATTGGAAAGCAGGCGATAAAGCGAGTTGGGAGCAAGCATTGCGCGCTCGCGCTCAAAATCAAAACGATTACGTTAAAACCCCTTGATTGGAGGCTGACATGCCACGCTTGCCTCATTATTTTTTAGCACTTGCACTGTCGTGTGTGTCGGGCTTTGTGCTCGCGCAAGACAAACCTGTTGCCGGCGTGCAAAGTGTCAACATTCAAGATGTAAACCCTGATGCTTCGCAAGATCCTAATTACGCCAAGCAAACCAATGCAGAGCGTGGGCAGGTTCAACCCGGCAACAATGCGCCGATGTGGCGACAAGTGGGCGAAGGCGTTACGGGTTACAGCAGTTTGCCAAAAAGCACAGATCCAGAGGCTGGCAATTTGGTGCAGCCTTTTGTTCAATACCCAGGCTCGCGTTTAACCACAGCAGGTGAAGCATGGCGACAAGTGCGCAACAATTTGATACTTCCATATGGTGGCGCTCTGTTGTTGATTGTGTTGGGGGCTACGGCTATTTTTTATTGGCGTCGTGGCACCATTGCCTTGCATGGTAAGCCCACAGGAAAAATGATTGAGCGATTCACGCCCCTGGAACGCTCCGCACATTGGACCAATGCCATTGCGTTTTGTATTCTTGCTATTTCTGGTTTGGTGATGGCTTTTGGAAAATTTTTTATACAACCCATCATCGGCAACACACTATTTGGTTGGATCACTTATGCGTTAAAAACAGCGCACAATTTTGCGGGCCCTTTGTTTGCCGTGTCTTTGGTGATTGTGTTCATTACATTTCTAAAAGATAACATGCCACGCGCCGAAGACTTCACTTGGATGGCCAAGTTTGGTGGTTTGTTCGGTTCAGAAGAAGTGCCGTCGCATCGTTTCAATGCAGGTGAAAAAGTGGTGTTTTGGGGCGGCGTTTTTTTCTTAGGCATCATTGTGGTGGGCTCTGGATTGGTTTTGGATAAACTCATTCCTGATCTCATTTATGAGCGTGGCACCATGCAAATTGCACACATGATTCATGCGGTTGCAACTTTGGTGATGATGTTTATGTTCATTGGACACATTTACATGGGAACGATTGGCATGGAAGGCGCATACAGCGCCATGCGTACAGGTTATGTCGATGAAACATGGGCGCATGAGCATCATGCGTTGTGGGCCAAAGATATTTCCGATGGAAAAATTCCTGCGCATCGCACGCCTCAAGGCGCTGCAGGCAATCCTTCTGTTCAAGTTTGAGTTGGAGAATATGATGAATAAAATTTCTTTATTGGCCGTGTTGATGCTCACATCATCCATTGCATTTGCAAAATTGCCTGCTCCTAGCGACGAGGCAAAAGCCAAAGCGGCTGAGGCCGCCGCAAAAACAGCTCATACGGGTAAGGTCGATGGGTACTTGCTATGCAAGTCTCAAGACAAAGTAGCTGCAAATGCACAGCGCAACAAAAAAGCAGGCAAGGCGGTTGCAACACCACCGTGTGCAGATCCTGGCGCATTTGTTTATACACATACACCTGCTGCTGCGCTTGCCGCACCTGCAGCGGGGGCCGCTCCTGCTGCTCCTGCGCCCGCTAAAAAATCTTAATTTTTTAAGAGTTAATGAAAGCCACAGTGAAGGCTGTGGCTTTTTTATTGGCTGCGATGTTTATACAGCTTGCAATTACGATTGACGTTTAACACGCAGATACAACCAACCTGCAATGCATAAATTTAAAACATTCCATGCAATGCCATTGATGAATGCAGCGTGGTACGAGCCTGTTAAATCAAATACTTTGCCCGATAACCATCCACCTAAGGCCATGCCCAGCAATGTGGCCATGATGACTGCGCCTACGCGTGCGCCTGCTTCTTGAGGTGGAAAGTATTCGCGAACGATGATGGCGTATGAAGGAACGATGCCGCCTTGAAAAAATCCAAACATAGCCGAGATAATGTACAAAGAAACCAATCCATCAAAAGGTAAAAACAACAACAATGCAGTGCCTTGCAAAGCAGAGCCCAATAATAAAGTTCGTATGCCACCAATGCGATCACAAATTATTCCTGAAATCAAACGACTCACAATGCCGCAAGCGAGCATGAGTGAGAGCATTTCTGCGCCACGTGCCGCACCAAAACCCAAATCGGAGCAGTAAGCAACGATATGCACCTGTGGCATGGACATCGCTACGCAACATGAAACTGCTGCCACGCATAACAACAATTGCGCTTGCATTAGACTTAAACCAAACGAACGGTTGCTATTAATTGCTGTAGGTGACGAACCGTTGGTGTTCATCGTTACCAAGGGCGGGCGTTGACGCATTCGCAAAGCTAACAAAGCCATACCGATACCGCAAACCAATCCCATATAAATATAAGTTTGTCGCCAACCAATGGTCTCAATACCCCACTGTGCAACGGGTGGCCAAAACGTTCCTGCAATGTAATTGCCACTGGCACAAATAGCAACCGCAATACCACGACGCTTGTTCCACCACAAAGATGTATCTGCCATGAGTGGTGCAAACGTTGACGAACTTCCGAATAATCCCAGTAACAATCCGTGAGCCAATGCAAATGTCCAAATACTGCCCGACAGACCTGCCCAAATAAAACCACTTGTGACTGCAATCGATCCAATCAACAACACACGTGTGATGCCATATCGATCGGCCCATTTACCGGTCCACAATCCACCGATACCCAAACAAACCATCATGAATGTGTATGGTAATGACGCATCAGCTCGGTTGACTCCAAATTCTTTTTGTACTTCGGGCAAAACAACAGAAACTACATACATACTGCTATTGCCCAGTGCGACAAGACCTAATGTGGTGAGCAGTCGCCACGCCGCATAAGGCGAATCAATCAGACTGGGATCCGCAGCAGTTGTTGAACTCATGGTGAAGAACTTTCGTGAGCGCCAAATTGAAGAGCCGCAAGACTCGCATACAAACCACCTTGTGCAAGTAACTGATTGTGTGTGCCTTGCTCAATCAATTGCCCGTGATCCATTACCCAAATGACATCGGCTTTTTGCACGGTTGCTAAGCGATGCGCAATCACCAGCGTAGTCCTGTCTTTCATGGCAGTTTCTAATGCTGCTTGCACCATGCCTTCGCTGTGAGCGTCTAATGCGCTGGTGGCTTCATCGAGTAACAATAAGGGCGGATTTTTGAGAATTGCGCGCGCAATGGATATGCGTTGACGTTGTCCGCCTGATAAGCGAACACCGCGTTCACCTAAAAATGTATCGTAGCCTTGTGGCAACGCTGTGATGAATTCATCTGCAAATGCTGCGATTGCAGCGGCCTTGACTTGATCGTTGCTGGCATCAGGCAAGCCATAGCGAATGTTGTCCATGGCGGTACCAGAAAAAATAACCGCGTCTTGTGGAACCAATCCAATTTGCTGACGCAAGTCATGCAGTCCGAGGGTGTCAATCGCGTGATCGTTCAAAACAATGCGACCCGATTGAGGATCGTGAAAGCGTAAGAGCAATGCAAACAATGTTGTTTTCCCTGCGCCACTGGGCCCAACGACTGCAACGGTTTGCCCCGCATAAATCGTTGCAGTTAAAGCGTGAATCGCAGGCGTATCGGGGCGTGAGGGATAACGAAATTCAACATCTTTTAATTGTAAGGTTGAGCCTTGAGTGGGCGCTGTAATATCAACAGGATGCAAAGGATCTTGTACATCGGATTTGGAATGCAACAACTCCATCAATCGCTCTGTGGCACCTGCAGCACGTAACAAATCGCCATAAACTTCGCCGAGCACTGCAAATGCACTGGCCAACAAAATCACATACACAACGGTTTGTCCCAATTGGCCTGCAGAGGTGTTGCCTTCTTGAACGGATAAAGTCCCTTGATAAAGCCCCCACAACAAGGCCGCACTACTGGCCATGATGATGAAGCCCACTAAGACGGAACGAGCTCGTGTGCGACGCAAGGCGGTGTTAACAGCTTGCTTGGTTGCATCGATAAAGCGAAGCGCTTCTTTTTTTTGCGCATTGTAACTTTGTACAACAGGAATGGCATTGAGCACCTCTGCTGCAATCGCACTTGCATCGGCTACACGGTCTTGACTGGCTCGGGACAAGCGACGCACGCGTCGACCTAATTTAACGCTTGGAAAAACAATCAAGATTAAAACTGCAATGACTTGAAGCATGAGCAAAGGATTGGTCCACACCAACATCAACAACGCACCAACGCCCATCACCAAGTTGCGCAATCCCATGGACAGCGAAGAACCAACGACTGTTTGCACAAGCGTGGTGTCGCTACTGAGTCGAGACAAAACCTCACCCGTTTGCGTGGTTTCAAAAAAAGAAGGGCTTTGCTCCAATACATGACTGTAAACCGCATTGCGAATATCAGCGGTGACGCGTTCTCCCAACATACTCACCATATAAAAACGCATCGCAGAAAAAACGGCCAGTGCAACTGCAACACCAAACAATTGAACGAAGTGATAGGCCAATTGAGAGCGTTGATCGGCGTGCATCAAACCTTGATCGATGAGTTCACGCAAGGCCCATGGAAACAAGAGGGTTGCCCCTGCAGCAAGTAATAAAAAAACACTCGCCAAAAAAACTTGAAGTCGATAGGGCTGTACAAAAGGTAACAATCCACTGAGAGATTGAGGGGTGCCGGGAGCAGGGTTTTTATTTGCGGACATGAATCGATAAAAAGTAGGTCAAAAAAGATGGAATAAGCGTGCAGACTTCAGGGAAATGCCGTGTTGCTTTTCCCCTGAGTCTGATAGGATGCTTGTGAATAAATGATGCGTTTTACAGGAGACATTATGAGACTTCAACAAAAGATATTATTAATCAGCTTGGGCCTTTTGTTGGCCATGTTAGCCCCTTGGGCTGTACAGGCACAAGGCTATCCCAATAAACCGATTCGTTTGATTTGTCCTTTCCCGCCGGCTGGAGCGGTGGATATTGCTTCTCGCGCCATCGCACAAGAACTGAGCAAAACTATTGGTCAAACGGTAACGGTTGAAAATAAACCAGGTGCTGGTGGCAATATCGGTGGCGCAGAGGCGGCGCGTTCTGCTCCTGACGGTTACACCATTTTTATGACCACCAGTGGTATTCAGGCGATCAATCCTGCCTTGTATGCCAAGATGCCTTTTGATCCCAATAAAGATTTAACTGCTGTTACAGCATTGGTATCGCTTAACAATGTATTGGTGTTGCATCCTTCAGTCAAAGCCAATTCAGTTGCCGAATATATTGCTTTGGCCAAGGCCAAGGGCAGCGAAATGAATTACGCGTCCAGCGGCAGTGGCACAAGCATTCACATGTCGGGTGAAATGTTTAAACATCTCACCAAAACAGATATCACACATATTCCATACAAAGGCAGTGCACCTGCAATGACCGATTTACTTGGGGGTCAAGTGATGGCGATGTTTGACAATATTCCTTCTGCTTTGCCGCATATCAAATCGGGGAAATTGCGCGCCTTGGCCACCACGGGTGCCAAGCGCGACCCAAGCCTGCCCGATTTACCAACCCTTGCTGAAGGCGGCGTTACAGGTTACGAGTCGGGTGTGTGGTTTGGATTGGCCGTGCCTGCAGGCACGCCCAAAGAAATCGTCAACAAATTGAATGCTGAGAGCATCAAGGCCACCAAGTCGCCCGAGTTCATCAAGCGCATGACCGAATTGGGCTATGTGATCATGGGTACTTCATCTGAGGTGATGAATGATATGAGCCGTGCTGAAGTGGCGCGTTGGGGCCCAATCGTAAAAGCCTCGGGCGCGAAGGCCGATTAACCAGGCGCTAAGATGGCAACTGCATGCTTACAGTTGTCCTTTATTGTTTAGTCTCACAGCCAACACCACCAACCGGTGCAGTGGCCTGTGGTGATTTGGATCACTCCATCAATGGCCATGCCCAACAAAAGCAATGGCAAACCCAAATACAAAAGACCCCACAAAAAAGCCATGCCAGTGAGATGGGGTTCTTCAATGCGGTGGCCCATCACGGTTTGAGTGTTTTGAATAGGCCACCATTTATTCAACATGAAAGTCTCCTGCTAAGTACGCCATTCTAAGATGATGAAAGTAATTTGGGAACAAATGGATCAACATGCATGGGATGCGGTGCATGAACAACAGGCCGCACCCTTGCAACAAGACTGGGCTTATGGCTCATGTATGAAGGCCTTGGGCGTGGGGGTTTTGCGCAGTGTGGTGGATCAAGATGGTACACCTGTGGCCTATGCACAATGGATTTATAGAAAAATAGCGGGCCTTGCAACCATTAGTTTATGTTCACGCGGGCCGATGTGGGTGCAGCCCTTGACTGCGCAAGAAAAAAATCAAGTGTATGCATTGCTTAGACAATCATTACCTGTTAACAAACCACGTTGGGCTTTGTTCACGCCCGAAGAAACAGACACCACACAATTAGGCTTATCTGCATGGCGACGCGTGATGACGGGATATGCAACAGTGATGATTGATTTAACGCAATCGACGGATGATTTGCGAGCAGCGCTCGATAGCAAATGGCGCAATCGTTTGGCGGCAGCAGAATCTTCTGAACTCAAAGTACAGCGCATGGGTGTTTTAACGGCGCAATACCGCTGGTTGTTAGAAATGGAAATTGCACAACGCACTGCGCGTGGTTTTCAAGGTTTACCGATTCCGTTTATTGATGCTTATATATTGGCTAGAAAACAAGCCAATCAAACGGTTTTAAATTTGCGTGCCGATGTAGGGCGTGATCGAGTCGCTGCGATGATGTTTTTAATTCATGGACAAGCGGCTACCTATCAAGTTGGGTGGTCTAATGATCAGGGACGAGATTTGAATGCGCATAACTTATTGTTGTGGCATGCCATACTTGCGCTCAAAGAGCGAGGTGTTCGATTTTTTGATTTGGGCGGCATCAACACGCAACGCAGTGCAGGCATTGCGAGATTCAAAATTGGTACAGGCGGGCAAGTGAGTATTTTGGCAGGAACTTATTTATGACGCAAGACTTGCAGCTGCAAGTGCAAAGCATCTCTTGCGAGCGCGGCGGGCGTTGGTTATTTGAAGATGTCAGCTTTACAGTGCAAGCAGGCCAAGCCTTGTATGTGCAGGGCAATAATGGCTCGGGCAAAACAACCATGCTTCGCATGTTGTGTGGATTAACGCCTTGTATCAAAGGTGATATCGAGTGGCGCGGTCAATCTATCTCAAAAAATAAAAATCTTTTAAATGTGGATCTGTTGTATTGGGGACATTCACTCGTATTCAAGGATGAATTAACACCGCTTGAAAATTTACAAATGGATATGGCCGTTACCGGAAGTGAAGTTGAATCAGCGCAAGTTCAATTGGCTTTGAATCATCAGGGTTTGATCAACAAACATCATTTAGCCATGAAATTTTTATCGCAAGGACAAAAGAGACGCGTGGCGCTGGCGCGTTTGCAATTGTCACGGACCCGTCTGTGGATTTTGGATGAGCCTTTTGTGGCATTGGATCAGCATTCAATCGATAGTCTGCGAAGTTTGTTTGCAGCGCATCTTGCAAAAGGTGGGTTGCTTATCTTTACTAGTCATCAGCCCATTGAGTTGGATGTCGAACTCAAACACTTCAGGTTCGGTCTATGAAAGCATTTGTAGCCATTGTGATGCGCGATCTGCGATTGGCGATGCGCAACAAAACCGAAGTTTTAACGGGTTTGATTTTTTTTGTCGTGGTCGCTTCATTGTTTCCACTGGCGATTGGGCCTGAGCCACAAACTTTAAGGCTTATTGGCCCAGGCATATTGTGGGTAGGGGCTTTGTTATCAAGCATGCTTTCGCTCACTAGAATATTCGATTCTGATTACCGCGATGGCACACTTGAGCAAATGGTTTTGTCTCCACAACCCTTGTGGTTATTGGTGAGTGCAAAAATAGTAGCTCATTGGTTGCTTTCAGGTTTGCCCTTGGTTATTTTGTCGCCTGTTTTAGGTTTGCAATTTGACTTGTCCTCACAAGCTGTGGGTATTTTGACCCTCACTTTGTTGTTGGGTACACCCGTGTTATCAAGCTTGGGCGCTATTGGTGCAGCTCTCACATTAGGCGTGCGTGGTGGCGGAGTTTTGATTGCACTTTTGGTGTTACCCTTGTTTGTTCCTGTTTTGATTTTTGGTGCAGGTGCTGTCGAGGCTTTAGAAAGTGGATTGGGTGCGCAAGCACACATTTCAATTTTGATGGCCTTGCTTTTACCTTCTGTTTTTTTTAGCCCATGGGCTTCAAGTGTGGCTTTGAAAATTGCTTTGGAATAATTCAACAATGAATCAAGGATGGTTTTATTATGCGGCGCCCCAAACCTTTTATGGTTTGGCTGGCAAGCTTTGGCCATGGTTTGCGTTGCTTGCAAGTCTATTGGCAATAGCTGGTTTTTGGATTGGCTTTATGGTGGCGCCAACTGATGCACAACAGGGCGAAGCGTATCGCATCATTTTTTTGCATGTGCCTGTGTCATGGATGTCTATGATTATTTATTTGGCTATGGCATTTTGGAGCGTCCTAGGGCTTACCTTGAACACCCGACTGTCTGCCATGATGACGCGCGCATTGGCACCCACGGGTGCAATGTTTGCATTCTTGTCGTTGTGGACCGGAGCTTTATGGGGCAAGCCCATGTGGGGCGCTTGGTGGGTTTGGGATGCACGTCTTACATCCGAGCTGATTTTATTTTTTTTATATTTGGGTTATATCGCACTCACATCAGCCATAGATGACACGCGTCGCGCCGACCGTGCGGGTGCATTAATTGCAATAGTGGGGGTAATCAATGTTCCTATCATTTATTTTTCTGTTAAGTGGTGGAACACATTGCATCAAGGCGCTTCTGTGTCGCTCACGCGAGCACCTAGTATGGCGCAGTTGATGTTATGGGGCATGTTACTCATGGCATTGGCTTTTTGGCTCTATACATTTGCATTGGTTTTCTATCGTGTCAGAACCATTATTTTGGAGCGCGAGAGACATACTGATTGGGTCAACGCATTGCCTGAAGCAAAAGGGAGTACAAATTCATGAGGTGGAATGATTGGGCCGAGTTTTGGGTCATGGGCGGTTATGCTCTATATGTATGGGGCAGTGTGGGAGCAACAGTTTTATTGATGCTAATCGAAGTGTGGGTCGCCAAGCGTCAACATCTTCAAACTTTATCAATGCTTCAAAGTAATCATCCGTCATCTACCCACCAAGGATCGTAATGAATTGGACGCCACGTTACAAAAGATTGGCGCTTATTGTGGGCGCTTTGTTGGTGTTATCAGCCACAGCGGCCTTTGTGCTCAATGCTTTTCAAAGCAACTTGGTTTTTTTCTTCTCACCCACTCAAATCAAAAATGGTGAGGCACCCGTCAATCGAGTCTTTAGAATTGGTGGCTTGGTCAAAGACGGCAGTGTGGTCAGAGATGGCACCAGCATTTCGTTTGTCGTCACAGACACGCTCAATGAAGCGTCTGTGCAATACACGGGCTTGTTGCCCGATTTATTCAAAGAAGGAAAAGGCGTTGTGGCACAAGGCAAACTCAATGAAAAAGGCACCATGAACGCAACAGAAGTATTGGCCAAGCACGATGAAAACTACATGCCACCAGAAGCACAGCATGCACTGGACAAAGCTGCAGCAGAAAAAGCTGCCAAATCGGTTAAATATTGAAAGCAACGCATGACGCCTGAACTTGGACACTTTTCATTGATTTTGGCTAGTGTGGTTGGATTGATATTAGCTGTTTTCCCTTTGTGGGGAACCATCAACCACAATGTAGCTTGGCAGTCATTGGCAAGACCTGCAGCAGTGATGCAATTTATATTGGTTGCTTTTTCTTTTGCATGTTTGGCCGCTTCGTTTTTAAACAATGATTTTTCTGTTGCGTATATAGCGCAGCATTCCAATTCATTGTTACCACGACCCTATCAATTTGCTGCGGTTTGGGGCGGACACGAGGGATCCTTGTTGCTGTGGATTTTGTTGTTGTCGGGTTGGGCTTGTGCGGTTGCTTTCTTCTCACGCAGTTTGCCGCTTGACATGGTTGCACGCGTATTAGGTGTATTGGGTTGTATTGCAGTGGGCTTCATGCTTTTTATTCTCACCACGTCTAATCCTTTTAACCGAATTTTTCCGACTCCAGCTGACGGTCGCGATTTAAATCCTTTATTGCAAGACCCCGGTTTGGTTATTCATCCACCCATGCTTTACATGGGATATGTAGGCATGTCGGTTGCATTTGCATTTGCAATTGCCGCATTGTTATCGGGTCGATTAGATGCGGCATGGGCACGTTGGTCGCGACCTTGGACTGTTATTGCATGGACGTTTCTTACCTTTGGTATTGGACTGGGATCATGGTGGGCCTATTACGAATTGGGATGGGGTGGTTGGTGGTTTTGGGATCCCGTCGAAAACGCATCACTCTTACCTTGGTTGGTTGGCACGGCGTTGATTCACTCACTCATGGTCACCGAAAAGCGTGGAAGTTTTAAAGCATGGACTGTTCTTCTTGCAATTGCTGCTTTTTCTTTATCCTTGCTCGGCACATTTTTAGTCAGGTCAGGTGTTCTCACATCGGTTCATGCATTTGCATCAGATCCTTCACGCGGTATTTTTATTCTGATTTTCTTGGCGGTTGTTGTTGGTGGGTCACTCACATTATTTTCATGGCGCGCACCTCAAGTCACATTGGGTGGACAAATGGGCGTTGTTTCACGCGAATCTTTTATGCTAGCCAATAGTGTGCTTTTGGTTGTTGCAACAGGCGCTGTTTTATTAGGCACCTTATACCCTCTTATCATTGATGCGCTTAATCTTGGAAAACTATCAGTGGGCCCGCCTTATTTCAATTTGGTTTTTGCACCACTCATGGTGCCCTTGTTATTTATTTTGGTACCTGGCACGGTTGCGCAATGGCGCGAGGCTCAATTAAAAACAATCTTTAATAAATTACGCTACTTGGCAGTGGCTGCACTTGTATCAGCCAATGCGCTGACTATTTATTTAGGACCATGGACATGGACCACGGCGCTTGGATTTTTCTTAGGCCTTTGGGTCGGGTTGAGTTCCTTGCAACATATGGTTGAACGTGTTCGCAAGCCAGGTCGCATTGGCGGATCTTTTTGGGGAATGCACATGGCGCATTTTGGGCTGGCTGTGTTGGTCATGGGTATTACAGGCGTCAAATCTTATGAGGTGGAGCGAGATGTGCGCATTGGTATCGAAGATGTGGTCACCATCGCGCCCTACACATTCAAACTCATGGGCATGCAAGATGTGATGGGCCCCAATTACAAAGCACAAGAAGCCGAGGTGCATATCCAAAAAAATGGTGTGTATATCAAAACACTCAGGCCGCAAAAACGACGTTACTTTTCTTCTGCGATGCCCATGACAGAAGCCGCCATTGATACGGGCTTCATGCGTGATTTGTACGTTTCTTTGGGCGACCCCATACCTGGCGAGCGACCTGAATGGAGTATGCGTGTTTATTACAAACCCTTTGTGCCATGGATGTGGGCCGGAATTTTAATGATGGTGGCGGGTGGTTTACTCGCCGCATTAGACAGGCGTTATAGAAAATCAACCCATGACACTCAAAAATAAATTTCTCATACCGCTGATTCTGTTTTTTGTATTGGTTGGATTTTTAGCGGTTGGACTAAAACGCGATCCACACGAAATTCCTTCGCCCCTCATCAACAAAGCGGCGCCTGCATTTGAATTGCCAACACTCAGTGGAGATCAAATATTTTCCCCGGCTGATTACAAAGGTAAAGTTTGGTTGCTTAATGTGTGGGCTACGTGGTGCGTCAGTTGTCGCGAAGAGCATCCTGTATTGGTTGCATTCACTCAGCAATATCACATTCCTGTCGTGGGTTTGAGTTACAAAGAAATACAACCCCAAGAAACACAACTTAATCAATTGCCTACCGATAAAAAATTGCAATTAGCTCGACAACGCAGCCAATTATTTTTAAATCGCTTGGGCAATCCCTATGTTTTATCAGTCTTGGACATGGATGGACGTGTGGGTATTCAATACGGAGTTTATGGCGTTCCAGAAACTTACGTCATTGATCAGCAAGGCATTATCCGATACAAGCATGTGGGTCCAGTCACGCCTGATTTGATCGATAAAAAACTGTTGCCTTTGTTGCGCCAGTTGGAGAAAACATGAAACGCATCATTGGAGCGCTTGTTTTTACTTTTGTTTTTTCAAACGCTTTGTATGCGCGTGAAGCTCATCCGTACTCCGAAGATCCTGTGGTTGAGGCAAGGCTTTTGGTGTTGGCTGATGAGTTGCGTTGTTTGGTTTGTCAAAACGAATCTTTGGCGTCTTCTCGATCGGAGCTAGCCGACGATTTGCGACGCGAAGTGCGAGATTTAATTCGTCAAGGAAAAACAGACAATCAAATCAAAACTTTTTTAGTCGAGCGATATGGAGATTTTGTTCTCTACCGACCCGAGGTCAAACCCATCACTTGGATTTTATGGTTTGGTCCTTTTTTATTGTTACTGATTGCGATGTGGAGTTTGTGGCGGTATTTGCGTATGCGTCGCGATGCTTTGCTTCAACACCAACAAGCCAAAGCGCAATCGATAGAAAATCCAATCACACCCCAGGATTGATGTGAACCCCATCTATTTATTTTTTTTCGTTGCTTTGTTTCTTTGTGCCATTGTGGTGTTTGTGTTCTGGCGTGTTATGTCCAAAGCATCAAGCGTTGCTACTGAAGTCAACTTCAAAGATGGCGTGATGTCCAACGTAGCCGTTTTTCAAGAGCAACTCGCCGAACTAAAAAAAGAATACGGCCAAGGCACTTTATCTGAAACTGAATACGAACTCTCGCATGCCGAACTCACCGAGCGATTGATGCAAGATTCGCAGACTCATTCTGAAATTAAAAATGCATCAGCCCCTGCCTCTTCTTGGATTGGTCTGGCTTGGGGGTTTTTAATTCTCATTCCAATCGCTTCGGTTGGTTTTTATATGCTCATTGGCCAACCACTTACGGTGGATCCGCAGGTCGTTGCCGCCATGCAAGGCGATGATCAACTCACACCCGAGCGTCTTCAGAGTATGGCGCAAGACTTAGAAAAAAAATTATCGGCGCAACCAGACAATGCTGAAGGGTGGGTGATGTTGGCGCGCGTTCAACGTGCACGCGAAGCTTTTGATCTGGCTGATGTAGCCATGCAAAAAGCATTGGCATTAACCAAAACCAATGACTTATTGATTGAGCGTGCAGAAATTTTGGCGCAAAAAAACAGCGGACAATTTGAGGGCGAACCTTGGGCTATTATTCGCGGCGTTTTACAGTCTGAACCCAACAACGGGAATGCATTGTTGTTAGCGGGCAGCGCCTCTTTTGCGCAAGGCCAATACAAAGATGCTTTGAGTTATTGGTTGCGTGTTCAAGCCATAATGCCTGCAGACTCTCCCGACGCCGCGCCATTGGCCGACGCCATCGCACAAGCGCGACAAAAACTAGGTGCTCCCATTACAACTGGCAAAATCACGGGGCGTGTTTCAATTGCCAAGGAACTTCTTACGCAAACCTCTCCACAAGATACTGTTTTTATATATGCAACTGCGGTTGAGGGTTCGCGAATGCCGTTGGCCGTTATTAAAACCACTGTTGCGCAACTGCCCTATGACTTTTTGTTGGATGACAACTCAACCATGAACCCGCAGTTCAAGCTTTCCTCGCAATCAGAAGTGACGGTTCGCGCTAGAATTTCAAAAACAGGTAATGCAATACCGCAACCCGGGGACCTCACGGCTACGGCTTCCCCAGTCAAAGTTGCTCAACCGCCTAAATTGCAACTCATCATATCGGGCCCCTAAAAAAAACCTGCTTTTTGGGCAGGGCTTTTTATGAGAATATTAATTTAGCTCATTAACAAACCGTGTGATCGCGCAAAGTGAAGCGTTTGGGTGCGACTCTTGACGCCCAGTCTTCTAAATAAACGCCACAAATGAACCTTGACCGTGTGCTCGCTGATGCTCAGCTCTGTTGCGATATCGCGATTGCTCAAACCACGATCAAGCATCAATATCAATTGTTTTTGACGCTTAGAGAGCTTGACGTCACCAATCGCAATTTCAGCTTCATCTTCAGCGCCTTCCATTTTTAGAATATCTTGAATGGCTGCTGAAATTTCTGAAGTATCGGTTGATTTTTCAATGTATAAATCTGCACCCGCCTCTAAGCAAGCGTCGCGCGCTTCACCCGATGGCATAGCTGATAGAACAACTAACGGTGTTGCAGGATACATGCCTTTGACTTCTTGAATCGCTGATGCACCTTTAACGCCAGGCAACAACAAATCAAGAACAAATAGCTCGGGCTCACCGTTTTTGATTAAGGCCGCTTGCAATTCGCTGTACTTTTCGAGTTCAACAACTTTAGAGGCGGGCTTTAAACGGCGCAACAGCATACCGATGGCTTGACGCACCAAGGGGTGATCATCAACAACATATAAACTCATACAACTTCTCCTGATCAATAATTTAAACCAATGGCCTCGCGCACATCGCGCATGGTTGCTTGTGCCGTGATTCGTGCCCGCTGGGTACCAGCATCTACTATCTCACGAACGATCCGAGGATTCAATAGGTAGGGTTCCGCCCTTTGCAGCATAGGTTGCTGCTCAGACAAAATTCCATCTATGACGGGTTGTTTGCACTCTAAACAACCAATCCCCGCACTCTTGCATCCTTGCGTCACCCAATTTTGAGTTGACGCATCGGAATACACTTTGTGGAACTGCCATACAGGGCAACGTTCCGGATCTCCTGCATCGGTGCGTTTGACGCGCGCAGGGTCGGTGGGCATACGCCTCACCTTCGTCTCTATAGATGCCTTATCTTCACGAATTGCAATGGAGTTGTTGTAGCTTTTACTCATTTTGGCGCCATCTAAGCCTGGTAATTTGCTAGCTTGCGTGAGTAAAACTTGCGGTTCGGTAAGAATCGCTTTGCCAGTACCTTTGAAGTAACCCTCTAAGCGTTCTTTTTGTTTGCTATCTAATTCGGGTGCTTGAGCGATATAGCCCAATGCTCCTTCTAGAGCCTTGGTGTCGCCAGTTTCTTGGTATTGTTTGCGTGATTTTTCAAATCGTTTGACGCTGTCTTTGGGCAACAGTTCTAAACACGCTTGAACCAAGGCTTCAAAGTTGGGCTCTTTGCCATACAAATGATTGAAACGTCGGGCCGCTTCGCGTGTGAGCTCTACATGCGATGCTTGGTCTTCACCCACAGGGACATACTTGGCTTTGTAAATCAAAATATCAGCCGCTTGCAACAAGGGGTAACCTAAAAAACCATAGGTTGTTAAATCTTTGTCTTTTAATTTTTCTTGTTGATCTTTGTAGGTGGGTACGCGCTCGAGCCAACTGATGGGAGTACCCATGGCAAGTAAGGTAAATAACTCGGCGTGTTCGGGCAATCGACTTTGCAAAAAGATAGTGCATTGATTGGGATCAAGCCCAGCCGCGAGCCAATCGATCACCATTTCATACACATTTTTTTCGATTACTTCGCGACTTTCATAATGCGTGGTGAGCGCGTGCCAATCAGCAACAAAGTAATAACACTCCATTTCAGACTGTAAGCGCACCCAGTTTTTGAGTGCGCCATGGTAATGCCCCAAGTGCAAAGCACCCGTAGGTCGCATACCCGATAAAACGCGATCTCTCATCTATCGATCCAATAAAAATTTGAGTGGACTGAGCGCCCATTCAATAGCGATAAAGGTAAAGCCCATCACAGGCTGCATCCAAATGCTGGTGACTACGCCCATGAGAACCAAACCCATCACAATAAAAAATCCATAAGGTTCGATGCGTGACACGGTGACTGCAGCGCGCCAAGGCAACAAACCCACAAGAATTCGACCGCCGTCAAGTGGAGGCAGAGGAAACAAATTAAATGCAAACATGACGACATTGACCAAAATGCCGGCGCGGCCCATTTCAATAAAAAACTTTTCTTCCACAACCATACCAATGAGTGCATAAAGGAATACGCCCCATAAAAGAGCTTGAAAAAGATTGGCCAAGGGCCCTGCGAGTGCGACCCAAATCATGTCGCGTTTGGGGTTATTCAGATGACCAAACTGAACGGGAACAGGCTTTGCATAGCCAAATAAAAATGCACCATTAGTACCTATATACAGCAACAAAGGCATTGCAATTGTGCCGATCCAATCGATATGAACCATGGGATTGAGTGACACGCGGCCCATCATCCAAGCGGTTTGATCGCCCAAAAGTTTTGCCGCATAACCGTGTGCCGCCTCATGCATCGTAATGGCGAACAATACTGGCAAGGCGTAAATTAAAACGGTTTGAATTAGATCGTAAGCATTCACGATCACATTCTCTCATTGATCATGGGTCTTTTGGAATTGAAAAGTACACTAAGTTGGACTGAACCTACACTTTTCTAATGAACTATTTTAATTTTGAGTACTAAAGAATGAAGAGTTAAAGTCCTAATCCTGACAGTAGACCTAAACCTTTTCGAATAAGCGTAGGCGCGTCGCCGTTGCCCATTGTGGTGAGATCAACAACCGTGGTCGCCTCAAGTGCACAAGCGCCTGCATCGATTACACCTTCGAGTTGATGCTCGAAACGTTCTCGAATAATTTCGGGATCATTGAGAGGTTCAACTTCACCTGGAGGGATCAATGTAGTAGCAAGCAAAGGCGCATCCTGTAAATTCAAAAGCAATTGCAACACCACATGATTGGGTACGCGCAAGCCAATCGACTTTCGCTGAGGATGTGAGACGCGCCTTGGGACGTCCTTGGTCGCTTCTAGAATGAATGTGTAAGCACCGGGCGTATTTGATTTGATCAATCGATACTGTCGATTGTCAACTTTTGCGTATTTCGAGACTTCAGAAAGATCTTTGCACAGCAGTGTTAAGTGATGCTTGTCATCGACTTGTCTGATACGCCGCATGTGGTCAACAGCTGTCTTGTCGTCTAAATGGCAGACCAAGGCATAACTAGAGTCTGTGGGTACTGCAAGCACGCCACCTTGGCTGAGCAAACTGACCGCTTGTTTTAATAATCGCAGTTGCGGATTGTCGGGATGAACTTTAAACAGTTGAGCCACGAATCAACTCGATGTTGCGATGGACGACGCTTGAATTTTTTGCTCATAAGCCATATGAATACCAGCAATCACACCACATATTGCAATCAGAATCATGCCCAACAGTGCGAGCCCTACGGGCACTTGTTGAAAAACCAACCAACCCGCAAAAGTTGAAAAAGCAATTTGCGAATATAAAAAGGGTGTGAGTTGACTGGCGTGTGTTTTTGCAAACGCCAATATCAACATGTAATGAGCGATGGACCCCATCAAGCCGACCAATGCCAACAACATCCACTGGTTTTGCGTTAAATCTAAGGTCCATGAATCAAATACAATCAAAGACGTACCCAATGTTCCAATCCAGCTCGTATAAAAATGCATGGTCATGGGCTCTTCACTGCGTGTCATTTGACTGGTGAGGATTTGAAATGCAGCATAAGCGATCACCATACTAACGGGATACAGAGCGTCTAAACCTGATAAGCTGCCGCCAGGTCGCACAATGAATAAAGCGCCAATCATGCCCCCACTCACGCAAGCCCAACGCACAGCAGGAACGTGTTCTTTTAATAAAAAGCGCGCTAAAAAAGTAACCGCAAGAGGAGCGAGCATCGCGATCGCAGCAAATTCTGCAAGCGGCATTTTTTTTAAACTAATAAAGCCTAAAACACTGCACATGAACATCAAACCACCGCGCAACCATTGCTGTCGAGGTTGTTGCGTTCTTAACAAAGCGCGACCGCGTCGAGGCAATAAAAACAAAGTGATGATGCACGATTGAATGAGATAGCGAACAAACAAAACCATCATGACTGGAATTGTAGTGATTAAAAATTTATTGGTCGTATCCAATATTGCAAAACACATCATGCAAGGAATGATTATTGCTATGCCTTGCCATTGAGTGGAAGCATTTCGCACGTTCAAAACTAAACGTCCTTAATATTGGATACGATGAGAGAGTAATTCCCAAACAGGGGTGAGGTCGCCGGGTAACCAAGGCAGTGTGCCTAAATCGGTGTGACTTTCGTCGGGGCTGTGAAAATCGCTGCCTCGCGAGGCAGCGATTTTGTATTCACGAGCAACGTCTGCGTATTTGATTGCGTCTTGAGTGCTGTGACTGCCAGTCACAACTTCTACGCCTTGTCCGCCGTGGCCAATAAACTCTGTGAATAAAGCATACTCTTCATTCGCCGTGAATCCGTAACGCGCAGGATGAGCTATCACAGCAAGACCGCCGCCGTCACGAATCCATTGAACCGCATCTTTGAGTGACGCCCAGCGATGAGGAACGAAGCCAGGATTGCCTTCTGTTAAAAATCGACGAAAGACTTCATGTGTATCTTTACAAACACCCGACTCGACTAAAAAACGAGCAAAGTGCGTGCGCGAAATGAGTTCGGGATTGCCAACGAATTGAAGCGCACCTTCGTAGGCGCCGTAAATACCGACCTTGGCGAGTTGATCGGACATTTCTTGTGCGCGTTCGTTTCGACCGCCTCTTGTGCGATGAAGTCCTGCAATCATTTCGGGATCGTCGGGATTGAAGCCTAAGCCAACAATGTGCACAGTTTGCCCAGCAAAAGAGACAGAAATTTCTGTGCCCGTGATGTATTTCATGCCCAGTTGAAGAGCTGCCTTTGCAGCGCGGTGTTGTCCACCAATTTCATCGTGATCGGTGAGTGACCACAATTCAACACCATTGGCGTGAGCACGTGCGGCCAAGACCTCGGGCGTTAAGGTCCCGTCAGAAACCACAGAGTGGCAATGTAAATCAGCATTAAGAATATTCACATCTCTATTGTACGACTCTCACTGTGATTCGTCAGCCATGCCTTCAATCATCAATTTCAATCGATCAAGACCTTGCCAATGATCAATCTCCATGCGAAAAGCCAGATGCGCTTGTGATGGCAATGAATCGGTGCGGCCAAACCAAATGCCATCAATGGGGCGACCCTTTAATTTCATTTTTAGGGCCAAATGTTTTTCGCCCACAATGCGCTGACTCATAATTTGAACCGTGTCATTAAAAAGTGGCGGTGAAAAACCTTGTCCCCATACTTCGTTTTGTAACAACTGAGCTACTTCAGGTTTGATCCATTGTGCTTCCAACTCGCCATCGGTTTGAATGATTTTCTCTAAGGTTGAAGAATCCAACCATTCCATCGCCACTTGTGAAAAAGCCTCTTCAAAGGTGGCTAAATCTTCTTCATACAGTGTGCAACCTGCAGCCATGGCATGACCGCCAAAACGCAACAGCAATTGCGGGTGACGCTTAACTATTAGATCCAAAGCATCGCGCAAATGAAACCCTGAAATGCTTCTGCCCGAGCCTTTAACAATGGGCTGGTCGTTTGTGGATTGCATGCTGCTTGCAAAAACAAAAGTAGGCCGATGGTGTTTGTCTTTGAGTCGTGAAGCAACAATGCCAACAACGCCTTCATGAAAATCGGGATCAAAAACACAGATGGCAGGCGGCGCGCTATCTTCGGCGTCAAGCATGGCGTCCGCCAGTTGCATGGCCGAGTCGCGCATATGCGTTTCAATCGATTGACGTTCGCGATTGATGGCATCCAATTGTTTGGCCAATGCCTGTGCTTGCACAGAATCATCCGTTAATAAACACTCAATGCCCGTTCGCATGTCGGACAAACGACCCGCTGCGTTGATGCGTGGACCCACCGAAAATCCAAAATCATGACTGCCCACACGTTGAGGGTCTTTGCTCGCTACTCGAAGCAGAGCGTCAATTCCTGGCTGCGAATGTCCCTTGCGAATCATTTGTAAACCGTTGGCTACCAAGCGTCGATTGTTGGCGTCAAGTCGTACCACATCCGCAACAGTACCTAATGCCACCAAGGGGAGTAATGAATTGAGTTTAGGCTCATGACCGGTTGAAAAATAATTTTGATTTCGCAAATGCGTGCGTGTGGCAATGAGCACATAAAACATCACACCCACACCCGCCAAATTTTTACTCTCAAAACTACAACCCGCTTGATTGGGGTTGACGATGACATCGGCCAGCGGTAATTCAGGGCCTGGCAAATGATGATCGGTGATGAGCACTTGCATGCCTAATTTTTTGGATTCATTAACTCCGTCAACGCTGGCGATTCCGTTATCAACCGTTACCAACAGATCAACTCCCAGCGCGTGCACGCGTTGTGCAATGGGTGGAGTTAGACCGTAGCCGTCGACAACGCGATCGGGAACGACATACTGAAGCGATGTGGCACCAAGCAACTTCAATCCACGTACGGCAACCGCACACGCTGTTGCACCGTCGCAATCGTAATCGGCGACGATGCAAATACGACGTTGACGAACAATTGCATCAGCAAGTAATGCACCTGCTTGTTGTGCGCCCAACAAAAGATCAGGCGAAAGAAGTTGCGACAAACTTTTATCGATATCGACTGCGCTGCTTAAACCGCGCGCCGCATACAGGCGTGCAAGCAGGGGATGAACGTTGTTTTGTTCTAATGTCCATGCAGTTTTGGGATGAATATCTCGTGGTTTTATTTTCATGAAATCAGTTGACTCAATGTGGGTTGAAGCATTGCATTGCGAATTTTGATGCGCCAATTCGATGGAATATATGTAAACGTTTGAAAACTATTTTCGCCGCACAAACTTAATTTTGTATCGGGATGATTGAGGTGTTGAGAAAAAATTTGTTCATCGAATCGCTGCCATGCAGCAATCCATTTTTCTATATCTTGATACAAATAGGGCTCCAGTAGGTCGTCAAGATAAATTACGTTGGAGTTTGACACAATGTCGTCGCGTGTTAATCGACCCGTGCCACTGAGCCAAAAAGAATTAATGCTGGGATGTCTGTGGTTGTTAACGGGATGGGTGTAGAGCAGCATTTGCATTTCATTTTGTAACCGTCGAATCAAACGAACGCTGGCCGATTGTGTGGTGTCCCTGCTACCGACCAACCAATCCTCAACCGAGAGAGAAATGACACGATCAAAAGATGCCGTGGGCAAGTCTAAAAAAATATCGGATTGCGCAAGCCATAAGTTGGGCTTAAGGACATGAAAAGCGATGCCGTCTTCTAAAAAAAATGATTGCATCGACTCCAAAATATCAGCCGATTCTTTTTTGGAAATAGGCCCAGCGCTGGCCAATCTTACTTGTCCATTGCTCACAGCCCAATGGCAAGGGTGGAAAAAAGCCCAGCCTTGATGGCTATCTAATCCTGCTTCATGCGCGGCCCATGCTGCCCATGGCCACGTACCGTCTCCCTTGAGCCATTGCATGGCAGTGCCTCGGGCAAGCTCGTGTGACGCGGTCAAGGCCTTCTCATCGATGGTATGTTGGTTTTGGTGCGCTGATGTTAAAAAACGCCGCAAATGGGGCAAGTTCAATCCATCCAATGCTTGATTGAATATTTTTTTGTCGCTCGAGTCGATGGCTGAGGCCACAACCACATGGGTCGATAATGGTTTCATAGATCATCCATTGTCGGGGATGTCACAATAGCGCTCTTATTATCGGAAATCATGCAAAACAAGTCCTTTTGGCTCTACGAATTGTTGATTGGCTGGCGCTTTACACGCGCTGGTAAAGTTGCTCGTCGCAATCGATTCATTTCATTTATTTCATCGGTATCGATGTTTGGCATTGCTTTAGGCGTTGCAGCTCTAATTATCGTTCTGAGCGTGATGAACGGCTTTCAAAAAGAAGTGCGCGATCGCATGCTTGGTGTTTTATCGCATATCGAAGTGCTGGCCTATTCTGGCGAATCTTTGGCCAATGCCACGCAAATTTCACAAGCCATTGCGGCTACACCGCAAGTCGTTTCACAAGCGCCTTTCGTGATGTCGCAAGTTTTGGTGGCGCGCGGTGAAGATATGCGGGGCGCGATGGTCAGAGGTATCGATCCCGTTCAAGAGTCTGCAGTTACCGATATCGTTGCGGCTTGGCCTGATGCTTTAAAAGAAAAACTGCAGCCTGGTTTATTCAACGTGGTGTTGGGTGGCGAGTTGGCGCGTGCATTGGGAGTGCGTGCAGGTGACCGCATCACACTCATTTCACCAGGCGGTCAAATGACGCCAGCGGGTGTGGTGCCTAGGCTTAAGCAACTTGAAGTCATCGGCACAGTCGATTCAGGGCACTTTGAATACGATGCGACTCTTGCATTTATTCATATTGAAGACGCTCAAAGAATATTCAGGCTAGATGGTCCTGCTGGCATTCGCATTAAAATTAATGATGCGCAACAAGCACGTCAAGTGGCCAATCAATTGGTCAGTGCTTTAGGGTCTGATGTGATTGTTAGGGATTGGACTCGGCAAAATCGCAATTGGTTTGCTGCTGTCGAAATTGAAAAACGAATGATGTTCATTATTCTGACCCTGATTGTGGCTGTTGCTGCTTTCAACTTGGTCAGCACTTTGGTGATGACAGTGACCGACAAGCGCGCTGATATTGCAATTTTGCGCACGCTGGGCGCGAGCCCTGCAAGCATCATGTCCATATTTGTGGTGCAAGGTGCAACAGTTGGTTTTATTGGAACGGTGGGCGGCTTATTGATGGGACTTTTGGTTTCTTTCAATATTGATGTCATCGTTCCTGCGATTGAAAAATTATTGGGTGCCAGTTTTTTGCCGCGTGATATTTATCTCATCAGTCGCATGCCCAGCGATCCACAAGCGGCTGATATTTGGCCGATTGTTTTGATTGCATTTTTATTGTCGCTGTTGGCCACGCTTTATCCGAGTTGGCGCGCCAGTCGAATCGATCCCGCAGAGGCGCTCAGATATGAATAACGTTGTACTCGTTGCAGATCAAATTTCACGTCGATTTTCTGAAGGAAAAATCGATGTTGATGTCTTAAAAAAAATTGACCTGCAAGTTAAAGCGGGTGATACCATTGCTATTGTGGGCGCATCAGGTTCTGGCAAAAGCACCTTGCTACAAATATTAGGCGGGCTTGATCAACCCAGCAGTGGTCATGTTTCGATTGCGGGTCAATCTTTGGCTCACCTCAATTCTACCGAGTTGGGTGTTTTTCGTAATCAGCACTTAGGTTTTGTCTACCAATTTCATCATCTCTTACCCGAATTCACGGCCCTCGAAAATGTAGCCATGCCTTTATGGATTCGTCGTACCCCACGCAAACTTGCCAATGAACAAGCGCAAAAGGTGTTAGAGGCTGTGGGTTTGGTCGATAGAAGCCATCATTTGCCCAGTCAACTCTCGGGCGGTGAGCGGCAACGAATAGCGATTGCGCGCGCATTGATCACGCAACCCGTTTGCATTTTGGCCGATGAGCCCACAGGGAATTTGGATCGATCAACTGCTGAGCAAGTTTTTCAATTGATGATGGGGTTGGCACAAACCCATCAATCAGCTTTTGTCGTCGTCACGCATGACCCTTTATTGGCATCGCGTTGCGAGCTCACCCTCTATTTGCGCGCAGGTCAATTAAGCGACTCCGAGTGATGGTGCATGTGGGTTGATACACACTGTCATCTTGATGCTTTGGAATTTTCTTCAGACATTGATGTCGTCAGGCAACGCGCACGTGATGCAGGCGTCAATCGTTGCGTGATACCGTGTGTCGAAGTCAAACAGATGGATGCGGTTCGTTTGTTGGCCCATCGTTTGGATGATGTGTATGCATTGGGTATTCATCCCATATACACACCACAAGCGCAAATTTCTGATATTGCAATTTTGGATGGGGCGCTTCAAACTCATCTAGATGATTCAAAATTAGTGGCGGTGGGTGAAATTGGCATCGATTGTTTTGTATCAGGCCTCAATATTGAAATACAAGAATATTTTTTTCATCAACAACTCAAGCTCGCACAAAAACACAAGCTACCCGTCATCCTTCATGTGCGCAAATCTGCAGATGTGCTTCTCAAGGGTCTCAGAAGATTTCCAGTGGTTGGAGGTATTGCACATGCATTCAACGGCAGTCTTCAGCAAGCGCAAACATTTATTGAGTTAGGTTTTAAATTGGGCTTTGGAGGTGCCATTACGTTTGAGCGTGCGCTTCAAATTAGACGCTTGGTCATGGAGTTACCACTGTCCGCCATAGTTTTAGAAACAGACGCGCCAGATATCCCGCCGCATTGGTTGTATGTGGATATTCAAAAGCGACACTCGGGTGTTGCGCAAGGTCGCAATGAGCCCTCGCAAATTCCGCGTATTGCGCAGGTTATTGCCCATCTCAAAAATATCTCACTACAACAACTCGCCCTTGCCAATTTACAAAATGCCCAACAAGTGTTGGGCCCTCACATCTAATCTTTGCATGCAAAAAAACAAACAGCAATTACCCGAAGTTAATTTTTCCGAACATGGAAAAATTCGCTATTTGCACTTGGGCACCGAATGGGTTCAAGGCTCTATGCAAATCGATTTACCCTTCGAGATTCATCTGGAATATGTTCAGCGCATGATGGCTTGGTTGCTATTTGCCGACTTCAGACAACTCAAAAATTTACACGTCATGCAGTTGGGGCTGGGCGCTGCATCGCTCACCAAGTTTTGCCATAAGCATTTGCACACACGAACAACTGCTATTGAGATCAACCCCCAAGTGATTGCTGCTTGTCGCTTGTGGTTCAAATTACCACCCGACACATCTCGTCTGCAAGTGATATTGGGCGACGCCGCTGAGGTTGTCGATCATGCGCATTGGCGCGAACAGATAGATGTCTTGCAGGTCGATCTTTATGATCATGAAGCTGCGGCACCTGTACTCGATAGCGAAATTTTTTATACGCAATGCAAAAGTTTGTTAACCCAGCAAGGTTGCATAGTCGTTAATTTATTTGGTCGATCGGTGAGTTTCGATCAAAGTCTTTTAAAAATTAAAAATGCGTTTGGCACTGATGCGGTTTGGTCATTCAAGCCTACTCGCGAAGGAAATACCATCGTGATGGCCTTCAAAAATCCCCCCCAACTCGATCGGGCGCAACTCCAGTTGCGGGCTGAGGTGATCGAGTCCAGATGGCAGTTGGCCGCCTCAAAGTGGCTAAAAGTGTTTCATTTGACCTAAAAAGGGGCGTTTATTCGAGTTTCCGAAGTGGCTATATAGGTGAAACCCACATACAAGATGAAGGGTTTAGCCCCCACAATCGATCCATCGAAACAATTCGAGGAGATTTTCCGTGAATATCAAAAGTCAAAAAGACTTTTTTTCGGGTTTGATGTTTGGCGTTGTTGGTATTGCCTTCGCTTGGGGCGCAACCAATTACACCGTTGGCTCAGCCGCCCGAATGGGTCCTGGTTACTTCCCATTGCTCTTAGGAGTAATTCTTGCCATTTTTGGAGCAATCATCATGTTTTATTCATTGGTGGTTGAAACCACCGATGGCGAAAAAATTACTGGCTTTGTGTGGCGCCCCATTGTTTATATCTTGGGCTCCAACGTGGCCTTCGGTATTTTATTGGGCGGATTGCCAAAATTGGGTTTACCTCCTATGGGGCTCATTGCTGCCATTTACGCGCTTACTTTAATCGCATCCAAGGCGGGTACGGAATTCAAACTTAAAGATATTTTGATTCTTGCCACTGGTTTATCGGTCTTGAGTTATTTGGCCTTCATCAAACTGCTCAATCTGCAAATGCCTGTTTGGCCAACTTTCATTACAGGATAAGGAAAACCCATCATGGATTTAATTGCAAATCTTTCAACAGGCTTTGGTGTGGCGTTCACGCCCATCAACCTTTTGTATGCATTCATCGGTTGTATGTTGGGTACTCTCATTGGTGTACTACCAGGCATCGGACCTGTAGCCACCATTGCGATGTTGCTACCTGCAACTTATGCGTTACCACCTGTATCAGCACTTATCATGTTGGCGGGTATTTATTACGGCGCTCAATATGGTGGTTCCACCACTGCTATTTTGGTCAACCTACCAGGAGAGTCTTCCTCGGTCGTCACGCTCATTGACGGGTATCAGATGGCCCGACGAGGTCGAGCGGGTCCCGCATTGGCTGCTGCAGGTATCGGATCATTCTTTGCTGGATGCGTTGGCACATTGATTTTGGCTGCATTTGCTGCGCCACTGACTGAACTCGCGTTTAAATTTGGTCCTGCCGAATACTTCTCTCTCATGATTTTGGGTTTGATTGGTGCTGTTGTGTTGGCTTCGGGCTCACTCATCAAAGCCATCTCCATGATTGTGTTGGGTTTGCTGATGGGCCTCGTTGGCACCGACGTCAATTCAGGTGTTGCACGCTTTAGCTTTGATGTGCCTGAACTCACCGACGGTATCGGCTTTGTGGTGGTTGCCATGGGCGTTTTTGGTTATGGCGAAATCATTACCAATTTGGGTCAGCCAGAAGAAAATCGTGAAGTTTTTACTGCCAAGGTGCAAGGCTTATTCCCAACGGGCGAAGACTTCCGCAACATGATTCCTGCAATTTTGCGTGGAACGGCATTGGGTTCTATCTTGGGCGTATTGCCTGGTGGTGGCGCTTTGTTGGCAGCTTTCGCAGCTTACACAGTTGAGAAAAAAACCAAACTACGTCCTGGCGAAGTTCCATTCGGTCAAGGCAATATCCGCGGTGTTGCTGCTCCTGAGTCAGCCAACAATGCGGGTGCTCAAACATCTTTCATTCCATTGCTCACATTAGGTATTCCTCCTAATGCGGTGATGGCGTTGATGGTGGGTGCGATGACGATTCACAATATTCAACCAGGCCCACAGGTGATGACCAGCAACCCAGAACTCTTTTGGGGTTTGATTGCGTCCATGTGGATTGGCAACTTGATGTTGGTGATTCTTAACCTGCCATTGATTGGTATGTGGATCAAACTTTTGGCTGTTCCTTATCGCTTTCTCTTTCCAGCAATTGTGATGTTCTGTGCGATTGGTGTTTATTCCACCAACAACAACACATTCGATATTTGGATGGTGGCTGCATTTGGTTTTGTTGGATATTTATTCGCCAAGTTGGGTTGCGAGCCTGCACCGTTGTTGCTCGGCTTTATCTTGGGCCCGATGATGGAAGAAAACTTGCGTCGCGCATTGCTGCTGTCTCGCGGTGATTGGTCAGTCTTTGTCACAAGACCCCTGTCTGGATCCCTTTTGGCAGCCAGTTTGGTGATGCTAGCTATCGTTTTACTGCCTTCAATCAAGGCTAAGCGCGAAGAGGCTTTCGTGGAAGAATAATCTCTTCCATACAAGTCTTAACAAGGCGCCTTCGGGCGCCTTTTTTATTGTGCTTTAAATTGTTAATTTCAAAATTAACTTGCATAATTGATTTGTTAAATTCAGAGCTCATCTGCTATCCAAAAATTCAGTTTGTTAGGTTTTTTATGAATTTCAATTTTTCTAATCCCTACACATCAACACGCTTGCCCGTCTTTGCAAGAAATGTGGTCTCTACATCTCATCCATTGGCCGCACAAGCAGGATTAAAAATCATGTGGGCGGGAGGAAATGCGGTGGACGCAGCCATTGCTGCAGCGGCAACTATTGCGATTACTGAGCCCGTGAGCAATGGACTGGGTTCCGATTCATTTTGTATCTTGTGGGACGGTAAAAAACTGCACGGACTCAATGCATCAGGACATGCGCCACGTTCGTGGACGCCCGAATATTTTCATCGCAAATATGGGGCGCAATCATCCAATCCCCCCAAGCGCGGCTTTGACTCCATCACCATTCCAGGTGCGGTTGCAAGTTGGGTTGCATTAAGCGAAAAATTTGGAAAACTCCCCTTTGAAGATTTATTGCAACCCGCCATTGAAGTGGCAGAGCGAGGTTATCTGTTGCCCGTTGTTGTTCAACAAAAATGGGCAGCAGCCACTCCAGAGTTGAAAAATCTCCCAGGCTTTGCACAAAGTTTTTTACCATGGGGGCGTGCGCCCAATGTGGGTGAGTTGTTTCAATTTTCTGCCGCCGCCAATGGCTTGCGTGCAATTGCAAAAACCAAGGGCCAAGCCTTGTATGGAGGCGAAATCGCGCACGCTATCGAAAATTTTTCTGCGCAACATGGCGGAACACTGACGGCACAAGATTTTGCAGATTACAAACCGCAATGGGTCACACCGATTGAAAAAAATTATCGCGGATATACCTTGCATGAAATACCACCCAACGGACAAGGCATTGCCGCATTGATTGCATTAGGTATTCTGGAAAATTTTGATATTCAAAAACTTGCAGTCGATGGTATTGATTCGCAACACTTGCAAATCGAAGCGATGAAGTTGGCATTTGCAGACGTCTATCGATATGTGGCGGAACCGTCGAGCATGGAAGTCACGCCCGAACAAATGCTCGACAGCGCTTATCTTGCCAGTCGCGCCAAATTAATTGATATGAAAAAAGCACAAAACTTTGGTGCTGGAAATCCTGTCAAAGGCGGCACTATTTATTTGAGTGCTGCTGATGAAAACGGCATGATGATTAGTTTTATTCAAAGCAATTACATGGGTTTTGGGTCGGGTTGTGTGGAGCCCACATTCGGAATCAGTTTGCAAAATCGGGGGCATGGTTTTTCAACTAACTCCAATGCACTCAATCCCGCTAATTTAGTTGCGCCTGGCAAGCGACCCTTTCACACCATCATCCCAGCCTTTCTCACCAAGGACGGTCGTCCTGTCATGAGTTATGGCGTGATGGGTGCCAATATGCAACCGCAAGGACACATGCAAACATTGGTGCGCATGCTCGACTACCATCAAAATCCGCAAGCAGCATGCGACGCGCCCAGATGGCGCTACAACGAAGGCTTTTCCATCAACGTGGAAGCCGCGATGGACGCGCAAACGGTGCAAGGTTTATCCGCGCGAGGTCATCAAATGGACGTCATCAACGACAGCTATCAAGATTTTGGATCAGGCCAATTCATTTGGTTGGCAGGAGATCCCAAAAAAGAAGGGTATGTGATTGCCAGTGATTCGCGCAGAGACGGATTAGCCGCTGGTTTTTAAATAATTTTGATACCAAGCTTTTGCAGTTTCAATATCTTGTGCAATCCCTTTTTTTAATTCTTCAAGACCATTGTATTTTTTTTCATCGTGTAGCTTATGCAATAAATCAACGCGAATAATTTTTCCGTAACCGTGATACATATTCCAATCTTGTGGCCAATCTAAGCAATGGGTTTCAAGCAATACACGACCTGCATTGATGTCGCTTGCATCAAGTGTGGGTCTCACTCCTAAGTTGGCGACACCAATCAAGGGCTTGCTGTCTAAATCATGAACTTGAACAACAAAAATTCCACTGGCCGCTGGATTCCAAGGACCCATTCGTATATTTAAAGTGGGAAATTGCAATTCGCGACCCAACTTGCGACCGTGCACCACGTGGCCCGATAAGGTGTAGGGTCGCCCCAGCAGTTGAGTCACCTCGTTGAGTTCGCCACGTTTTAATGCATCGCGCACGGCAGAACTCGAAACGCGAATCGTGTCTGTTGGGTCAGTTGCTTTGGATTGCAATTGGGGGCTGGGTATTTCGTAGCTGTTCATGCGCGCTACATCAAATTCCAATTTTTGGCCATATTGGGTCAGCATGTTGTAATCGCCTGCGCGTTGGGCACCAAAGCGAAAATCATCGCCCACCAAAATATATTTGGCACCTAATCCGCTTATCAAAATATCCTCCACAAAAGAGGGTGCAGACAGACTGGCCAAGGTATGGTTAAACGGCAAAATCACACATTGATCAATGCCACAGGCTTGGAGTACGGCTAATTTATCTCGCAATGTGGCGATGCGAGTTGGAGCGCTCGACGCGGGCAAACCTTTTTGGGAAACAAAAAAATCTCTTGGATGCGGCTCAAAAGTCATGACACAACTGGGCAGCCGACGGTGCCTGGCCTCCGAGCGCAACAAAGCCAACATGGCCTGATGTCCCCGATGAACCCCATCGAAGTTGCCAATGGTCAGGGCGCACGCTGGCGCCAGATCTTTGTGATGAAATCCTCTAAAAATTCTCATGAGAAGTCGTTAATGGCCAAAGCTGTCATCAAAACAGGTTATATTGTCCCTGATTGTCTCTGATTGATTTTTGGAGGTCCATGTTGAAGGTTTTGAAATTATCAGCCCAAGGGCTTCCACAGTCTTGGATCTCTTTAGAACAAGCGGTTATTCACTACGCTGCTGAAGATGTGCGTTGGGAAGCAGGCGCAGAAATCGCTATATTTCATGGCGGACACAATGCCATCACAGGTTTGCAATCACTCATCACAGTCAATAGCATCATCGGTACCAAGGGTGTGCCCAATATCAATCCCTTTGATTTAAAGCCAGGCCTCACCAACAGCAAACTCTTTGCACGAGACCGCAATATTTGTGCATACTGTGGCGATCATTTTCATGAAACAGAATTAACGCGTGAGCACATCATTCCGTTTGGTCAACATGGACTCGATACTTGGATGAATGTAGTGACGGCGTGCCGTGGCTGTAACCATCGCAAAGCCAATCGCACACCCGAACAGGCTCGCATGCCATTGCTGTACACACCTTATGTGCCAAGTTTGTGGGAAGACTTTATTTTGCGCAACAGAAAAATAATGTCTGATCAAATGGAATTTTTAACGGCACATTTACCTAGACATTCGCGCTTGGCCGCTTGATCAAGAGTTCAACAGCGCGTGAATAAATGAGGTGTTCTTGTGTGAGAACTCTCGCCGCCAGTGATTGCCATGTATCGCTTGGCAATACAGGTACGACGGCTTGAGCCAATATAGGACCGTGATCGAGTTTAGCCGTTACCTTGTGAACCGTTGCGCCTGCAAATTGACATCCTGCTTCTATGGCTCTTTGGTGCGTATGCAGGCCTGCAAATGCGGGCAACAAAGACGGATGAATATTAATTAAGCGATCTTGGTAATGCGCCACAAATTCAGGAGTCAAAATTCGCATAAAACCTGCAAGCAAAACGAATGAAGGCTCATACACATCAATGCATTGTTGTAATGCTTGATCAAATGCACGGCGAGGCTCTGTTTGCGATAAAAAATCTTTGTGATTGACGACCTGCGTATTGAGCCCTTGGTCATTGGCCCAAGACAAGCCCTTTGCGTCAGGATTGTTAGAGATGACCGCACAAATGCGTGCTTGGTAACGATCAGTCCAATTGTTTTTTTTGGCAGCAGTAACCAACGCCATCATGTTGGAACCACCACCCGAAATCAAAACCACAATATTTCGCATGGGCTCAATTATCCTTTGCCTCACCTACAAAAAATACAATCCGCCAGAAATAAGGCAAAATCGCACGAGCGTGCTAAATCATAAAAGGTAAAACCATATGGACTTGTCATTTACGCCCGAAGAACAATCGTTCAGAGAAGAAATTCGAGCATGGGTGGGCGCTCATTTGCCCGCTTCTATTTCTCACAAAGTACACAACGCCTCGCGCTTGTCGCGAGAAGACATGCAGACATGGGCCAAAATTTTGGGCCAAAAAGGATGGTTGGGTTATGGTTGGCCCAAACAATTTGGTGGCCCTGGTTGGAATGCCATTCAAAAACATTTGTTTGAAGAAGAGTGCGCACTTGCGGGAGCGCCTCGCATCGTGCCCTTTGGTCCTGTGATGGTGGCGCCTGTCATCATGGCTTTTGGCAATGTGCAACAACAACAAAGATTTCTGCCAGGTATTGCCAGTGGAGATGTGTGGTGGAGTCAGGGTTATAGCGAACCCGGTTCGGGATCTGATTTGGCCTCTTTACAAACGCGCGCCGAACGCGTGGGCGAACAATATGTAGTCAACGGTCAAAAAACATGGACGACGTTGGGTCAATATGGCGAGTGGATTTTTTGTTTAGTGAGAACCAGCACAGAAGGTAAACCGCAAACAGGCATTTCGTTTTTATTGATTGATATGAAGTCGCCTGGTGTGACGGTGAGACCCATACGTTTGCTAGATGGCGAATGCGAAGTCAACGAAGTATGGTTTGACAATGTCAAAGTGCCTGCAGAAAATTTAATTGGCGAAGAAAACAAAGGTTGGAATTACGCAAAGTTTTTATTGGCGCACGAGCGTACCAACATTGCCGACGTCAATCGCGCCAAGCGCGAATTGGAGCGATTAAAACGCATTGCAAAAGATGAGGGTGTTTATACCGATACCCGCTTCAAAGATGAAATCGCCAAATTAGAAGTGGATATCGTCGCTTTAGAGATGATGGTGCTGCGTGTGCTGAGCGCAGAAAAATCAGGCAAACAATCGCTCGATATTGCTGGCTTGCTCAAAATTCGCGGTAGCGAAATTCAACAACGTTATTCAGAGATGATGATGCTGGCCGCTGGCCCCTACAGTTGGCCTTTTATTCAAGAAGCGATGGAGGCGGGTTGGCAGGGCGATCATGTGGGCGCTGCGCATTGTGCGCCCTTGGCGTCAACTTATTTCAACATGCGCAAAACAACCATTTATGGTGGAAGCAACGAAGTTCAACGTAACATCGTTGCACAAACCGTTTTGGGTTGAACCCCTTGTCGCATTATTTTTTAGATTTACTATCAAGGCTGATACACCATGGATTTTGATTTTTCATCTGAACAAGAGCAATTGCGCGATGCAGTCAACAAATGGGTCGAAAAAGCCTACACGTTTGAGCGCAGAACAAGCATTGTGCGCGAGGGTGGTTTTTCACCCGAGGTTTACCAAGAATTAAGCGATTTGGGTTTCGCGGGTTTATACATTGCCAGCGAGCACGGCGGTATTGATATGGGCCCCGTTGAAGGCATGGTCACCATGGAAGAGTTGGGTAGGGGCTTGGTGATGGAACCGTTGGTGCACACTTGGATTGCAAGTGCATTGCTTCAACATTTTGCAACGCCTGCCTTGCAAAAAAATTGGTTGCCACGCATGGCAACGGGTGAAGCGTTGGTGGTCTTGGCGCATCAAGAAAGAGCGTCTCGCTATCAATGGCAAGTGTGTCAAGCACAGGCCATTCAAACAGGGCAAGAATGGTCTGTTACTGGACACAAAAGTGTAGTTCCCGCAGGTGACAAGGCACAAGCCTTTTTGGTGCCCGCCATGCATCAACAACAAATGGCATTGTTTTGTGTGTCAGCCAATGCAAAGGGCCTTCAATGCCGTGCTTATCTTGCGCAAGATGGTTCGCGCATGGCCGAAGTTGAATTTAAAAACGCCAGTGCGAGTTTGATCACAACAGATGGAGCAACTGCTCTTTCATTGGCCGTCGATATGGGGATTGCTTCAATGTGTGCTCAGGCCATTGGTGCCATGGAAAAAACATTAGCATTAACGGTGGAGTACATGAACACCCGCAAACAGTTTGGCGTTGCTATTGCAAGTTTTCAAGCATTGCGGCATCGCGTTGCTGATATGAAAATGCAATTGGAGTTGGGCCGATCAATGAGTTATTACGCCACTCTCAAATTGCAAGTGCCTGAGATTGAACGCCGTCGAGCGATGGCGCGCGCCAAATACCAACTGTGTCAATCCATGCGTTATGTGGGGCAACAAGCGGTGCAATTGCACGGCGGTATTGGAGTTACCGATGAATACATGGTGAGCCATTACTTCAAGGCCCTCACTCAAATGGAGATGATGTGGGGCGATGGTTTGTACCAACTAGGACAGGTATCGGACGCGATGCAGGATACGGCGGGGGTGTTTGCCTGATTTAATCCAGTACCTATCCAATTGAAACGCAATTGAGTGGGACAATAGTCCTATGCACCCTAATACCCTGTTAGAGGCCAGCGCCGAGCTGATTCGCCTTTGTTTACGCTTTGAACATCCTGCCGACGCGGTGGTTTCCAAATTCTTCAGAGACAACCGACGCATCCATGCCTTTGGACCGCGTGAGCGCGCCATCATGGCAGAGACGGTTTACAACGTGTTGCGATTCAAATTGCGATACGAACATTTGGCGCCTTCGGGCTCAGGTCCACGCGAGCGGCGTTTGGCTATTTTGGGATGGGCATCGTATTTAGACGATCAAGCCAAGCAAACGTCTGCAGACGCGGGACTTGGAGACCGTAATTTTTTAAAGTCTGCGCTCAATGAGAATGAAAGAAATTGGCTGGATCAATGCGATGGCATTCAAACCAGCGATTTATTGGAGCGACATCAACACAATTTGCCCGAATGGATTTTGTTGGCGCTCAAAGAGCAACTCGGCGATCAGTTTTGGCCATTGGCGCAAAGCCTGCAACGCACAGCCACTTTAGATTTGCGCGTCAACACGCTCAACGATAAACGTGATGTGGTTCAAAAAGAATTAAAAAAAATAAATATCGCGTCCACACCTACTCCGTATTCGCCATGGGGTTTGCGAATTCAAAACAAACCCGCTCTCAACAAGCTTGAAATTTTTGAGCGAGGCGCCATCGAAGTGCAGGATGAAGGCTCTCAACTTTTGGCTTTGTTGGTGGATGCCAAGCGCGGTGAGATGGTGGTTGATTTTTGCGCTGGCGCAGGTGGCAAAACATTGGCCTTGGGCGCATCCATGCGCAGCACGGGTCGTTTGTATGCATTTGATGTGTCGGCGCATCGTTTAGAGGCGCTCAAACCCAGGCTGGCTCGCAGTGGTCTATCTAATGTGCATCCCGTGGCTATCGCTCACGAGCGCGACGAGCGTGTCAAACGTTTGTCAGGAAAAATTGATCGTGTTA
>Ga0209829_10000170_pt1 | contig 58972 bp, 58 predicted proteins | sample C_140205_EF_Meta_FD_187311 | JGI IMG/M metagenome (GOLD analysis project Ga0209829, IMG submission 187311) | Freshwater microbial communities from Lake Croche, Canada to study carbon cycling - C_140205_EF_MetaG (SPAdes) (version 2) | ecosystem: Environmental > Aquatic > Freshwater > Lake...
AACATCAAATAAACATGAAAATTTCTTAAGCTCATCATGACCCTTTAGGTTTGAACTTCAAAATTGCTCTTTATGCAGATTGTTCTCTCACCCGAGCATGCCATTGCCTAGGATAAACCCGATGATTGAAAGGATGTAATTGTTGATGTTGAGAGTAGATGGGGTCTAATTTTTAAAACTGTCCAAACGTGATCTGGCATGTTCTAACGCCATGTTGTAGCTACATCGAGGACTATTTTTTGGCCACTGTATTGACCAGGGTTCATTTGCGCTAGGTCATCGCGTGCTTCAATGCTTTCTCGGCTGTTTGAGCTATGTGCTCTGCGCTCACGTGAAAGTAATCTCTGAGCGCGGCTCGTGTATCACTCCTTCCAAAGCCATCTGTTCCCAAGGTGTGGTAGCTTCGCGTGTGAGGTATGAAGGCGCGAATGCTTTCTGTCACGGCCAAGACGTAGTCACTTGCAGCAACAATGGGGCCTTTTGTGTTTTTTAACTGACCATAGATGTGTGAAGCGCTAAGATCCATATTGCTTTTTGATGCTTGTCGACAATGAAGTGCTTGCCTAGATAACTCACTCCAACTGGTAACGCTCAAGATATCACAATGAATGCCCTTGTTCAGCAAAATCTCACTGGCCTTTAAAACTTCAGTCAAAATCGCACCTGAACCCATGAGGGTGACGTGTTGTGGGGATTTGGAACGCTTTGTAGCCTTCAATGACTTCAACAAATAGCATCCCTTGATCATGTCGGATTTATCTTGGATAGAAATGCTCGGTTGAGCGTAGTTTTCGTTCATCAAGGTGATGTAATAAAAGACGTCCTTTTGTTCGGTCACCATTTCTCGCATACCATGATCAATGATGACACTGAGTTCACCTGCAAATGCGGGATCATACGCTTTGCAGTTGGGTATGGTGGCGGCAATGAGGTGAGAGCTACCATCTTGATGCTGTAGACCTTCTCCGCCAAGTGTTGTACGACCTGATGTCGCACCCAAGAGAAATCCTCTAGCTCGTTGGTCAGCTGCAGCCCAAATTGCATCTCCTACACGTTGAAATCCAAAAATTGAATAGTAGATGTAAAACGGTAGCATGGCCAGTCCATGTACGGAGTAACTTGTAGCTGCTGCAGTCCAACTGGCAATGGCACCAGCTTCGCTGATGCCCTCCTCTAAAATCTGCCCATCAAGGGCCTCTCGATAACTCAAGACTGAGCCGATATCTTCCGGTTCATAGCATTGGCCAACGCTGGAGTAGATGCCTACTTGCTTGAAAAGGTTGGCCATGCCAAACGTCCTGGCTTCATCGGCGACGATAGGAACAATACGTGAACCCAAATCTTGGGTTTTGAGCAAGTTACCCAGTAGTCGTACAAATGCCATGGTGGTCGACATGACTTTGTTGTCCGCATCTAGGGCAAAAGATGCGTAGCTGGCTATATCAGGAATGTCTATTTTGGCGCATTCACTGTAGCGTTTGGGTAAATAGCCACCTAGAGCTCTGCGATGGCTTTGTAGATATTCGATTTCTTGACTGTGTTCGTTGGGTTGAACAAAATTCAAGTCAATGGCTTGTTGGTCGGTCAAAGGTAATTGGAAGCGGTTTCTGAACTCAATCAAAGCCTCTTCGTCCATTTTCTTTTGGCTGTGTGTTGTCATCTTGCCTTGACCAGCTTGTCCCATGCCATAACCCTTCTTGGTATGGGCTAAAATCACGCTTGGCTGCCCCACATGGGATTGAGCGCTCTTGTAAGCGGCGTGTATTTTGACCAAATCGTGCCCGCCTCTTTTCAGGCGATCAATTTGCTCGTCTGTCATGCCTTGTGCAAGAAGGCTCAGTTCTGGGTTTTGTCCAAAGAAATTGTCTCGGTTAAAGCGGCCGTCTTTGGCTGCAAATGTTTGCATTTGCCCATCCACTGTGTTTGATAAGGTTCGAATCAATTCACCGCTCGTATCCCTTGCAAACAAACCGTCCCAGTCACTGCCCCAAACCACTTTGATCACATGCCAGCCAGCACCTGTGAACAACTTCTCCAGTTCATCCATGATGCGTCCATTGCCTCTGACAGGACCATCCAAGCGTTGTAGGTTGCAATTGACCACCCACACCAAATGATCAAGTTTTTCCCTGGAGGCCAGCGTGAGTGCACTCATGCTTTCGGGTTCGTCCATTTCACCGTCACCAAATACGCCCCAAACTTTCCTTCCTTCGCAGTTCAAAAGGTTTCTGTGGGTGAGGTAGCGCATGAAACGGGCATGGTAGATGGAGCTGATGGGGCCAAGTCCCATGGAGCCTGTTGGAAACTGCCAAAAATCTGGCATCAGCCATGGATGAGGGTAACTGCTCAGACCTGAGCTGCCTTGTCGAGGGCCAGAGATTTCTTGTCTGTAAAAGTTCAAGTCCTGCTCTGTCAACCGACCCTCTAAAAAAGCTCTTGCATAAATTCCTGGTGCACTGTGGGGTTGAAAAAACACCAGGTCTTCTTTTTGATGCTCGTTGCGAGCTTTAAAAAAGTGATTGAACCCCACCTCAAATAAATCTGCAGCACTAGCAAAGCTTGCAATGTGCCCCCCTAAGTCCCCGTAGGCAACATTGGCTTTCGCCACCATGGCCATCGCATTCCATCGAATCATACTGGCCACTCGCTCTTCAATCGCCAAGTCACCTGGATAAATGGGCTGATCCTCTGGCGAAATGGTATTGATATGGGGTGTGATCAAGTTCGGATTCCACTGAACTTGATGGCTCAAGGCCAGTTGTCGCAATGAACTTAGCAAGAAGCGTCCTCGCTCAGGGCCATTTTGTGCCAAGGTTTGGGCAAAGGCTTCGTGCCACTCTTGAGTTTCTTGTGGGTCAAGATCAATGGAATTGAGCAGTTCAAAATCAGTCATGGTACGGCTTTAGAAAGTAAGTCATCAAAAAACTAAGATCAGCTTTGACTATAGATCTTGGTGTTTGAAATATGGTGTTGAATTTCAATTAATTACCTGCATTTTCAGCATAAAATTTTAACAAACCACTTTTTCTCGATATTTTATGGAACTAGATCTCACCGATTTGAAGATTTTGGCGCAATTGCAGCAAGACAGCTCATTGACCAATGTTGAGTTGGCCAGGCGAGTTCACTTGTCCCCTTCGCCTTGTTTGCAGCGAGTCAAGGCCTTGGAGGCCTCCAAGGTGATTCGTCAGTACGTGGCCTTGGCCGATCCCTTGGCTCTTGGGATTGGCTTGTCTGTTTTTATATCGATCAGTTTGAAAGAACAAGCCAAATCAGCACTCTCCGAGTTTGAAAAAAGAATCGCTGAACATGAAGAGGTGATGGAGTGTTATTTGATGACGGGTGACTGTGATTATTTGATTCGAGTTGCAGTCAAGGACATTGGGGCATTGGAGCGTTTTATTCTTGAGCAATTGACCCCTATTGCTGGAATTGAAAAGATCAGATCCAGTTTTGCTCTCAAACAAGTGAGGTACAAAACAGCGTTGCCTCTAAGCGGCGTCAAGATTTAGTGTTTTCCCCTAGGCTCAATGGGTTCTGATCCGAGCACTCTGATGGAGCCCGGGTGCTTTTTTCGTTATCATGTTTGTGACACCAAACCTTGAAGTTTTTTGTGGGGTAGAGCGTTCCATTTGGGACTGTCCTTAGAAATTGAATCTATAAAAAATGAGCACCAAGCCTTCTACTAACATTGAAATTGCACAAGCTGCAAAAATGCAACCGATCCTCCCTTTGGCCATGGAAAAGGCACAAATACCCAACGAAGCGTTGGAGCCGTTTGGCCGCTATAAAGCTAAAATTTCTTTGGATTACATTGAGTCTTTAAAGTCCAAACCCAACGGCAAGTTGGTTTTGGTGACTGCAATTTCACCCACGCCAGCAGGGGAGGGTAAGACCACCACAACGGTTGGCTTGGGAGATGCACTCAATCACATAGGCAAGAAGGCCCTTGTATGTTTAAGAGAGCCCTCCTTGGGACCCGTGTTTGGGGTCAAAGGCGGCGCTACGGGTGGTGGGCACGCTCAAGTTGTTCCTATGGAAGACATTAACTTGCATTTCACCGGTGACTTTAATGCAATTTGCTTGGCCAACAACTTACTGGCTGCCATGATTGATAACCATATTCATCATGGCAATACGCTGAACATCGATACCCGTCGCATCACTTGGAGGCGCGCGGTGGATATGAACGACCGAGCGCTAAGAAAAATTGTCAACGGCCTGGGAGGTGTTGCAAATGGTTTTGAGCGTGAAGATGGTTTTGATATCGTGGTGGCTTCCGAGGTCATGGCCATCTTTTGTTTGGCCACCAGTCTTCAAGATCTAAGGGAGCGTCTAGGTCAAATTGTGATTGGGTACAGCAAGGAGCATCAACCGATTCTGGCCAAAGACTTGAAAGCGCACGGAGCCATGACGGTGTTACTGAAAGAGGCTTTCGCGCCCAATTTGGTTCAAACGATTGAAAATAATTTGGCCGTCATTCATGGCGGGCCTTTTGCAAACATTGCCCATGGTTGTAACTCACTGATTGCTACCCAAACTGCGCTCAAATTGGCAGATTATGTGGTGACTGAGGCTGGATTTGGTTCAGACTTGGGTGCTGAAAAGTTCATTGACATCAAATGTCGCAAATCGGGTTTGCGACCCTCAGCGGTGGTGTTGGTGGCTACAGTTCGAGCCTTGAAATACCATGGCGGTGTCGAAGTTAAGGATACCGACCGTGAAAACTTAGAAGCTTTGGCCAACGGATTTGTCAACTTGGAGCGTCATATTCGTAACATGAGAGAGACCTTTGGTTTGCCGTGTGTTGTTGCCATCAATCACAGAACACAAGACACGGATGCAGAAATTGAACTGCTTCGGCAGTCCTCGGCCAAATATGGTGTGGATGTGATTTTGGCCAAGCATTGGGCTGAGGGCGGCGCTGGTGCAAGCGAGTTGGCACATGCGGTGGTTAAATTGTGTGACACACCCTCTCATTTGAGGTTTGCCTACGAGGACCAAGATACATTGTGGGACAAAATCAACGCTGTAGCCACAAAGATTTATGGTGCTTCGGGTATCGCAGCAGATGCCAAAGTCAAGGCTCAACTTGAGCTCTATCAACAGCAGGGCTATGGTGGTTTCCCGGTATGTATTGCAAAAACGCAGTACTCTTTCAGCACCGATCCAACCATGAAGGGGGCGCCCAGTGGACATGTGATCAACATTCGAGAGGTTCGTCTCTCTGCAGGGGCAGAGTTTGTGGTGGCGATTTGTGGTGAGGTGATGACCATGCCTGGATTGCCTGCCGTACCCTCTGCGCAAACGATTGACATCACAAGCACAGGAAGGATCGTGGGACTTTTCTAGTGGATCATCTTCTGGTTCTAGCCCGTAGGATCATATGGAATTGAGGTTACTTCTCCTTGAAGTGCTGATCCATCAAAACACCCCAATTACGCAATTTCACAGCATGGGAGTACATTAATTCTTTGGTACTAAATTTTTAAATATGTGAAACTTTATCTATTTTTTTATTTAAAAAGTTTTACTGTTCACCTTAGAAAAAAAACACTTTCATTTTAAAGTTCGATTTTTAAATCGAAATGAATAATAATATGGGTATTTCCTGAGTAAAAGTTATGACAAAAGTATTGCAAGTAATTGATCAAAAGCGTTCAAATATTATTTCTGTAGCTTCAACTGACACCGTTGAATTGGTGCTCACGCTTATGCGTGATCACAGGGTCAGGTCAATTTTGGTTGTTGATGATAATAATTTAATCGGTATTGTTTCTCAAGGCGATTGTGCCATCAAAGTATTGCTTCCCAATCTAAGTCCTAAAGAAGTACGTGTTTCTCAAATTATGACGCCTGATCCGCTCACGGTTTCTCCAGAAAATTCGATGGAAGAATGCATGGCTATCATGGTCCATAAACACATCCGACATTTACCGGTTTTAGAAAAAAAACAATTAATTGGTGTAATTTCAATTGGAGATATTGTCAAAAATATCATCGAAAATCAAGGCAATCAGATTGAGTTTTTGGAAAACTATATCAAAGGCGTCAGAATGAGTTGATAACAATTGGCCGAACGTGTAAGAGATGAGTGGCTCATTGCTTTAAAGTTCTCAGTTTGAGTCAGTCGAGTTGTCTCCCACAAGCTCAAGATAAGCGTCCTCTAATGTGACTGGATCTATACTTAATGCGCTGACCTTCGAGCCGTCTAATGCGTCAACGATCTCTCGCAAGCTCAATTTTTTAGGAAGCAAAAGACTGATCTTCCCCGCATGTTGGCGAACTGGCCAGTCCAGATCAAATGCCCGTTGGATGACCGCTTGGTGGTCCTCAGATTGCACCTTCACCACAGCTTGTCCGGGTACGCGTGATATCAACTCAGGTACGCTTCCCTCAGCCACGACTTTTCCATTGCGCATCAGCGCGACGCGATTGCAAAGCCTTTCAGCCTCGGCAAGGTGATGGCTGGTTAAAAGGATGGTTGTACCACTATCGCGCAAACCTTCAATGAGACGCCAAAGATCCATTCGCGCCTCAACGTCTACTGCGACTGTTGGTTCATCGAGCACGAGCAGTTCGGGGCGGTGTACCAGGGCGACTGCAAGGCTCAACCGCTGTTGCCAGCCGCCTGATAAAAGCCCGGCGCGGGTGGCGGCATAAGGCATCAAGCTAAATCTCTCCATGAGTTCAGACACCCGTGCTTTGCGCTGCTCTGCTGGTACACCATAAAGTCGGGCGAAAAATTGAATATTTTCTTGGGGAAATAAGTCAGGATAAAGTGCGCTTTCTTGCGCGCAGTAACCGATACGTGCCCTTGCATGCGCGCTTTGCTCAATCATGGGCTGACCCATCAGTTCAACATGCCCAGCATCTGCTCGTAGCAATTGGCAAATGATATTGAGCACCGTGGACTTACCACACCCGTTTGGACCCAGCAGTCCTAAGACATCTCCACGCGCCACCTGCAGGCTAAAGCCGTTTAGCACGGGTTGTTTGCCGAACCGTTTGAACAAGCTATCAATCTGTAAGGCAATGGTCATATTTTTTGATCAGCAACGAGCAAATATCGGTAGGATTTCAAGCCAAGCGCTAGTGAGACGGCACAGAACACACAGAGAAAGATAATCTCGAAGCGCAGCTCGGCGAGACCTAAGTTGTATGCTGCGACACCTTTGAAAGCCTGATTCATATGCAACATGGGGTTTAACTGTGCCACAGTTTGCATGGCGGTTGGCATAATTTCCAGAGGGAAAAAGGTACCACCTAGCACCAACAACGGCACACCGATAGCCGACAAAGCCACGACCACCTCTTCACTGCGCCGCGCAAAACGAGCGCCCAAAAAGAAGCCCATACCAACGTAGGCAAAAACAGACAACAACAAAATCAAGCCGCCCAACAACAAACTGCCGTGGTATCGCGCACCGATGAACCAGGCGATGCTGTAAAGCATCAACACTTGCACGGCTGCTAACACCATCTGTGCAAGTACCACACCCAAAAAGTAAGCCGCAGGGTGCAGCGGTGAAGCCAGCAGTCGTCGCAAAGTTTGGCGCTCGCGCTCCGCGGCAATGATCGACACCGTGCCGCCAAGGCAGCTAAAGAAAAGTGCTGCCCCCATCAAAATGCCTGCAGCAGCTGCATCCAAGCCTGCGCGCATGCTGGCATTGTGCGCATAGACCAAGCCGAACAGCATCATCATGGCTGCCGGGAAAACGGCCCAAAAGATCAAGCCCCGGCGTTGACGCCATTGCTCAAGTAGCAATCGCGCACAGACGGCAAGCGTTTGATCTAACAACAAGCCATAAGGGCTTATCTTGTTCATGGCCTCAAAGTGGCCAAATCCGGCAGTACCGTTTCCAGCGCTTTGGCTGACATCAGCACGCCTGGAATGCCAGCGCCCGGATGGGTGCTGGCGCCCACCATGAACAAGCCTTGTACATCCTCGCTTCTGTTGTGCGGCCTGAACCAGGCGCTCTGAAGAAGAAGTGGCTCTAGGCCAAATGCTGCACCTTTGTAGGACAACAAATTGTCCTGAAAGTCTTGCGGTGTCGTCACAAAAGAAACTGTCAAGTGCTCGCGCAATCCTGGCAGCACGGTTTTCTCCAGCGCCTCGGCAATGGCCATTCGGTAGGGCTCAGCTTGCTCGCTCCAGTTGGTACCGCTTTGAAGATGGGGAACCGGTGAAAGTACGTAAAACGTGTCGCAGCCTGAAGGTGCCATCGCAGGATCCGTTGCAGTAGGGCGGTGCAGGTAAAGGCTGAAATCATCGGCAAGGTGGTGGCGCTTGAAAATGTCTTTCAGCAAGGCCTCATAACGGGGCCCAAGCAGCATCATGTGGTGCGGTACATCTTCAAATCTTTTGTTTGTGCCGAAGTACCAAACGAACAAGCTCATCGAATATTTACCGGCCTCAACTTTGGCGTTGCTCCATACCTTGCGATGCTTGGCGTCGATCAGATTCTTGTATGTCCAGGCCGTATCAGCATTACAGACCACAATATCTGCTGGCAATGTCTCACCACTGGCCAGTGTCACGCCCGTGGCGCGACCACCGGTAACTTCTATGCGACGCACTTCAGCACCAGTTCGCAGACTGCCTCCCATGCCCTCAATCAAACCAACCAGGCCGTTGACCAAAGTTCCTGTGCCGCCCATAGCCCAGTGAACACCATAACGCCGCTCCAAGGCGTTGATGAGCGAGTACACGCAGGTCACAGAGAAAGGATTACCTCCAATTAAGAGCGACTGGAGGCTCATGGCCTGGCGCAATTTGGGGTGCTTAAGATGCCTGGCAACCATGGCATGCAAGCTGCGCCAACCTTTCATTTTGACCATCGAGGGGATTGCTTTAAGCAAGTCGCCTGCGCTATCGAAAGCATGGCACCCGAGAGATTCAAAGCCCAATGTGTAGCAAGTGTCTGCCTCTTTCATGAATGCGGTGTAACCAGGCCCTGCTGTAGGATCGATCCGCAGCACCTCGGAGCGCATGCGCTCGGGGTCGCCACTGTAATCGAAGTGGTCCCCATCTGCGAAACGGACGCGGTAAAAGGGATCTATCAGGCGCAAGTCCACGTCGTCAGTCAACTTTCGTCCGGCCAACGCCCACAACTCTTCCAATAAGAACGGCACAGTGATGATGGTTGGACCTGCATCAAAGGTGTAACCGTCTACATGGTGCACCCGAGCGCGACCACCGGGCACATCCAGCTTTTCAAGCACCTGAACTCGCCATCCCTTGGCTGCCAGTCGAACGGCGGCGGCTAATCCACCAAAACCGCTACCAATGACCAGTGCAATTGGTGCATTTGTGTTTTTATTCTCAGTTTGCCTTGATGCGGCTGTGGCTTTCATTAGCATGGACGGATCGTTCCTCGATTTGAGTGCCTAACCGAAATAGGTTGAAATGCAAGGCCTGCACTAAAGATTGGTTTTGCAAAACTGTTTCTAGTATATTCGAACGTATGCACCAGGGTGATGCAAGGGAATCTTTGATGGAGACTCCTTGCTGTCATTTCAAAGATGCCAAAAGCACAGAAGTCATGGGGTTTGGAAGCATCTGTTGCTTCAAGAATCGTCGTGGAGTATATTCTTTGCAGGATCCCCTCACATGGGTAGCCAAATAGGGACTCTATGGCAGGAGTGAAAAGTACGATATGCTGATCAATTGTTACCCTTGACTGACACCATCGACCATGACGAAAGCGAAGTTGGCTTAAAACTTTCAGATCGATTATGAACTCTTATCGCTCTGCTGGACCGAACTGTATTTGTTTCCCTGAGCTATACTCAAGCCATGCAAAATGACGAAGGCCAATCAACGCAATCTATCCATAACATTGTTTATTGCAGCAAAGCTGTTCAGAACATGGATCAAGAAGCGCTCGAAAAAATAATTGCAACTGCCCAATACCATAACCCCAGATTTGGTATCACTGGGTTATTGGTCTTTGGAAGCGGTATCTTCTTTCAATGGTTGGAAGGTCCAAGAGACAACGTGATCAGTTTGTTTGAGATCATTTCTGCAGATCCTCGCCACTCTGATGTTGTGCTTCTCACCCAAGAAGATGAGTTTCGGGAAAGGCTTTTTCCCGACTGGGACATGGAGTTGGTGGCTGCAGAAGATATCAGCGCTGTTTTGGAAGATGCCATGCATGAGGCCTCAGATCCAAAGCAGAAAAATACTTTGTCCAACATGCTGCAGGAACTTAACAAAAGCCAGTTAGGGAAATGAAATTTTTCTACAAATGTAGCAAAAAATAGCAAAGTTGTAAGCGGCTTGTGGTGGATTTTTTCAGAACACAAAATCCAAGGTTTAACAGCCCGTAGTTTTAGACCCAGGCTTGTATGACATAGTCAAATGCACCCTGTGCATTGGTTAAGTCAACTCTTTGTAATTTGATTTTCCAGCTATCAGCTTCCTTGATCAAGCTGTGCCTATAAGTTCCTGCGAAGTGTCGAACATGATCTCTTCTGAGCTCCATCATTTGAAACTTAGAAAATACTTCTATGGTGTCCTCTGTCATTGATTCAATGCAGATATTTCCAACAACATGGTTCGTTTCCCAAAGCGCTGCTTGAGACCATGCATTGGGATGTTGGACCCTTCCCATTCTGACTTCCATCAACAATTTGTCCTCTGCAAATATCGAGGGCTCACGGCTCCAGTCGGTTTGGGACGCATTGGATGGCATCCAATATATGCCATCGGTGCTAAATAGATCTATAAATTTTTCCCATGCTTTTGAGTCTAAAAGTGCCGCTTGGGAATAGAGAAGTTGCTCAACTTCTTGTCTCGTGTTCCAGTCCACTTTTTGGAATTTAGGTGTGTAGCCACTGGCAGGAAGACGCCCGCGGCCCATATGATCTGGTGCAATCGACTCTGCTCCAGTCATGGACTGCACGGCCTCAATCACGACGCCTGTGCCGAGGGCTTGCTTGACAACGGTTTGGTTCATGTTCTATACCTCAATGATTGTGTTTCAAGCCGCTTTGAATGCGGGAGTTAAATAATTGGTCCATGCTTTAAATTGACTGCGCATCACCACTTCCGATGTTCCATTGTTGGAGTAAAGAACACCGTTTTTTTCTGTATCTTGGCCGTAATTCCTGTGAAAACTCACCCATTCACCACCTTTGGATTGAAGCCCCAATTGCCCCTTGGTCCAATTTTCTAAGTCATCTGCATTGATCATGGTCGCTGGAGAGTTGACCAAGTTGTAATACCAAAGAGCGCGTTGATAAATGGCCTCTGGGGCACCTTTGAGCCTGAAATGCCAGATCTCAGAAATGGTCTTGTTGGGGGCAACAGGTCTCAAGCAACGCAGTTGTTGAAGAGGTGATTGCACTGAGAGGTAGGGGTAAATCAAAACATGGTGAATACTTCTTGAGAGATACTCCTCGGCTTTTTCAGGGCCGTAAGCTTTTTTGAGAATGTTTTCATATTCGACGGTATCAGGGTCCGTGGGTCTGAGTCCCATATAGGCCTTCAAAATACCGTGTCCGTTGGGAAAGTTCACGGTCTGAACCGAGTCCCATTGATCAAAACTTGACGCAAAGGTGGACAGGTAATGAAAGAACAAAGGGGCAGAGCCTTTTTCCGATTTCAATCGCTGCTCAACACGTCTGGCCGAGACTCCCGTTGATTGGTGCGTCACTGAAGGGTGCAATGCATCGAGTTGGTTCTCCATGAAAAACTTCCAATTGGAGTGCTGTACAACTCGGTGGCATACGGGGACGGCTTCGACCTCTCCCACCGGAGAGCGATCGCACATGTCATCAAAGGCCACCTTCGCCTCTCCAAGGAAATCGATCAGAGACGGGCCAGTTGGTTTCAGACTTGCAAAAACAAAACCTCTGTAGGCATCCACGCGCTCAGCAGCGACCATGCTGGCCATGGGATCATCGGTTGTGAATTTGGTGCCGTCGTAGCCTTTCATCAATGGGATGGCCCTGACTTTGCCATTCAAATGAAAGGTCCACGCGTGGTAGGAGCAAACAAAGGCATTGCCGGTGTTGCCACTTTGGTTGCCAATCAACTCAACACCCCGGTGCGGGCAGCGGTTGTAGAGCACATTGATACCACCCGTTTTGTCTCTCACCATGATCATGGGCTGGCGGCCAATATCAAAGGTGAAGTAGTCGCCCGTGTTCTTGACTTGTGACTCATGGCCGCAATACACCCAAGCCGACTCAAAAATATGCTCCATCTCAAGATCAAAAAGGTGCTGATCTGTGTAAACGCTTTTGTGGACCCGATCAGGTTGTACGAGTTGCTCTAGTCCAAGTGTTTGCATGAGATCTCCTGTTGTGCGCTGGCAAAAAAGTGATGAGATAAAAATGATCCTGTGCTGGGAAAAGAATCATGTTAAATTTTCATGGGAAAGTGTTTAAAAATATTTTTTAAACACCTTATGATTTGTAATGTACTATTCTCAGATGTAAATATCAAGAACTTGGCCAACAATTTCAATAACTTTTAGTTATGGATTATAAAAAAATTGAACTTTTCCTTGCCGCTGCAAGGCATGCCAACATGACCCTTGCAGCTGAGGCTTTGGGACTTTCTCAGCCCGCTTTGTCCAAAGGGATCAAAGTTCTGGAAAAAGACCTAGGTGTGCAATTGCTCGACAGAGGGCGGTACGGTGTCGTGCCAACGCCATATGGTGTGGCACTCATGCACCATGCACAAGTGATAGAGGCGGAGATGAGAAACGCCAAAGAGGAAATTGAGGCCTTGAAAGGGGCAAAGTCAGGGCATGTATGGGTCGGCTGTGGACCAACCGAGGCCAATCGGCTCTTGCCCTTGGCTTTGAATGAGTTTGCATTGGAACACCCCCATTTAAAGTGCACGGTCCTATATGGCTTGAACGAGTCCTTGATGCCGATGCTGAAAAACGGTGAGCTTGACTTCACCCTGTCTTCCATACCGGCTCAGTTGGTTCATCCCGATTTGGTCCAGGAGACCTTGTTCTCAGAGACGGCAACTGTCGTGTGTGGAGCAAATCATCCGTTGTTGAAGGAGAAAGTCATTCACGCACCTATGCTGATGTCCTACCCATGGATCTTGCCTAGAAAAGGGGAGATGGAGAGGGCGGCCTTTGATGATTTTTTTATTCGTCAAGAGTTGATCCCTCCCCAAGCGGTGGTTGAGACCACCTCAACGGTTTTGATGAAATCTTGGGTCATGCAAAGCGATGCCTTGACCTTTATCCCTAAGGAGTTGATTTTTTGGGAGTCAAAAGCAGGACAACTCGTTGAATTGAAAATCCCTGGAGCATCCTGGGCAAGATTGGTGGGTTTAAGCCGCAGAAGAAAAGGCTCTATGAATCCAACGGGTCGTCTGTTGGTCGAGGTGTTGAGGCGTGTGGCGCGAGATACGTTCAGTGGATGAAAGTCTTTTTTTGCTCAACGACCTGTCAAGTCTTGAAACACGTTGGTCCTTGGTGAACAGGAGTTTTACAAGCTTGGTATCTTGACCATAACAAAGAGCAAAGGTCGATCCAGAAAAAACGCTCTCAAGGTGGTTTGTTCAAACCCCTAAATATCGGCTCCAAAGGCTCGTGTCCTTGGAGAGTTCCTCAGAAGAGCCGGTCCAAGCGACTTGTCCGCGCTCCAGTATCACATGCCGATCGGCAATTTCAACCAAACGGTTGACGTATTTGTCAACGATGATCAGACTTTGACCTCTTTGTCTTAGGAGTTTCAAGCAAGACCAAATTTCTTCTCGAATCAATGGGGCAAGACCCTCTGTCGCTTCGTCCAGGATCAATAACTTTGGGTTGGTCACCAGTGCTCGGCCAATCGCAAGCATTTGTTGCTCACCCCCAGATAACTGGGACCCTAAATGATGTTGTCTTTCCTTGAGTCTTGGAAACAATTCAAAAACGCTAACTGCATCCCACTGAAATTGAGCATCGTTTCTTTTGGCCGTGAAGGCCGTCATGTGCTCAAGGACCGTTAGATTGGGAAACACCTGCCTGCCCTCAGGCACGATAGCCAAACCCAAACGAGCAATCTTATCTGGACTCAGTCCATTGATCTTTTGACCGTTGAAACTGATCTCACCCGCTTGGATGCTCTTGAGGCCAAGCAAGCTTTTAATTAGGGTCGTCTTGCCCATCCCGTTTCGACCCAGTAATCCAAGGGTCTCGCCAGGGTGGATCAGCAGTTCAATGTCAAAAATCACCTGGCTTTGATCATAAAACGACTGGATGTGTTTTGCGTGAAGAAGCGCCCGAGTCATACGTGTTCATCCCCAAGGTAAGCGGCTTTGACTTGTGGGTCCGATCGGATCTCTTGAGGCGTGCCCGTTGCGATCAAAACTCCGTTGACCAGCACAGAGATACGATCTGCAAGTCGAAAAACGGTATCCATGTCGTGTTCAATTAAAAAGATCGAAGCGCTGCTCTTGATTCTTTCAATCAACGAGATGATCAACTCCGACTCCTGGGGGCCAGTACCTGCCATGGGTTCGTCTAACAAAAGCAATTTTGGATGGGTCGCATAGGCGATACCGAGTTCTAAAATACGTTGCTCTGCATGAGAGAGGTCAGCTGCCAAGACATGTGCTTTGTCTAGCAATCCAATGGACGCTAAGACGCTTTCACTCTCTTGGGTCAGAAGGTGATCGTCCTTGATGTGGCTCCAAAATGAAAAGCTGCTACCTTGTCTTGCCTGAACGGACAGCGATACATTCTCTAAGCAAGAGAAAGATTTAAAGAGACGGGTGATCTGGTAAGAGCGCACAACTCCCTTTTTGACCCGCTCGTCAATGCGCAGCTGGGTGATGTTTTCTCCTTGAAAGAAGATCTCACCAGAGTCGCAAGGAACCAGTCCTGATAACTGGCCGACCAGAGTGGTTTTACCTGCACCGTTGGGGCCAATCAAGGCATGAATTTCGTTGGCATTCACGCTTAGACTGACATCTTGGGTGGCCACCAATTGGCCATAGCGTTTGATCAGATGGCGTGCTTCAAAAAGTGGAGCATGGCTCATGGCTTGGTGACCCCGGCTTGACGTTTTATGCCCCCACCTTTGTTCACTGGCCTCCAAAGTGCAGAAAAAGAAGCCAAACCCTTGGGTGCCATCAAGATGACAGCCAAAAGAACCCAGCCAACATAGAACTGCCAATGGAGGGTGTACTCAGAGATCACACTTTCAAGTGTTAAAAGAAGCAATGCGCCCCATAGACCACCCGAGAGAGTGCCAACACCGCCCAAAATCACCATGACCATCAAAATGCCCGATTGAGTCCAATGCAAGAGATTGGGGCTGACGTACTTTTGTTGGTTGACCATCAAAGCACCGGCCAAGCCCCCAAGCGCACCTGCAATCACAAAGATGGTCAGTTTGTAGTCAAAAGCATGAAGGCCAATCGAGTCCACGCGCACATCATCGTCTTTGATTGCTTTGATCACTTGTCCAAATTTGGAGTTCATGATGCGGTGAATGAAATACAAACTCAACAAGAGGAAAATCAACACCACAAAATACAAGTGCACATCGCTTTTGCTACTGAGTTGAATGCCAAAATCCAAACGACTCTTGATGCTCAAGCCCTCATCACCACCAAAGGCTTTGATGGAGTTGCTCAGGTAGTAAAGCATTTGAGCAAATGCAAGGGTGATCATGATGAAATAAACCCCTCGAGTTCTAAGGCATATAAAGCCAATGATCAATGCAAATCCGGCGCAAAGTAAGACAGCTAGAGGAATATCAATCCATGCGTTTTGATATCCTTGACTGATCAAGATACCCACGGCATAGGCTCCAATGCCGACATAAGCTGCATGTCCAAAGGAGACCAAGCCACCGTAGCCAAGGATCAAGTTAAGGCTACATGCAGCAATGCCATAAATCATCATCTTGGTCAAAGATCCCAAGTAATAATCCAAACCCAGTTTGTCCAGCAAGAAAGGCATTGCCAAAGCCAGCACCAATGTCAAGCTCAATCCAATCTTAGGGATCAGTTTCATGGGCGTGTGAGGGGTCTGTGGTGGATTCGAAGACATGGCCGCTCAGGAGATCAAATGGGTCATGGGGCTATGATCTTTGGTTAAAAAGACCTTGAGGCTTGATGAACAAGACCGCAGCCATCAACACGTAGACCAAGATGGAGGCCACCGCTGGACCAGCAGCGCCCGCCCATTGGGGTGGTAAAAACTCTCTGAACAGGAAGGGTAAAAGGCTTCGGCCCATGGTGTCTACACAGCCCACCAAGATGGATCCGACAAACGCACCCCAAACAGAGCCAATGCCTCCAATCACAATAACGACAAAGGCCAAGATCAATATGTTTTCACCCATGCCAACTTGCACGGCTAAAAGGGGTGAGAGCATGGCTCCGGCAACAGCACAAAGCGCTGCGCCTAGACCAAAGACCGCTGTGAAGAGAGCATTGATATTGATACCCATGGCCATTGCCATCGATCGGTTAGAGGCTCCCGCTCTGACCCAAGCTCCCATTTTCGTTCGGCCGACAAGGAAGTAGAGCAAAAGTGCGATCAACAGTCCTGTAGCAATGATGACCAAGCGGTAACTGGAATACATCAGTCCAGGCATGATCTCTACGGGACCCGATAAATATTCTGGAGCCGACAAGGGCAAATCCGTTCCCCAAATCATTTTGACCGACTCGTTCAAAATGAGGATGAGCGCAAAGGTTGCCAAAACCTGGGACATGTGGTCCCGCGCATACAAAGACTTCAGCAAGGTTCTTTCTAAAAGCATGCCAAATAGGCAAGTCAAAATGACGGCTAAAAATACGCTGAGGAAAAAAGATTGGGTGTACTGAACGATCCACGCTGTTAAAAAAGCACCAATCATGTAAAGGGCACCATGGGCCAAGTTGATCATGTCCATGATGCCAAAGACCAACGTCAAGCCCGATGCCAAAAGAAAGAGCATCAAGCCAAACTGCAGGCCATTCAAGGCCTGCTCTAATATCAAAATACCGGTCATAAAAAATGTAGAGACAAAGTCAGATTCAACTGTAAGCAGCTGAGATCACTTCATCTTACAGTCTTGGACGTAGGCGTCTCCGTGATTGGTCATGATCGGTTGGCCAATGATTTTGTTGACCAAACGCCCCTGGGAGTCTTTCACCACTTCACGTACATAGTAGTTTTGAATGGGATAGTGGTTGGAGTTGAATTTGAAGTCACCACGAACTGAGGCAAATTTAGCTTCTTTCAGGTTTTTTCTAACCAAGTCTTTGTCGCTTAAATTGCCATTGCTCGCTTTAACAGCTGCATCAATCAGCATGGCCGTATCGTAGCCTTGTGATGCGTACAAAGTGGGCAAACGCTTGTATTCCTTTTCAAATTCAGCCACGAATTTTTTATTGGCCGCGTTGGGTAAATCCAAGCCCCAATGAGATGTGTCAAAAACCCCCAACATGTCTGCACCCACACCTCTGATGATGTCTTGATCTGCACCAAAGCCGGGCACGATGAGTTTTGTCTCTTTCGATAAGCCGGCCGCCATGAACTGTTTGATGAAATTCACGCCCATTCCGCCTGGAAGGAAGGTGTACAAAATTTCAGGTTTTGCAGCACGTACCTCCGCCAACTCGGCGGCGTAATCAAGTTGCCCCAATTTGGTGTAGACCTCGTTCACCACTTTACCTTTGTAGTAACGTTTAAAGCCAGCCAAAGAGTCTTGGCCGGCTTGATAGTTTGGCGCCAAGAGATAGGCGGATTTAAATCCCTTGTTGGTGGCGTATTGGCCAGCAGCTTCGTGGTAAGCATCATTGGGCCATGCAACCGCGAAAAAATTAGCACTGCAGTCCTTTCCAGCCATAGGCGAGGGGGCTGCATTGGGACTCAAGTAAAACGTGTTGCTCTCCGCCGTTTCGGGCAGAGCAGCTAGCATGATGTTTGAAAACACGACACCTGTTAAAAAATCAACTTTCTCTCTCTTGACCATTTTTTCAAACTGCTCTTTGGCGACATCTGGCTTGAATTGATCGTCGCTCACAATCACCTCTGCAGGTAGACCACCTAGCTTGCCCCCATTGAGTTTGACTGCCAATTGAAAAGCGTCTCTGATGTCGACGCCTAAAGCAGCCGATGGACCTGACAAAGTGCTGACAAAACCGACTTTCACTTTGTCTGCAGCTTGAATTGAAGAAAGGGTCAACACTTGACATGCACCAATGACGCTCAATGCTAAAACTTTTTTGAATTTCATGAAAACTCCTGAAAAAACTCAACGACTAAAGGGATGATTTTTAACAATTTGCAAACCGCTTGCAATAAAGGGTTTACCCTTTGGTTTTTCGATTGCAGACTTGCTGATGGAATCGCTTTTAAAACAATTTCAAAAAAGAAAAGAATCTTAAGTGAAGTAAACATCATATATCATTTGCATAGTAGAACAATTGAGAAGCTGCAGTTTCTACTGGAATTTGATGTCGATATCGTCCATTTTTGATCGGATTTTTATGGCAGAGCGGTCTTTTGTTGAAGAAGTTAAAAAATTACGACTCAAGCAAGGAGAAGTCTTTACTGGTGAGGGAATTTTGGCCGTGACCAAAGCCTTGCTAGAGTCTGGCGTGTCCTATGTGGCTGGCTACCAAGGCGCTCCCATTTCGCATTTGATGGATGTTCTAGCTGATGCCAATGATATTTTGCTAGAGCACGGTATTCGATTTGAGAACAGTGCCAGTGAAGCTACTGCTGCCGCAACTTTGGCAGCGAGTGTCAATTATCCAGTAAGGGGTGCAGTTACCTTCAAGTCCACTGTTGGTACAAATGTGGCATCAGATGCGTTGGCAAATCTTGCCTCGGGTGGTGTGAAGGGCGGTGCGTTGATCATTGTTGGTGAGGACTACGGCGAGGGCTCTTCGATCATGCAAGAGAGAAGTCATGCCTTTGCAATGAAATCACAAATTTGGCTTTTAGATCCTAGACCCAATCTACCCAGCATGGTGCAGGCAGTCAAGATGGGGTTTGAGTTGTCAGAGGCGAGTTCAACGCCTGTCATGCTTGAGCTAAGAATAAGAGCATGCCATGTCCATGGTTTTTTTACAGCCCAAAACAACAAGCGAGCTCCATTCACCCTTCGCGAAGCGATGGACTCGCCGCAACGCGATGTAAGCCGAATCGTTCTTCCTCCTTCCTCGTACCTGCATGAGCAAGAAAAAATCAAGGACCGATGGCCAGCTGCTTTGAAGTTTATTCAAGACAAAAAACTCAATGAATTCTTTGCCGAAGATTCAGCCGATGTTGGGATCATTGTTCAAGGTGGTTTGTACAACACCTTGGTCCGGTCCTTAGAAAGGTTGGGCTTGGCTGATATCTATGGAAAAACAAAAATTCCAATGTATGTGATGAACGTGACATACCCTTTGGTCGATGCAGAGGTAGTTCGTTTTTGTGCCGGTAAAAGGGCGGTATTGATGGTTGAAGAAGGTCAGCCCAACTTCATTGAGCAAAATTTAAGCTTGATATTGAGGCAGGCCAATGCATCAGCAACTTTGCATGGCAAAGACTTTTTACCCATGGGTGGTGAGTACACCAATCAGGTGGTCTTCAAGGGTCTGAAAACTTTCCTTGAAAAGTATCAAATTGAATTCTCTTCTTTCGATCATAATCAAGTTAGCAAGACCGATGAGATCAAATCAATTGAACAGTTGGTTCATCCAAGGCCACCAGGCTTTTGCACAGGATGTCCTGAGCGACCCATCTTCACAGCCATGAAATTGATGGAAAAAGAGATCGGTGAACACCACATCAGTGCAGATATTGGTTGTCACTTGTTTTCTATTTTGCCCCCCTTTAATTTGGGAAATACAACCATGGGGTATGGCTTAGGCACGGCAGGCTCTTCAGCATTGAATGTGGCGGCATCCAAAAAAGTCATATCCATCATGGGCGATGGTGGGTTTTGGCACAACGGGCTCACCTCAGGTATTGCAAACGCCGTATTCAATAAAAGCAACAATTTGACTGTCGTGGTTGATAACAGCTATACCTCAGCAACTGGCGGTCAAGATATCTTGTCATCAAAAGCCTTGAACCAAAACAGAAGCACGGGTCATCAAATTGAAAAAGCTGTAAAAGGTGTTGGGGTGCAGTGGGTTAAAACAGTCCACAGAACCTATGATATCGCCACCATGAAAAAACTCATGAAGGAGGCCATGAGCAGCAAAGAAAAAGGCCCGAAGGTTTTGATAGCTCAATCCGAATGCATGCTCAACAAGCAAAGAAGAGAAAAGCCACTTGTAAGAGCATCCATTAAAAGAGGAGAGCGTGTTGTCAAAGAGAAATTTGGTGTCGACCCAGAAACCTGCACTGGAGACCATTCTTGCATCAGACTTTCTGGTTGCCCTTCATTGTCCATCAAAGAAAATCCTGATCCTTTAAGACTTGAGCCGGTAGCAACTGTCTTGGACAGTTGCGTAGGTTGTGGGGTTTGTGGAGAAGCCTCACATGCTGCAGTTTTATGCCCATCATTTTATAAGGCGCAAGTTATCTCTAACCCCTCTTGGAAGGATCGTGTTTTGAATCGTTTGCGTCATTGGGTCATTGATCAATTGCAAGAAAGAATGATCAAGCGTCAAATGGTATATCGGTTTTAAACATCATGAGTGTTCAACCTTACAAAATAGCCATACTTGCCATGGGCGGAGAGGGTGGTGGTGTACTGGCCGATTGGATCGTTCAATTGGGGGAAGCCAATGGTTTTGTTGCCCAAACCACCTCAGTCCCTGGTGTGGCGCAAAGAACGGGCGCGACCATCTATTATGTTGAGCTGTTTGAAAAAAAGTTATCCGAAAGTGACGCTCAACTCCCTGTCTTGTCTCTCATGCCCATGCCTGGCGATGTAGATATTGTCTTGGCATCAGAGTTGATGGAGGCAGGACGAGCTGTAGTGCGCGGATTGGTCACTTCAAACAGAACCACTTTGATCGCTTCAACACACCGCGTCTATGCCATGAGTGAGAAGTCGCATATGGGGGACGGTCGAATAGACTCCGGTCAACTTCTAGAAAATATCAAGAAGGTATCAAATCGTTTTATCGGTTTTGATATGGAAAAAGTTGCCCAAGACCATCAAAGTGTGATCAGCGCTGTTTTGTTTGGCTCACTTGCTAGCTCAAAAATTTTGCCATTCACTAGATCTCAATTTGAGGAGACTGTTCGCCAAGGTGGAGTGGGTGTGGAGCAAAGTCTAAAAGCCTTCGACAGAGCTTACTTCTTAAGTGAGTCTCCAACTGATGCTGAGGTATCGAAGCCATCGATGAATCAAGTAGATGCGTTCAAATTGCCCAGCCAAAGTGGTCTTCATCCCAAAATCAAAAGTTTGATTGAAAGACTGGAAAATGCTTTTCCATTGGACGCTCAAGAAATCTTATTGCATGGCGCTCGGCGCTTGGTCGAATACCAAGACCCTGATTATGCACATTTGTTCCTTGATCGCATGCTTGCTTTAAAAAATACATTTATCAGCAACGAAAGTGAATTGATCAGAGAAAGTGCCAGGCACTTGGCACTTTGGATGTCCTACGAAGACACCGCACGGGTCGCAAGTTTGAAAATACAAGCCTCCAGGTTTGACCGTGTAAGGCAAGAGACCCACGCAACGGTTGATCAACTTGTCCTGATCAACGAATACATGCATCCACGAGTTCAAGAGATTGCAGAGACGCTTCCTTCAATTCTTGGGCGAATGATATTGGGTTCGAAAATTTTAAGGTATGCATTAGAGGCGATGACATCCAAAGGAAGGGTCATACAAACATCAACGATCGGTGGATTTTTAGTTTTAACGCTGGTGGCTAGCGCGAAGCGCTGGAGACGCTCAACTTTAAGATTCAAATCGGAAGACGAGAGAATTGAAAAGTGGATGGCCCTGATAAAATTATTTGCCGTACAAAATTCAGAAAAAACCCTTGAGTGGATCAAATGTCAAACTTTGGTCAAAGGCTATAGCGAGACCCATGAACGAGGCGTTAAAAATTTCGAATTGATTTATGAATTTGTTCACAAAAATGTAGATACATTGCACACCGATATCAAGGCGCTGCGCTTGGCTGCTTTGGCAGACGAAAAAGGCATTGCTTTGCAGGCGGCTTTGACAAAAATTTGAATTACAAATTTTTGAAGACCAACCCATATATTCATCAAGTTACGATTTTATTGATTTGCGCTTTGGGTTGGCAGATTTTGCCAGACATGGGGTTCGGGCCTTATCTAGCAATCAATCCCCATGATATTTTTGAATTTATCTTTATTGCCCTTGCAATCTCTTTTTTTGCCTCTTTGTTCATTCGATTTATAGACGATCGATATGGTGTGATTTTTGCTGGATTTTTAGGTGGATTTGCTTCAAGTACGGCAACCATTCATCAAATGGGTGAGATCAGTAAAGCAGATCATGAATTGCTTCAATTGGCATCCATCGGTGCCTTGTTATCTAATGTCGCGACGTTGGTTCAAATTCTGATTTTGACACATCTGCTAGCGAAAAATTTGTTTTTAGTTTTGATCCTACCTGTAAGTTTTGGAGTTGCTTTACTTTTTGCTACTGCTTTATTCATTTACATTTTTGATCAAAAAACTTCAACAGGTAAAACTCAAAAAGTCAACCTGCCCTTTAACTATGGGTCTACCTTTGCTTTAGGCTTAATGCTTTTAGGTGTTACCGTTGTTTCAACGGGATTGAGTTTGGAGTTCGGCTCTTTTGGGTTAATTTTGAGTTCGATCTTTTCAGGTCTTGCAGATGCTCACTCCATTATTGCAAGTGTAGCCAATATGCTTAAATCCCAGGCGATTGATCTTTATGATGCCAAGATGGCTGTTTTCACGGCTTTTACTAGCAACTCTTTGTTTAAAGTAGCTCTAGCGTTCAAGTCTGGTGGAGTGCCTTTTGCAAAACGCATTGGCTTTGCAATCGCCCTGTGTAATTTAGGTGTATGGGCCTTGGCCGTTTCTTTATAAATAAAACACTTTAAATGACGACATGAGCGCAACTCTAACGCTTGTCGTTGATTTTTTATGATTCAAACAACAGCGGTGACCTCGATTTCAATTTTTGCACGAGGTTCAACCAAGCCTGAAACTTCTACACAAGTCATCACTGGGAAATTTTTACCCATGATATCTCTATAAACAACGCCTAATTCTTTCAATCTGGCTTGGTATTCATCACGGTTCGTGATGTACCAAGTCATTCTGACCATGTGTTCTGGAGAGGCGTTGGCTTCATTTAAAAGTGCAATGATGTTTTGGAGAGTTTGTTTGGCTTGATCTATGAAGTCATCACTTTCAAATTCATTCTTTTCATTCCATCCTATCTGCCCGCCTAGAAATAAAAGAGAACCATTTGCCAGCATGGCATTGGAGTAGCCGCGCGGCTGGGCCCAATGAGGTGGATTGATTTTTTTATGCATTGGGCGTTATCTCTAAATAAGGTTCAAGCGCAGCTCTAAATTTTTCTGGTAACTTGGTGGGTTTGTTGCTTGCCAAGTTTATATAGACAATGGTACCTGTAGCTTTTAATTTAAGTTCTCTTTGGATATTTTTTTGTTTGTTGGCGCCAAAAATTTCGTATTCCATACAAATACTTGATCCTCCCAATTTAGAGATTGATAATTCAATTTCTACCTCATCACCTTGTCTACACATCCCGCAAAATTGAGTTTTCATGTCGACGATTGGAACACCACTGCCTTCATCGATGATCTGGTTCAAAGAATATCCAATGTGCAAGAAAAAATCTTCTTGAGTTTCATGCAACAGAATGTAGTATTGAGGGTAAAAAACAATGCCAGCAGGATCGCAATGTTGAAATCGAATGCGTTTTGGGTTGACGAATTTCATTGTCTTAATTTAAATCGTTGAATTTTACCTGTCTCTGTTTTAGGAAGACTTTCCACATATTCAATTTTTCTGGGGTACTTGTAGGGTGCGAGTTGTGCTTTCACATGGTCTTGAATAGATTTTGTCGTCGAATCATTGGGTGAGATGTTGGCTTTGAGAATAACAAACGCCTTGACGATGGCACCTCGCGCATCATCAGGTTCTCCTACAACAGCACATTCCGTCACACTTGGGTGGGACAATATACAGGTTTCAATCTCAGGACCTGCAATATTGTATCCCGACGAGATGATCATGTCATCGGTTCTTGACTGATAGTGAAAGTAGCCGTTCTCATCCATCAAATATGCATCCCCGGTCACGTTCCATCCGTTTTTGATGTATTTGGCTTGTCTTTCATCGTTAAGATATCGGCAACCGGTAGGGCCTTTGACGGCGAGATGCCCAATTTCTCCAGCTGGAAGTTGATTGCCATTGTCGTCAAGAATACATGCCTTGTAGCCTTTCACAACCCTACCCGTTGCACCTGGAATTGCTTCCAGCTCATTTGCAGAAATGAAAATATGAAGCATCTCAGTGGTTCCAATGCCATCAATGATTTCAATCCCCGTGGCTTGTTTCCAAAGAGCTCTTGTCGGCCCAGGCAGCGCTTCTCCAGCGGAGACGCATTTTCTAAGACTGCTGTGCTTGTCGATCAGCCCTTCGAGTGCCAATTGTCTGTAGGACGTCGGAGCTGTAAAGAGAACAGTTGCCTTGAATTTTTGAATACCGATGAGTAAATCTTTTGGAGAGGCTTTCTCTAGCAAAGCCACACTAGCTCCAAATGTCATGGGGAATAGAATCAAACCCCCAAGTCCAAAGGTGAATGCAATAGGCGGACTTCCAATGAAAACGTCTGTGGGTTCAGGTTTTAGGACAAATTTGGGCCAACAAGTACAAATAGACATCACATCTCGGTGTGTGTGAATGGTGGCTTTGGGAACACCAGTGGTGCCTGAAGTAAAAGCCAAAATACAGCAATCGGTTGATAGGGAAGAAAAATTTTCAAACCTTGTCGAGTGAGACAAAGCGGAGATGTCTAAAGAGTTGACACCATTGAGTTGAGATTCTGCTGAGCGAAGTAAGCTCACTTGTTTTAGGCTTTTTGATTGACATCCCTCTTGTGCTTTCAGCAATTCATCTTTCAAAGAGTGATCGCAAATCGCATGGCTGACCTGCGCTTTATCAATGATTTGTATCAACTCTAGGGATCGCAACAAAGGCATTGTTGCAACAGCGATACCACCTGCTTTCACGACGGCAAACCAAGATGCCACCATTTCAGGTGTATTGGCTGAGCGCAATAAAACTCGATTACCTGGCTTTAATTGCAATTCCTTTATCAAGACATTGGCCATTTGGTTTGCTCTGTCAAGAAGATCCTTGTATGTCCAAGTTAATCGATCACATTGGATACAAATTCGGTCTCCATACCCCTTAATGATGGCCCTGTCTAAGATTTCAACCGCACAATTCATCTTGTCTGGAAATTCAAGCTCAGGTAGCTCAAAAATAAAGTCTGGTTGCAACTCAATGGGCGGCAAGTTGTCGTGGACAAAAGTATCTAGATGAGCTGTTTTCATGAGATCAAACTCTTCTTTGTTGATGTTTCAAGGATTGGGTAAATCAAGAGATTTTTCTGTGCTGTTCAAGGACAGATTTAGCGATGATCAACATTTGAACTTCTGTCGCGCCTTCGTAAATTCGAAGTGCACGGATTTCTCTATAGAGACTTTCAACTGTGACGCCACTCATAACGCCCATGCCACCAAACATCTGCACAGCAGCATCAATCACCCATTGAGCGTTTTCAGTTGACGTCATCTTCGCCATTGCTGCTTCCTTGGTGACGTTCTTTCCATGGTCCTTAAGCCAGGCAGCTTTGTAGGTCAGTAACTCAGCGCTTTCTATACGAGTGGCCATTTCAGCCAACTTGACTTGAGTGATCTGAAAATCGGCCAACAGTCCATTGAACATTTTTCTGGTCTGCGCTCTTTCAAGGGCTTCATGAAAAGCTCGCTTAGCAAAACCCAATGCCGCACTGGCAACTGAGGTTCGGAAAATATCGAGTGTTCGCATTGCTATTTTGAATCCTTCCCCAGAGCTGCCAATTCTGTTGGAGATAGGTACCGAGCAGTTGGTGAATTTGATTCTGGCTAAAGGGTGAGGTGCAATCACATTGATGCGTTCTGCTATTTCAAAGCCTTGGGTGTTGGCGTCAACAATGAATGCGGAAATACCTCTCGAGCCGGGTGCGTCCCCAGTCCTGGCAAAAACCACATAAAAATCAGCTATGCCACCATTAGAAATCCAAGTTTTTTCACCATTGAGTATGTAGTGCTCCCCTGAGATTTTTGCCTCGCAGCTCATTGCCGCAACGTCAGATCCAGCATGCGGTTCTGAGAGCGCAAAAGCGGCGATGGCCTCGCCCTTAGAAACTTTACGAAGGTAGCGCTCCTTTTGATCGATAGTGCCTGCGATGGAGATGGCACCTGATCCAAGCCCTTGCATGGCAAATGCAAAATCTGCCAAACCACTGTGTTTTGCAAGAATTTCTCTGATCAGGCATATCGATCGATTGTCAATTTGTTCATGGCAACCTCCATGTTCTTGACCAGCGATACAAAATTTAAGCCAACCATCTCGTCCAAGTTGTCTGACGAGTTGTCTGCATTGAGAATCTACATCTATGTGATCTACATCTTGGAGATGAGTTTTAGCCCATTCATGCAAATTTTTTGATAAAGACTCATGGTTTGAGTCAAAGAAGGGAAGATTCAAGTGAGAGGAGTCCTGCATGGCTTTGATCAAAGTTCTTTAGATGTTGGGGGTGGTTCAAGTGAGATTTGTGGGAGCGAGCATATTTCTGAGTTGATCCAAGGATGAATACAAACGCTTGAGCTCAGAGGAGTCTAGATTGCCCATGATTTCACCAATCCAAGACTCGTGGGCTTGTGCCATGATGGTGAATTCACGCCTGCCTTTTTCAGTGCAGATCAGTACATACGATCTTCTATCGTTGGCGTCATCTTGCCTGAGGACCAGTTCTTCTTTTACCAATTGGTCGGTCAAACCTGTGATATTTCCTCCGCTGACCATCAATTTTTTTGAAAGAGCATTCATTTTCATACCATTTGGTGCTTTCACCAATTGGGCCAAGAAGTCAAATCTAGCCAAGGTGATTCCAAACTGACCTCGTAGTCTTTGCTGAATTTGTTGTTCTATGAGATTGCTACATGCATAAAGTCTTAGCCAAGTTTTGACATTCAAGTGTGTTGGCGGTTCATCGACCTCTAAGGTTTCTATTTTCAATCGTGTGTCTTTGCTGTTCATAAGCGTATTTTTCATGTTTTAGGACATCACTTCGCCACCTGAAATTGACAGTGCTTGGCCATTGGTACTTTGAGAATGGTCGTGGCAAAGTAAAAGAACTTGCTGAGCCACCTCTAGTGGTGTGATCAACCTGCGTTGAGGGTTGTTTTTGATCAATTCCACAAGTGCTTCGTCGGGGTTAAGATGAGTTTTTTCTGCAATCTTCTTCAAGCTTTCTGAGACAAGGTCGGTGTCGGTAAAGCCTGGGCATATGGCGTTGAAAGTAATTTGACTCTTAGCAAACTCTAAAGCCAATGACCTAGTCAGTCCAAGAACACCATGTTTGGCTGCAGCATAGGCACTGACATACGCGTACCCTTTTTGTCCTGCTGTACTTGCAATGTTGATCACTCGCGCGTAGTTTAATTTCAACATGTCTTGTACGACAGCTTGCGTACAAATGAATGTGCCATTCAGATTCACGTCTAGCATGGCTTTAAGATCTATCAGGGTGGTCTTTTGAAAAGAGGCGCTGTGCGCTTGTCCTGCATTGTTGACCAAGACGGCAATTGGACCAAATAAATCTGCAGCTTTTCTAAAAGTCCCTTGAACGGATAGTTCGTTGGTGACATCGCATTCAAAAAATTGAGCATCACAATTTGTTTGAACAAGGGATTTGACTTCTTGCAGATTTGTAGGATTGCGTCCAATCAAGGTTATTTTTGAAACATGTTGGCTCAATTCAACAGCAATAGCTCGGCCTATCCCTTTGCCCGCGCCGGTAATGAGTGCGTGAGAAGGCTTTAATTTAGAAAATGTGATCATGCTTATATCTCTGCATCCAATTTCGCTTTGAGAGAGCTTGAGGTGTTACTTTGAGTACTCAACATTTTTTCTCGCTCTAGATTCCTTTCAAGTTGAACTTTTCCTGATAGGTAGGGTTTTGGCCAATCAAGATCAAAGAATCCAATTTTCGCTGCCTCGTTAAGTGTCCAATGCGGATTGGCCAGGTGAGGTCTTGCAACTGCACATAAATCAGCTCGACCCGAAGCAATGATGCTGTTGATTTGGTCTGCATCGGAAATAGCACCTACGGCAATGGTTGGAATTTGTGCCTCTTGTCTTACTCTATCTGACATTGGAGTCTGAAACATGCGCCCGTAGACGGGTTTTTCTGCCTTGCTCACTTGCCCTGATGAGCAATCTATCATGTCCGCACCTGCGATCTTGAAATATTTTGCAATCATGACTGCATCATCAGGCGTTATGCCACCCTCGACCCAGTCATGGGTAGAAATTCTGACAGAGATCGGCAGTTTCAACGGCCAGACATCGCGAATGGCTTTGAAAACTTCTAATGGATATTTGAGCCGTGCCTTTAAATCTCCTCCATATTCATCCGTTCTTTGGTTGGTCAGTGGTGAAATAAAAGAAGACAGTAAATAGCCGTGAGCGCAGTGCAACTCCAACCAATCAAAGCCTGCCTCTATGGCTAGCAGTGTTGAGCTGACAAATTCTTGCTTGATTTGATCCATCTGCTTTGGGTTGATCTCGTGTGACCAGTGACTTTGGTTGGGAACGTACTGTTGCTTAGAAGCTGAGTACAAGGGCCAATTGTCCTCATCAAGAGGCTGATCAATGCCATCCCATGCAAGCTTGGTAGACCCTTTAGCACCTGAGTGCCCAAGTTGAAGGCCAATTTTTGCATCTGTGTTTTGATGAACAAATTCGACAATTCTTTGCCAAGCCTTGGCTTGATCTTGGTTCCAAATACCTGGGCAGCCAGGAGTAATTCGAGCTTGGGGCGAAACACAAGTCATCTCTGTCATCACCAAGGCGGCCCCTCCCATGGCTCGAGCCCCCAAATGAACCAAGTGGTAGTCCTCTGGCATACCATTCGTGCATGAGTATTGCGCCATGGGTGAGACGACAACACGATTTTTCAGGGTCAGTTCACGTAATTTAAATGGTGTGAACATCGGAGGGGGAGAAATTTTAGAGTTTGTTGCTTGTGTACCCGCTCTTGACGCGAACCAAGTTTCAAAGTCTTCAACGTACTTTTGATCCCGCAGTCTTAGATTTTCATGGCTGATACGTTGACTGCGTGTCAGCAAGGAGTAGGCAAATTGATGCAACGGCAAATGCATGTAGCGTTCGATGTTTTCAAACCACTCGGTTGAATTTCGAGCCGCATTTTGAATTTTTAAAACTTCAACACTTCTCAAAGCCTGGTAACTCTCTAAAGCCGCAGACAGATTGCCTTGGTTGTTGGCAATGCATTTGGCCAATTCAATGGAGTCCTCTAAGGCAAGCTTGGTCCCCGAGCCAATAGAGAAGTGGGCGGTGTGTGCTGCATCGCCCATCAACACGACGGGTGCTTGGCCATTGTGATGAACCCAGTTTTCGCAGATGACTCTGGGGAATTTGATCCACTGACTGGACCCCCTTAAGTGTTCTGCGTTGGAGAGCAAGGCGTGTCCGTCTAAATGTTGGGCGAACAGTTTTTCACAAAAAGCGATGGATTCCTCTTTGCTGAACTTATCTAAGCCCTCTTTGAGCCAAGTCTCCTCGGTGGTCTCGACAATGAAAGTCGACAGTTCGCTGTCAAATTGATAGCAATGCGCTTGGTACCATCCATGATGTGTTTTTTCAAATGCAAATGTGAATGCTTCAAACAGCTTGGCAGTTCCTAGCCATACAAACCTGCATTTTCGAACATCGATGTTGGGTTTGTAGGTTTGCTGGTATTTTGTTCTGATGCGACTGTTGAGGCCATCGCATGCAATGATCAAGTCTGCATCTTCAAATGATTCGTCATCCGTTACATCCTGGTCAAAGAGCAGTGACACACCTTCCTCTAGGCAACGGTTTTGTAAGATGTTGAGCAGTCTTTTTCGACCAATGCCGCAAAAGCCGTGACCGCTAGATCTGCTGACCTCACCATGGGCCCGCACTTCGATGTCATCCCAATGGTTAAAAGAGGCAAGAATTTCTTGCGCACTTTTCTTATCCGCTCTCTCAAGATTGCCGAGTGTTTGGTCTGAAAAAACAACGCCCCAACCAAATGTGTCAAAGGGTTTGTTTCTCTCAATGACGGTGATATCGTGATTGACATTTTGCTTTTTCATCAACAACGAGAAGTACAGACCCGCTGGTCCTCCACCAATGCATACGATTTTCATGCAACCCCTTTAAATTGATCAAATTAGCTTTAATTTAATTAGAAATTATTTAGTTGTCAACTAAATTTTAAGCGGCTTAAGTAAATACATTAGTATTCATAATTGTCTTTAATGGCTTGTTTCAACAGAAATAAATGACTCAAGCGCCCTGAAGGTAATGTCGGCTCTTTCAAATAAGAGCAAGTTAAATCATCAAAATGTCATGCTTGCATTCATTCAAAGCGCATCACCTTGGGGGGGTGGGTAATCACCTTAGGGTATAAGCCAATATAAAGACTAAGAAAGATAAACATAATAAAAACTCCTTTTATCAAATGTTCATTGAAGTGAATGCATTCACTTAAGTGGGAGAGTATGCTAATGAAGACAAAGTTTTTTTTGAAGACAGTTTCTTTTCTTGTGCTGTCAATGTCAACTCACTTGGTTTTAGCTCAAGAAACCACTTTGAAGTTGGTGAGTGCTTTTGCAGAAAATGGCATTTATGTCCAACGATTGCAAACTTGGATGACCAAATTCAATGCTGAGGGCAAGGGTGTTTTACAAATCAACTTCTTAGGTGGTCCCAAAGCTATTCCGACCTTTGAGGTGGGTAACGCCGTCAAAACAGGTGTGGTTGATATGGCTTTGAGCACAGGTGCCTTCTACACCAATGTCATGCCTGAGGCTGACTTTTTAAAATTAACCCAAATCTCTGTTTCGGAACAGAGAAAAAACGGTGCATTTGAGGCGATCAACGCTGTTTGGAATGAAAAAGCCAACATGCAATATTTAGCTCGCATGGTTGAAAATCAACCTTTTCACATTTATCTGAACAAGAAAATTGATAAGCCCGATTTGAGCGGTTTAAAAATTCGGATAACGCCCGTTTACAGAGATTTCTTTCTTGAACTTAATGCAAATGTGATCACCACCCCTCCTGGTGAAGTCTATAGCGCGTTGGAGCGTGGTGTGGTAGATGGCTATGGCTGGCCCATTGGTGGTATTTTTGATTTGAATTGGCAAGAAAAAACCAAGTACAGGTTAGATCCAGGTTTTTATGATGCTGAGGTCTCCCTCTTGATGAACTTACCTGCGTTTAAAAAGTTAAGCGATGTTCAAAAGACGTATCTCCAAAAGCAGTTGTTGGCCTTGGAGGCTGAAAACACATTTTGGGCCAAGTTCACCACTGAGGAGATTGCTAGGCAGGCAAAGGTAGGAATTCAAACGATCTCTTTTGATGCGGCTACGTCCAAGACATTCAGGGACAAGGCCTACGCAGTTGGCTGGGCATCGGCTCAGAAGCAAAGTCCTGAAATAGCTGCCAAGTTCAAATCCCTCTTTAGCAAATAAGCCTTTCTGATGGACCGATTGTCCCTCCTTTTCGGGCGGTTGATTGAAGCCTTGGCGGCTCTTGGTTGTGCTCTTCTTTTTGCAATGATGATCATCATTGTGGGAGACGTGCTCTTGCGTAACTTTGCGATTTCTTTCTTACCCAAGGGCCTTGCTTGGAGCAACGAGGTGTCTGAACTCATGCTGTACTTGATCACCATGTGCGTTGCTCCCTGGTTGCTCAGGCAAGGGCAGCACATTCGAGTGGATATAGTTTTGCAAGTCATTCCAGCCAAGCTCGCTTGGTCTTTAGAGTGGTTAGGTGATCTCCTTGGCTTTTTATGTTGTTTCACGATCATGGTCTTTTCTTTTAAGGCCAGCTTGAGCAGTTATCAATCTGGGGCCTTGAGCATCAAGACACTTGTTACACCAGAATGGTGGAGCTTGGCGCCTTTGTCTTTTGTATTCATGCTTTTAAGCGTAGAGATGATTTTTCGCATGAGACGTCTCTACCAAGGACCCAAAGGACCAAGACATGACGCGGTCAGTGCTTCGTGATGCATGGCTTTTTGTTTTTTGAATCCAACGCTTGACTTATGAATAATTGGCAAATCGCCGCTTGGCTGATGTTGGGTGGATCGACCGCCTTTTTGTTCATCGGTATGCCCGTTGCTCTTACATTCATTTCGATCAACATCTTAGGTGCTTGGTTGTACATGGGCGGTGAACCCGGACTGATCCAGCTTGCAAGAAGTAGCGTGAGTTCCGTCGCGGCCTTTTCACTCACGCCCATCCCCTTGTTTGTTTTGATGGGAGAAATTCTCTTTCACACAGGCCTTGCGCTTAAAGTCATCGAAGGTATTGAGCGTCTTATCGTCAAAGTACCCGGTCGACTTTCTGTCGTTGCCGTGGTCGCTGGGACTGTTTTTTCAGCCATTTCAGGTTCAACCATCGCCACCACTGCGATGCTTGGTTCTTTGATGCTTCCCGTGATGCTAGCGCGTGGATATCACCCAACCATTGCTGCAGGCCCTATCATGGCCATTGGTGCAGTGGATATGTTGATCCCTCCCTCAGCGCTGACGGTTTTGTTGGGTTCGCTCTCAGGCATCTCTATTTCTAAATTGTTGGTTGGCGGCGTGATGCCTGGTATGGTCCTATCGATCGCTTTTGTTTTGTGGATCATTGCGCGTGTCAGTATCTCTCCCGAACTGGCCCCAGAGGACAAAGACGAGGTCCGTTACCGTGGCTGGCAGCGATGGAGCCTCTTTTTTGGCTATGTATTACCCACCTTATCCATATTTGGAATAGTGGTGGGTGCTTTGGCCATGGGTTGGGCCACGCCTACGGAATGTGCTGCAGTAGGAGCGTTTGCCACCATGCTGCTGGCTTTCATGTATAGGGTCTTGAATTTGGAGGCAATGGTTAAAAGTTTGAAAGGGACGGCTGGTATTTCTGGGATGATATTGTTCATCATTTTAGGCGCGACGACATTTGCCCAAATCTTGTCCTTCTCTGGCGCGAGCACAGGTATGGTTCAGTTCATCACGGGCCAAGGCTTATCAACCAATTTCATCGTGATTGGGATGATGTTGATTTTGATTTTTCTGGGTATTTTTGTTGATCAAGTCAGCATGATGATGATCACCTTACCTATTTTTATGCCGCTGGTACAGTCGCTTGGCATTGATCCAATTTGGTTTGGGGTGATGTTTTTAATTTGTATGCAGCTTGGACTCTTGCTACCACCTCATGGCCTGTTGCTTATGACCATGCGTGGTGTAGCGCCTGCCAGCGTCACCATGGGCCATATTTTTATGGCCGTGGTGCCCTACGTGGTGATGAGCATGTTGTTGTTGTTGGCAGTCTTTTTTATGCCAAGCATTGCAACTTGGCTGCCTCAATTGATTGGCTAGTTTTATAAAAACTTCTTTAGTCCAGTGAGTCTTAGGAGTGCAGATTGTCAGCACACCATCCACATGGTGAATTGCTCTCCTGTATCAAGACTCAATTTGGTCAACACAAGTCAATGCGTTTATTTTGATATTGATGTTTTTAATCTTTGTATTTAAGACGAAAGACCAAAAATCCCAATGACAATCCAATGACGATCAGTAAAATCAAAGACCAAGCGTTCAAGAGGCTCCAGCCTTGGGTGGTCACCAATGCACCAGAGCCAAAAGAGGTGAGTGCCATGGTCGAAAACACAAAGAAATTGATGGCCGCTTGAGCCTTGTTCTTTTCTTCAGGCCTGTAGGTTGACATTGCCATGGTGGTAGCTCCAGTAAAGAGGAAGTTCCATCCCACTCCCAAACATATCAAAGCACCTAGAAAGTGACTCAAATCTTCTCCGTTGAGTGCAATGGCCACGCACAGAAAATTCAAAAGAAGACCTGTCACCATGATGTTGACTTTTCCAAATCTTTTGATCAACGAGCCTGTAAAAAATCCAGGTGCAAACATGCTGATCACGTGAAATTCCAAGACCAATGCTGTGCTAGAAAAGGGGTGGCCACATACCTCCATGGCAAGTGGTGTTGCTGCCATGAGCAAGTTCATGATGCCGTAACCTAGGGATGCACAAATGGCTGATACGATGAAAATAGGCTGTGAAATGATGTCTTGGATAGGTCTTTGAGTTTGAGCACCTGCAGGATTGCTCACTTCAACGGGAAAGCGTATGAATTGCATCAAAACGATGCCAATTAAACCGACCAACGTTAAAGTGATGTAAGCGCCCACAAAGGGCACAGGAAGCACATTTTTCGTCCAAGATGCCAAGTTAGGTCCAATGACGGCGCCTAAAATCCCGCCAGCCAAAACCCAAGAAATGGCTTTTTCTTTGTGTTCCTCAGTTGTCAATTCTGTTGCTGCAAAGCGATAAAGTTGAGCATTTGCACTGTAAAAACCAGCAATCAAGGTGCCAGTGGTCAAAAGCCAGAAATTTTTGCTCCATGCTGCATATGCACAAATCAAAGAGGAAAAAATCGCTACAGCGAGCCCCAACTGAAATGAGCGCCTACGGCCAAAAAGCGTTTGAGCTTTCGAGACCAGGGAGGTTGAAAGTGCACTTCCAACCACATAACCCATCACGGGCAAGGTGGCCATCCACGCTATGGGGGTCAGGCCAAGGCCCACCAATCCATTGATCGCAATGAAGGTGACATTGTTGGTGAGAAACAAGCCTTGGCAGGCAATGAGTAAGAGTAGATTTTTGTTTAGAAAGGGAGATGACTGCATGAAAGACTTAAGATGAGTAACTTGAACAGGACTTGAGCTTTCAGTGTAACACCCATGGGTTCTGAGTCCCTGGCAGATGTTCAAGCCCGCCATCGGTGCTTATCGAGGTTTGTTGATAAGGGCGTCGAGAAAGTCGACGTGGAAGTCAAAAGAGTTGTCTTTGAACAGATGTTTATGAAGCCAAGACCATCGACCGAGGTCCATCGATCGACGTGAGTGCTATCGCGCTATGTTCAGAGCAATTGTTTAGAAATGAAATTCTTCACCGTTTGTCGTGCAAGATCAGTTTGGGAGCTTTCTTTTGCGACCCACTCATGCTCGCTTTTCTCGAAAATCAAGAATGTACATTCACCTCCCGCTGCTTGATAGCTTTGGGCAAAATGTCTTTGGGTCTCAGGCAGAACATTGTCATCCAATTCTCCTTGCATGATCAGCAAAGGAATTAGTTTTTTGGGGGCTAATTTTTTATCCAATATGGCTTGAGGGCTAGATTCAAAAATGCTTTCCCATGGCTTGAAATAATTCAAGTTGTTTTTGATCATGTTTTCACGTTGGTGTTTCAGCGCGTTTTCGTACCTGGCTGGAGGATTGCTAATGGGAGAGCGGGTTGCTAGGTAGGAGAAAGAGGCGTCGAGCTGTGGATTAGGGGCAAAAGGAATTTTCGCGTAAAGAGTATTATTGGGTTGAAGACTAAGCAGTTCTGCGACATGTCCTCCGCTAGAGCTTCCGTAAACGCCCAGCGTGGTGACGTCACCTCGCCATTGTTTTGCATTGTGTTTGACCCATCTGATTGCATAGTGGGCATCTTGAACATTCGCTGGATACGGGCGATCGCCTGCCAGAGTTAAATCAACAGCAATGACCAATACCCCGCTTTTGGCAATCGCGCTGTCCATCGGTTCCTCGGCAAAGCGATCTTTGTTGTTCCATGCGCCACCGTGAAAGTCTATCAAAGTAGGAAAAGGACCAGAACCCTTGGGTTGGTAGATTCTGGCTTTGAGGGATCGACCGGTTTCGGTTTTAAGGTAGTCGACCTCGGTGATTTCAATGGCTACTTGAGCGTTGGGGTCATAGTTCAACTTGGACTTGGGGGTTTGCGCCAGACAAAGAGACAAGCTTGAAAAACCCATGAAAGTCATCAAAAGTTTAAATATCACACTACGGATGTACCTGTTAGAGTCTTTCATGGCTTGGTCTTTCGTCTCAAATATTTATGATCCTATTATGGTTGAAAACTCAGAGAAAACTAAGCTTGAAGCTACTCGATCTCATCGGTATTAACACCCATAGGTACGGCTTTAATGGGTCTTTAAACGTGAGAGCATTTCCTGGGAGCTGATGGATTGGATCTTCAGTCTTTTAAAATGACTCTTTTCGCCGCTCAGCAGTTCAAAACAAGACGTATTGAGCCCCAGTGTTTTGGCAAACCATTTGATCAATTCTTCGTTGGCTTTGCCGTCCATGGGGGGTGAAGCAATCCGCACTTTTAAGCGTTCAGCGTGTTGACCTTGAATTTCTGTTTTCTTTGCGCCCGCTTGGCAATGAAGGGCAAGTTCTACCCATTGCCCCGTTTTGTTGTTGTTTTCCTTGAGCCAAATAGGATTCATGTCTGAGGCCAATCAAATTATTGATCAATTCAGTTTAATATAGAAGCCTATGTACCAGTTGAAAAAGTCATGGGTAAATTAATCATTTTTGCGGGCCATTCAGGTACAGGGAAAACCACGCTTGCCAAACTCGCCATGCCCGAACTGATCAAGAAATGTCAGCATCCCTTCATTTTTTTAGACAAAGATACCGTTTACGGAGCCTTCAGTTCGCACCTCCTGGGTTTGCTGACAGGCAATGAGCAAGACCGCGACAGTCCCTATTATTTAGATCATTTCAGGGATTGGGAATATTCAGGTTTGATCGATATTGCAAGAGAAAATTTAGCACTTGATGCGGACGTGATCCTGGTTGGACCGTTTTCCAAAGAAATCCAATCCTTGCGCATGTTTGATGTTGCTTATCTTGGTTTGCCTAGCCAAACACAGATCCAGGTGGTTTGGGTCGATTTGGAAGTCGATGAGGCCAGGAGGCGGATAGAAAAAAGAAACGATCCCAGGGATCAATGGAAAATAGAGCATTGGCAGGAATATGCCAAAAGAAGGATTGATCCTCCGCTTCACGATCAGTTGTTTCGGTTTGATAATTCGCAATTCAGTCAGGCAGAATTTGAAGTCCTGCTGACCCAACTTTCGATGCCCAAGACATGATTTTAATTGTTCGGATTTTTTTCCTTGTAGGCCTAGGCTTGGGTCTTTTTTGTTTTGTGCTTTTTTTTCAGGGTAAAGGCGATCGTTATAAGCACCTAGGTGTCAAAGTGATCATGGGCACCTTGCTTTTAACGCTTGTATTTTTTATGATAGCAATTGTGCAAAAAGTTTTTTTGGAAAATCAAGATTGACTCTTTACCGAGAGGACAAGGTGAGATCATTTTCAAGATATGCATGAACTCTTGCCTTCAAAGACTTATCAATTTCTAAATTCATTCCGATGCAACTTCAACATAACCTCTTTTTACTAGAGCATCCCTTGATTCAGCACAAGCTGTCTTTGATCAGACGCAAAGACACCAGTTCTATCTTGTTTAGACAACTCGTCAATGAGTTGTCCTCCCTCATGGTCTATGAGTTGACTCGGGAGATGCCGACACAATTGGTCTCGATTGAGACCCCTCTTGAGCTCATGATGGCGCCAGTCATTGATGGAAAAAAGCTGGTCTTTGTCAGCATCTTGCGAGCTGGCAATGGTATTTTGGATGGTGCATTGTCCGTTGTACCTGGCGCTAGGGTTGGACACATCGGCTTGTACCGAGACCCCGTGACGTTAAGAGCTGTTGAATATTACTTCAAGATGCCTTCTCATATGCATGAGAGAGACGTGATCATTGTTGACCCCATGCTGGCAACGGGTAACTCAGCCATTGCCGCCATCGAGCGCGTCAAGTCATTGAATCCCCGCTCCATCAAATTTCTGTGCCTGTTGACTTGTCCTGAGGGTGTTTTGGCTTTTCAAAAGGCACACCCTGATGTGGCGCTTTATACAGCAGCCATAGATAGGCAATTGAACGATCATGGTTATATTTTGCCTGGACTTGGGGATGCTGGAGACCGAATCTATGGAACCAAGTAAGCGCTGCAAAGGCTAAAATCCTTTTTAAATGGCGTCTGACCAATTTGTTCTTTCTCGCCATGGAATTGTTTTTTTAACATGAGGTGAATTGATGTCATTTGAATACTCTGAAAAGACACGGGAGTTGTTGGACCGCTTGAATGCATTTTTTGATCAGTACATTTACCCCAACCAAGGCAGGTACCATCAAGAGATTCAAGCAGCTAGAGACAAAGGCAACGCTTGGGTGCCTCTGCCTTTGATTGAAGAGCTTAAAAAGGAAGCCAAGTCCAAGGGTTTGTGGAACATGTTTTTGCCCCATATGTACAAGGGACATGGTGGCATCAGTAATTTGGATTACGCACCGCTTTGTGAAGTCATGGGCAGGGTCATGTGGTCTGGCGAGGTCTTCAACTGCTCGGCCCCCGACACTGGCAACATGGAGACGTTTGCCAAATACGCGACACAGGAGCAAAAGACTCAATGGCTTGAGCCTTTGCTGGAAGGTGACATCAGGTCTGCTTTTTTAATGACCGAGCCTGCTGTTGCATCATCTGACGCCACGAACATTCAATGCAGCATTGTGAAAGAAAACAATCACTTCATCATCAATGGGCGCAAGTGGTACAGCTCAGGTGCGGGCAACCCCAATTGTAAAATCTTCATCGTCATGGGTAAAACCGACCCGAGTGCATCTCGACATACACAACAATCGATGATTTTGGTACCTAGAGACACCCCAGGCGTAACCATCCTTAGGCCTTTAACGGTGTTTGGTTATGACGATGCGCCGCATGGGCACATGGAGATCAATTTAGAGAATGTACGTGTTCCTGTTGAAAACATACTTTTAGGTGAAGGTCGGGGCTTTGAAATTGCCCAAGGGCGCTTAGGCCCGGGTCGAATTCACCATTGCATGCGCTCGATTGGTGCAGCAGAGCGTGCATTGGAGAGCATGATCGATCGTTTGCAGTCAAGGAGTGCTTTTGGTGGTCCCCTGTCAAATCAATCCATTTGGCACGAAAGGATTGCAGAGTCTAGGTGCATGATCGATCAAGCTCGTTTGCTCACCTTTCAAGCGGCCCATAAAATGGACACGGTTGGCAACAAGGCCGCAAGACTGGAGATCTCCATGATCAAAGTCATGGCGCCCAATGTTTCATGCAAGGTGGTCGATTGGGCAATTCAAGCCCATGGGGGTGGAGGTGTCAGCAGCGACTTTTGGTTGGCTGAGGCCTATGCACATCAACGCACCGTGCGTTTGGTCGATGGTCCTGATGAGGTGCACCGCAATGCCATTGCCAAAATTGAGATTGCCAAGAGGACCGCATTCAGAGAAGGCCTCAAAACCTCGGGTTAAAACCTCAGTTATGGTTTTTTCGCCTTAGCGCAAGTTTTCATCAAAGATAGCGACCGCGCGTGTCCAACCCGCAGAAGCGCCACGTATTTTGTGTGGAAAACAACTGATGAAAAAGCCCTCAGCAGGTAAAGCTTCTAAATTGTGAAGCTTTTCAATATGGCAGTAACCAATGTCTCTGCCGGCTTTGTGACCCTCCCAAATCAATCCAGCATTTTGAGTGTCATGGTATTTTTTTGCAGTATGCACAAAGGGTGCGTCCCAACTCCAAGCGTCTGTGCCAGTCAGTCTGATGCCTCGCTCCAAAAGGTACATGGTCGCTTCATAGCCCATGCCGCATCCACTTGAGACATAGTCGTTGAAACCATATCGAGATCCTGCACGGGTGTTGATCACCACAATTTCAAGAGGGGCAAGGGTATGATGAATGCGTTCAAGTTCAGCTTCTACGTCTTTTGCAGTCACAACATAGCCATCAGGTAGAGCTCTAAAATCCAATTTAACACCAGGTTGGAAGCACCACTCTAGGGGCACTTGGTCGATGGCAATTGAGGGCTTCTTCTCGCCCAAGGATTGATCCATGGTGGAGTGGAAATGATAGGGCGCATCCAAATGGGTCCCATTGTGGGTTGAGAGTTGCACGCGTTCGACCGCCCAACCTTCTCCTTCAGGCAGGTCTTCCTTCTTGAGCCCTGGAAAGAAAGGCTCAATTTGCGAATAGGTGTTTTCGTGAGTGAAGTATTCGATCTTTGGTGCAAAGGCAGGTGGATCGCTGATGACGTCGTTTTCTAAAAAGATAGATAAGTCCACAAATTTTCTTGTCATGTGTGCTCCAAGGTGGTCATTCTCTATTTAAACTAGTTCGTCTTGTACAAGTCAATTGCACGCCGTCAAATGAAGCCTGCAGATGATTCTACCTTTGAACCGTGCATTCCAAATTGGGAGAAACCTATGTCGATGAGATTGAAAAATAAAGTCGCCATCATCACCGGAGCGAGTCAAGGCATTGGTCAAACCATGGCCCTTCATTTCGCCAAAGAAGGGGCCAAGTTGTGCTTGATTTCTAGGCGAGAGGAGGCCTTGAAGGAGATGGTTTTGCAGTTGAAGCTGCCTCAAAGCGATGTCTTGGTCTTGCCCCTGGATGTCACCGATCAACACGCCTGTGACCAAGCTGCCCGCGGGTGCTTTGCGCATTTTGGTGGTATCGACATCTTGGTGAACAACGCAGGAATTTATCGGTCCAAGCCCTTCATGGATCATCGCACCAATGACTTCAAGCAACTGATGGACGTCAACGTCTATGGGGCCGTGCACATGGTCCAAGCCTGCTTTGAGTTTTTGCAAAAAAGCTCTTCAGCTCGAATCATCAACATGGCCTCTACAGCGGGGAAGTGGGGCTCGAAGAACCAAAGCGCCTACAACACGAGCAAACACGCCTTGGTGGGTTTGACCAGGTGCTTGGCCTTGGAGTTTGCCACCCATGCCATCACAGTCAATGCAATTTGTCCGGGCTTTGTTCAAACCGCGATGCTAGAAGAGTTGAAGTCAATGGCCTCTCAAAGCGCTGGCGTGAGCGAAGATGAGTTCTATCTCGCAGCCTTGGCCCGAATTCCTTTGGGGCGCGTCATGAAGCCTGAAGAAATATCAAGCATGGCGGTGTACTTGGCAAGCGCTGAGTCCTCTGGCATCACGGGGCAAAGCATCCATGTCGATGGGGGGATGGTTTTTAGTTAAGAGGATGCTGTGACTTCAAGCGCTGTTTTTAAGAACTGTTCTTAAAAATTGCGTGGCCAGTGTAGGCCCTAAGCCATTGCTTTTCGGGATCGATTGGCCGTTTTTTTTGACAAGGTCATGGACTTTGAAGTTGTCATACAGAGCGTTATAAATTGGAGTGTTGGCTTTGACGATCTCTTCATCTGTCATGTTGCTGAGCATCAGTCCTTCAGAAATTGCTAGCAACCCCACCGCAACTTGACCATGGGTGTCTTCCTGGCCAGGGTGGTAGTCGTGTAGGACATGATCGACACCTTTTTGAATCACGCTCGCCAATTCGTCAAGTGCGCTATCGACGAGTTGATATTTCCTTAAAATTTTCTGAAAAGTGGTCCCCGTTTCATCGTGAGGACTGAGTTCAGTATGGGGTATGGAAAAGGCAATGTCCTCGGGCGCTCTGGTGTCTTCTTTTCCCCAAGGTACGAAGCTAAAAGTGGCCTCTTGGTCAACAAAGCGTTTGATCAACCAAACGCAAGCCATTCTGTCCAAATGCACGTAATCCCTTGTGACCCATTTCATGTCGTTGTCCTTGTGAGTAGATTGAGAAGCATTTTAATCTGCCTGGCTCAAGTTTAATCTTGATGCTGTCGTCCATTGAAGGGAAATTTAACGATTAACCATGATGGTTTTAAAGTTAAAAATGGTTTAGAGTGTTTATCCATGGAGCCCCAGCCCTTTTTGGTTGGAGTGGGCTTGGCTCAGGGGTCGATGACAGAGCTTGTATCTTTGGTGAGAATGCATTCAAGAAATTCATACCGCAAGAGGACGTGGTGCCAGTCATCCACCACGCTTGGACGGTTGATTTAACCTTTTTGGGAGCTTGTTGAACATGTCTATTTTTGAATCTGACCTTGAAAAAAACAAAGCCAATCATGTGCCCTTGTCACCGGTGAGTTTTGTTCAACGAAGTGCTGAGATTTTTGGAGACTTGCCCGCTGTCGTTCACGGTCAACGGCGATACAACTGGGCTCAATGCAGAGAGCGTTCAGCGCGGTTGGGTGCGGCTTTGAAGCACCTTGGTGTGGGTAAAAATCAGACGGTGAGCGCCATGCTCTCCAACACGCCTGAGATGATTGAAGTTCATTACGCCGTGCCTGCCATCAATGCGGTGCTCAACACGCTCAACACTCGACTTGATGCGCAATTGATTGCATGGCAATTGAACCATTGCGAAGCCTCGGTTTTGATCACGGACCTTGAGTTCTCCACCACCATCCAAGCAGCTTTGGAGATTTTAAAGCGTCAATTTCACCGAGAAGTGATGGTGATCGATGTCTGTGACTCAGAGTTTCAGGGGGCCGGGGAGAGACTAGGAGCTTGGGAGTACGAAGCGTTGATCGCTGCTCACGAACCCCTGGAGGTGCTTGAAGGTCCGCACGATGAGTGGGATGCCATTGCTGTGAGTTACACCTCTGGCACCACGGGCGATCCCAAGGGCGTTGTGACCCACCATCGGGGTGCGTATTTGAACGCTGTGTGTCATGCAAGCACTTGGACCATGCCACATTTTCCAGTTTATTTGTGGACCCTACCGATGTTTCATTGCAATGGGTGGTGTTTTCCTTGGACCGTGGCCATGCTTGGAGGAACACACATCTGTTTGCGCAGAATTGATGCTCCAAGCATACTGAGTTCCATTGCCAAGCACAAGGTAGACCATTACTGTGCGGCCCCCATTGTGCATAATTTAATTTTGGCAGCACCTGAATCGCTGAGAGCGGACATCCAACATTCGGTCAAGGCGATGGTTGCAGGCGCAGCCCCCCCAGCCGCCATGATTGAAGGCATGGCCAAGATCGGATTTGATATCACACACGTTTATGGACTCACAGAGGTCTATGGCCCGGCTGGCGTCGCAGCCAAAAGAGCATCTTGGGCAACGCAGTCCTTGTCTGAACAAACGAGGCTGAACGCCCGCCAAGGCGTGAGGTATGTTTTGCAAGAGGGCATGACCTTAAAGGACTCCGCGACCATGCTCGACTTGCCTGCAGATGGCGAGACGATGGGGGAGATCATGTTCAGAGGTAATATTGTGATGAAAGGTTATTTGAAGAACCCACAAGCCACTCAAAAGGCCTTTGAGGGCGGGTGGTTTCACACCGGTGACTTGGCCATCATGGAGAGCGACAGGTACATGAAGATCAAGGACCGGAGCAAAGACATCATCATCTCAGGCGGTGAGAACATCAGCTCCCTTGAGGTTGAGGATGCTTTGTACCGGCATCCTGCGGTCATGGCTTGTGCTGTCGTTGCCAAACAAGATGACAAGTGGGGAGAAACACCGGTTGCTTTTGTGGAATTGAAGCTTGGCTCAGAGCTCAGTGCGCAAGAGTTGTTGGATCACTGTAAATCCTTGTTGGCGAGTTACAAGATACCCAGAGATTTCCGTTTCGAAGCCATTCCTAAGACATCCACTGGAAAAATTCAAAAGTTTGAGTTAAGAAAACGCGCCGACTTGACTTGAGCCTCTCGAGGGTTTGAGTCACTTCCAATCGATGATGCCAAGTTCACGCTTGCATTCCTCTAGGCGTTTGGCTTGTGCTTGAGTCGGGCTCAAGCGAACATGGTCTCTTTGATACAGCCAATCTAAATTGAGCATCCACTCGTTGAGGGTATCGGCAGAATTGTTCTTGAGCTTCATGATCTCGCTCAAATTTTGTTTGATCTCATTGCGTGACAGGCCCCTTTGTTTGAGCTCAGCTATTTCTTTGGTGATGTTCGCCAGTGTGGCGCATTTGTTGGCGTCTTGGGCCATCGAAGCATGGCACATGCAAAGTAGCACCACCCATGCCCCAATGAGAGCTTGAATTTTAAAAGACGCCCAAGTGGCATTCATTTAGCTTTTTCTCATGCCTAAGCGTATGACCACACCGACCACAATCAAGGCCCCTACCATTTGAACACTTGAGATGGATTGGGACAAGATCAACCAGGCCATGACCAAGGCAAAGATAGGCTCTAAATTTAAAATGGCCGAGTTGCCCACCACGCCAAGTCGCGGTAAAACCGTGAACATGATGGTGATACCACTTGAGTAAAAGACGCACAGGCCTAAGAGACCCATCCAGCCATCCCAAACATCGGGCCAGTGAAATTCGCCCAAGCTTTGAGTGGCGACCAATGACAAAAAGGTGACGATCCACATGGTGGAGGCGGTTCTCACTCGGCCATCAAGTCCCTTGGTCTCAAACTGGATGAGGACCAAGGCCAATCCAAAACAAGCTGCAGCGAGAAGGGCGCAAGCGACACCAAGTCCAATCATTTGCCACTGCGCTTTGACGCCAAGCCCAGACGCCGTGCCCGCGATATCCAAAGCCAAGGCCAAGCCAATGAGCATCACGGGCATCAATTGCAACACCATCTTTTCGGGTTTGTTTTTGTAGAAAAGATGGGCCCAAAGCGCTGCCCAAAGGGGGTAACTGTTAAAGGTCAGCAAAGCCAATGAAACCGGAAGGTTGGCAACCGATGAGTAAAGTGCAGCACTTTGAACGCCAATGATGATGCCAATGAGCGTTAAGAGCTTCCAGTGTCTTGGCGTGATGGAGAGAGGAATTTTTTGAAAGTAGATCAAGGCACTGACCACAAGAGCCGTGAACAAACTTCGAACCACCACGGCGGTTGAGACGTCTAGGCCGTGGTTGAAGGCAATTCGGGCTGCAACATGGTTGGAGCCCATTAAAAAGGCCACCAGCAAGAGTGTGGCAAATGCCAAGAGGGACAATTTCTTTTTTTGCTCGGTGCTTGGTGGATTCATAGGTGGGATTTAACAATTCAAGAAAAGTAAAAAGAAACTTGACCTGTTTTCTTGAGCACAGGTGGAGCTGTCCAAAAAGGGTGCTTTGTGATTTTAGTCCTTTCTTTGGCCAAGCTTGACATAGGTCAAGGCTGTGGTCTGTTGATCGGCCCATGATGCAATCTCTAAGCTCAAGAAAGCACATCATGACTGACCTCGATTTACGTCAACAAGAAAACCAACTCCAAGCAATGCGGGCATCGTTGGTGTTGCGCTTGCATCAAGCCGAAAAACCCGACTCTGATGCATCTCTTGGTGCTTTGACAGTGCAAAGTTTGGAGATTGAAGAAGCCGAGCTTGAGCATGCACAAAAGATCAGCTTAAAGGAAGATGTCTATGCAAGGCAGGAGTTTGAATTGAAGGAAATGCAATCGATCGATCAAGCCCTTCATCGAATCGAACTGGGTATTTATGGTGTGTGCTTGGAGTGCGGGGAAAAAATAGCTCTTAGGCGACTGCAAGTCGCACCTGAGGCACCATTTTGTTTGAATTGTCAATCAAGGCTCGAACACCAACGTGAAGAGGGATGAGCCACATGACCCCCGTTTTTTGTTGAAGTCGATCCTGTTGCTCAAGCCTGCCAAACACCAAACCCTCGGTCCTTTAGACGCAACCCCAAGTCGACCTCCATGTATTGAGCGTCTGCGTAGGGCATGGGATTGAGTTTTTCAAAGATCTCGGGCATCAAGCGCAACCCGTACTTTTTGGCGTATTTGTTGGATTGAATGCCCGCTTTGTGCTTGTCAAACCGAATATCAGGGTCAAGTCCTGTCATGCCAACGTACACGCAAGGTTGTCCGGTTTTGTATTGGGGATTGGCCTTGTTGAACTTGGCCTCGTACAAAACATCTTTCGACAACTCGATGACATAGACGTGGTATCTGCCTTTCATCCTGGTGGACCTATCCGGTGGGGGTACATGAAGATGTGATCTGGAATGTTTTAGGGTTAATGCTGACAAGTGTAGGCGCTAAATCCAATAAGCTCAACTCTCGCTTTGCCCATCATCGGCAAATACCTTTGGTCAAGACTCACTTAACCCATGAAACTTCAATTTAAACTTTTCATCTTGGCATGCACAGGCTTATGGGCGCTGTGCAATTGCAGTGTGCTTTTTGCGCAGGTCACCGATCGCAACATTGATGAAATCAAGGCCGAATCTTTGTTACGGGCCCAAAGGGGAGCCTACCCCTTGGGCGGCTTGGACGTTGAAGACGTACAAAAAGGCCTGGCTTTGATCAAAACCCGAAATCCAGACGAATGGGCACAGGCATGGATACAAGTCGCGGACCACTATGTCGAGCAAGCCAAGACCGCAAAGGACCCTCAAGTGGCCAGTCAGTTGTACAAACGCGCTTGGCGTATTTATTACTTTGGACAATGGCCCGCACCGACTTCAAAGGGCAAGCAAGTCGCTTATGAAAAGGCGTTGAACGCCTATTTGCAATACGCCAAGAGCTTCGATCCCCCTTTGGAGTTGGTCAAAATCCCCTTTGAGGGCAAGGAAATCACTGGCTACTTGCGTTTACCCAAAAACATGAAAGGCCCGGTGCCTTTGGTATTTGCTGTGAATGGCTTGGACAGCCGAAAGGAGACGGTTTTTGAAAGCTATTCGGAAATCTTGCCCAAGGGCGTGGGGGTCTTTGTCACCGATGGACCGGGGACAGGACAAGCGCCAGTGAAGGTGAGTCCCAATGCCGAGCGCATGCTGTCTGCGTGCATGGATTATTTGATCCAGCGCAAAGAGATCGATGCCAAGCGAATCATCTTCTCTGGGGTCAGTTTTGGCGCCTATTGGGGGGCCAAAATGGCCATTGTTGAAAAATCGAGACTCTTGGGATCTGTTGCACAGTCACCCCCCGTGGATCAGACCTTTTCTTCAGAGTTCGTTGCCAAGAAGTTGAGCACCCCGGAATATTTATTTGACTACTTGCCAGCCAGTTTGAACGTCTATGAGGGGGTCAGCAATTTAGAGCAACTGCTGGCTTTTGCGCCAAAGATGTCGCTCAAGGCGCAAGGTCTCTTGGACAAGCCAACCACGCAGATGCTGGTTTTGGCTGGCGCCAAAGACACCCAGGTCCTTTTAAGTGACGTACAAATGCTGATGAGCTCAGGCGATCGGCCCAAAGATTTTTGGATCAACCCGCAAGGTGGGCACTTGGGCCGAGAGGTCAAGGGGTGGACCGATCCTGTGATATTCTCTAAGGTGATCATTCCATGGGAGTTGCGCTTGTTGGAGACTTCCGGATGGACGCCATCAACCCCTTAATTTATTTCTAGCATGAAAAAGATCACTCAACGCATTTTTCAGCAAACTTGGGCTGCGCTCGGTGTTGCTTGTCTGCTTCTCGCCGTGCAGCCCTCTCACGCTCAAAGTCAGACTTTTCCTACCAAGCCAGTCAAGGTCATTGTGACCTTTCCTCCCGGTGGCACGCCTGATATTTATGGCCGCATCTTGTCTCAAGAGCTCAGCACGCTTTGGAAACAATCGGTGATTGTGGAAAACAAGACGGGTGCCAGCGGCATGATTGGTACTGATTTTGTGGCCAAGTCCACGCCCGATGGTTATAACTTGTTGTTCGCGGCTGATGCGTCCATCACCATTGCGCCCAATTTGTATGCGGCACCCTACAACTCGATCAAAGATTTGACGCCGATTGTCAACGTGGCATCTGGCCCGTTTGTCATGCTGGCCAACAGCAGTTTCCCAGCCAACAATGTCAAGGAATTGATCGCTTTGGCCAAACAACAGCCTGGCAAAATAAGTTATGCCTCCTCTGGGGCCGGTGGCCAGCAGCATCTCTCCATGGAGATGGTCAAATCCATGGCCGATGTCAACATTGCACACATCCCCTACAAAGGCTTTGGTCAAGGGATCAATGACGTCATGGCTGGACATGTGCCTTTGATTTTTGGGGGCATCACGGCCTCCATACAACTCATCAAGGGTGGCAAGTTAAAGCCCATTGGCATCACCAGTGCTGTTCGTTCTAAGGCTTTACCCAATGTTGCGGCCGTTGCCGAGACGCTGCCTGGATTTCGTGTAGAGGCATGGTACGGCTTCATGGGTCCGCAAGGCATGCCCAAGGACTTGGTACACAAAATCAATTCTGATGTGATCTCCATCATCAAGCGTCATGATTTCCAAGAGCGACTCGTGGCCGATGCCATTGAGCCTGTGGGCAACACACCAGAGGAGTTTGGGGCTCAAATTGTCAGTGATTTGGCCGCTTGGAACAAGTTGATCAAGACGGTCAATATCAAGGTGGAATAGCGCCTGAAGCTCAGTTCAAGGCTTGGTGCCTTGTGGGTCAAGAAAAAAGGCAGCAACCTCTTTTAAGTTGCTGCCTTTGTTGAACGAGCGTCCTCGTGAGCGTTTGATTACTTTGCAGTGTATTTGATATCTACACGGCGATTCTTGGCCCAAGCATCTTCGTTGTGGCTGTAATCCACGGGCTTTTCTTTACCAAAGGAGACGGCCTCGATATTGGCCGCTGATGCGCCAGTCAGCTCCAAGGCCTGTTTGACCGCATCGGCTCTTTTTTGTCCGAGTGAGAGGTTGTACTCTCTGCCGCCGCGCTCATCGGCATTGCCCTCTAAACGAACTTTGGCAGCCTTGTTGCCAGCCATGTACTTGGCGTGGGCCGTGACGATCACACCGTCGGCTTGGGTGATGGTGTACTTGTCAAACTCAAAGAAGACGCTCTTCTTTGAAAGAGGTGAGCTTGGATCATCGAAGGGGTTGATGACCACTTTGGCAACAGCGGTTTGAGCTTTGCCACTGAGGTCAGCTGTGGGCTGCACGGGGGTCTGAACAGCAGCCTGGGGTGCAGGGGCGGGAGGAGGGGTGGTTTTTGTGCTTGAGCACGAAGCCAAAACGGCCAAAGAAATGCAGGTCAGAAGTAATTTTGAATTGTTCATGTTTGTCTTTCAAGTCAATTGAGGAGATCTTTTATTCTTATCTTTCGAATTTTAACCAATAAAGTTCACGGTTGGGGTGCTTATGTGGGCAATTCTTTTTTCATGCCCTATCATTTACCCTTGGCGCTTTACTTGAATTTTACAATTGCGTTTCATTTCAGATGAAGTTGAGATTATAAAAAAGCAAAATCTGCGGTGCGCTCATCAGAGGTTGGCCCCAGGGCTTGGTCCACCAACCGCCCGTCATTTAGGAGAACTGGTTCATGATTGATTTTTATTACAACGCAGCCCCCAACCCTATGAAAGTGGCGCTGCTGCTCGAAGAGTTGGGTTTGACCTACACGGCTTACCCTGTTGACACAAGAAAGGGCGAGCAGTTTTCTACTGCCTTTCAGTCGATCAATCCCAACTCGAAGGTGCCCGCCATCGTGGACCACGGGGTGGTTGTTTTTGACAGCAATGCCATTCTTTTGTTTTTGAGCGAGAAATATGGTCAATTCGCTCCCAAGGTCAACGACGCGGTTCAAAGAGCTGCCATGTACTCTTGGCTCATGTTCATTGCAACCGGCGTGGGACCTTTTTCTGGACAAGCGGTGCATTTTCGCCATGCAGCACCGCCAAAGAACGACTATGCCTTGAACCGCTATGATTTTGAAGCTCATCGACATTGGGCAATTGTTGAGAAGCATCTAGAGCAACATCGTTATTTCTTGGGTCTTGATTACTCTATCGTTGACATGGCGTTTTGGGGTTGGGCTCGGATGGTTCCGTTTGTTTTAGGCAAGGACAGTGCATGGCTTGAGTTTCCTCAGATCAAGCGTTTGCTTGATGAAATCAATGCAAGAGATGCGGCCAAGCGGGCCGAGGCTTTAAAGACCCAGCATGCCTTCAAAGCCGAGTTGGACGAAGAGGCGAAAAACTTTTTGTTTCCACAAAATCTTCGATTGAAGGGTCTCAACCCATGAAAACCGCTCTCGTTATAGGAGCCTCAAGAGGCATTGGTCTGGAGTTGGTTCGACAACTTCTTGCCCAAGGCGTGAGGGTGCATGCGACTGCGAGAGATGGAGTTGGCTTGAGAGAGCTCGATCTCTTGGGAGCCAAGGCTTTGGAGCTCGATGTCGCCAAGCCCCAAAGCATTGAAGCTTTTTTGGCGCAACTAAAAGACGAGCGATTTGATGTGATCCTCCATGTAGCAGGCGTATTTGGTCCTCGCACGGATGCTCAAAAAGCTTTGAGCTTGGGTGAGTTCGATGAGGTCATGCACACCAATGTTGGCAGTTTGGTTCAGCTGCTTCCTCCCTTGATGAACTGTTTGAACCGGCTGGGTGGTAAGTGGGTCAGTATCAGCAGCGTGATGGCCAGCATCTCTTTGACCACCGACAGTGGTGGATGGGCCTACAAAATCTCCAAAGCTGCCTTGAACATGGCCGTCCATGCCGCTGCCATGACCTACAAAGACTTGACGCTGGTGGCCATGAGCCCGGGTTGGGTTCGAACCGACATGGGTTCAAGTGCAGCTCCGTTGAGCGTGGCTAAAAGTGTGTCCAACATGCTCAAAACGATAGACGGGTTGGGGCTTGAGCATTCAGGTCAGTTCATCAACCACGACGCCATGCCCTTGACTTGGTGATTCTGGGCAAACCCCTAGGGTTGAAGATGACCCAAAAATTAGAATGGATGGCATGGACAAATAGGGGGCAAAAATGCTTGGCTTTAAACATGTGGGTCTTTTCTTGGGTGTCGTTCTGTGGGTCTTTTCAAGCTCGCTGTTGGCGCAGTCGTTTCCAAATCGACCGGTCAAAATAGTGGTCCCATTTCCGCCCGGGGGATCGGTTGACACCCTGGCCCGTGTGGTAGGTCAATATTTAAGTAAAAAATGGACCCAATCGGTCATCATCGAAAACAAACCCGGTGGAGGCACGGTCATCGCTGGAGCGATGGTGGCCAAGGCCGCGCAAGATGGATACACCTTGATCATCATCGCCAACAGTTTGGTGATCAATGCAAAGCTCAATACCCATTTGCCTTACGATGGGCTCAAGGCTTTTGAGCCCATTGCTTTATTGACCTCATCACCTCAGGTTGTGGCTGTCAGCGTGCAAAGTCCCTACATGACTTTCAAGGACTTTGTGGATGCTGCAAAAACTCAACCCGGTGCTTTGAGTTATGCCACCGTCGGCCCCTCTTCGACGCAGCACATCGCCGGTGAGTTGCTCAAAAAGGTGGCTGGCATGGACTTGACCTATGTGCCTTTTACGGGCGGACTGTTGGCGGCGAACGCGGTCATGGGGGGTCATGTGAGTTCTGTGTTGACCAATTTATCAGAAGTCTCTGCCATGATCGAGGGACAAAAATTAAGGGCCTTGGCCGTGACCACCTTGAGTCGATTGGATGCACTCAAAGACGTGCCAACGGTCCACGAGTTGGGTTACAAAGACTATGAGGCCGCAGCTTGGTTTGGCGTTGCTGCTCCTGCTGGCACACCAAGGGAGGTGATTGCCAAGCTCAATGAAGACTTCAGTGCCGCTTTGAAGGACGCTGAGACACAGCAAAAACTGTATGTCGCTGGTCTTTATCCCGCCTACTTGAGCAGCAAAGATTTTTCACTCTTCATCAAGTCCCAGTTTGACAAGTACGCCAAGGTCATCGACGAGGCTCAAATCAAAGCACAGTAAAGACCGCGATCAAACGCAAACACTCGGTCAGCTCCTGGGCAAGAGGGCGGGGCAGTCGAGCATGTCAAAGCTCGATTTTTGTACCCATTTCAATCAACCGTCCGGCATCAACTTTAAAGAAATCAGACGCCCTGGTTGAGTTTTGAAGCATCCATATGAACACAGACTCCCTCCAAATGGACATTTGAGGAATCTCTTTTGCGATCAATGAGTCGCGAGCCATGAAAAATGAGCAGGTCATCATTGGGCAGTTGAGTTCATGGTACTCCTTGAGCAAGTCCATGACTCTGGAGATGTCTGGTGTTTCTTTGAAGCCAAAGATGACGCGCACAAGGTAGGTGTTATTTTGGATTTCTTTAACGCTCACGCGTTGTGCGTCGGCGACCCTGGGGACATCCCACACGCTGATCTTTAAAAAAATGAGCCTCTCGTGCAAAACACGGTTGTGTTTGAGGTTGTGTAAAAAAGCCGGAGGCACGTATTCAATGTGAGGCGTAAAAAATACGCCCGTGCCTTGAATGCGGTGAGGCGGATCCTCTAGGAGCGCAGGGATAAAGTCTTCAATTTTGATCCCCAAGTCAATGGTTTTCTCTCTGAGTAAATTGCGTCCTTGGTACCAGGTGATCATCAGCAAATAAATCACACATGCTATAGAAATCGGGAACCATCCACCTTCCAATATTTTTTCTGTGTTAGATAAAAACAAATTCAGATCCAAAACGATGAACAAGGCGGTGATGAGAGCGACCCTCCATTTGGGCCATTTCCATACATCGGTCACGACCGCTGCAAAAAGCAAGGTCGTCGCGAGCATCGTGATGGAGACTGCGATGCCGTAGGCGTAAGCCAAGTGATCTGAGCGCTGAAACCCAAGCACCGAGAAGATCACGGCCAGACACAACACCCAGTTGATAAAAGGCACGTAAATTCGGGCAACGGCTTTGTCGGATGTATGAACGAGATTCATTCTTGGAATCAATCCAAGCATGATGCCTTGACTGGTCATGGAGAAGGCGCCAGAGATGCAAGCTTGTGAAGCAATGACCGTGGCGACCACGGAGAGCAAAACCAGGCAAAAAACGAGCTCCTCAGGCACCATGGAATAAAATGGGTTGGCAATGTTCTCTGGGCTATGCATCAGCATGGCGCCTTGACCGAAATAGTTCAAGGTCAAACACGGCATCACGAACAAAAACCAGGCCCACCGAATAGGTTGGATGCCAAAGTGTCCAATGTCAGCGTACAAAACTTCAGCGCCCGTGATCACGAGAAAGATCGCCCCACTTGCAGCAAAGGCCGTGGCGGTATGTTCCGTGATAAAAACGTAAGCATAATAAGGATTGATCGCCCAAAGGATGTCGGGTTGGATCATGATTTGATGGACCCCCATGGTTGCAATAGCCAGGAACCAGACGAACATCACGGGACCAAACATTCGACTCACCAATGAAGCCCCCATTTTTTGGAAAAAGAATAAAAAACCAATGATGATCGTTGTGGCGGACAGGACGTATTTAGAAAAGCTCTCCGAGGCAACAGTGATTCCCTCAACGGCAGAAAGAATGGAGATGGCAGGTGTGAGCACGGCTTCCCCATAAAATAAACTCGCACCCAGGACGCCAACGGTGATCAAGACAGAGGCTTTGAAGGAATGAATTTTGGTATTTCTAAGTGCCAAAGCCAAAAGCGCCAAGACACCTCCCTCACCATGGTTGTCCGCTCTCATCACAAACATCATGTACTTGAGCGAGACGACCAAGCTCAAAGTCCAAAAAATGAGAGAAATGACACCAAAAATCGATGCATCGCTCATTTCAATGCCGTGGGTTGGATCAAAGCAAATTTTGATGGCGTAAAGCGGACTCGTGCCAATGTCTCCAAAGACCATGCCCATGGCCATCAGTGCCAAAGAGGCGACATGTCCAGGCGGCTTTTCAGGTCTTCGTTCTAAAGCCACTGGGCCCAGTGCGTTTGAATTTGAAAAAATAGGGTGGCTGAGCGACATGAGATGGAGCAAAAATGGGGGGCAAGCTTGGACAGCAACCCGAGTGTTGTTGGATCTCGCCAGAGCACAAAATCTTCAAACCATTAGAAACCAAAACAGCTCTGTTTGAAATGGGATCCAAGGAAACAAAACAAGAATTTGACTTCTAAAGTGTTAATTTTAAGATTTTGTGTGCCAATTGTAATGATTGGCATTCATGAACGGCAACTTGTGTCGATAGTGAAGTGTGAAATTCACGTTTTGGGCTTATTTGTCACATTCGCCTTGCTTAGCGCTTGTCTTATTGAGAGAATGAGTGAACAGAAGATGCTCAATCTGAAATTTCTCAGGTTGGTCTAGTCCGGTTGGTGGTTTTCGCCTTGGAAAAAGAATTGGCCCTTCAAAATGTCTCAAAATAAGCCTTTTATTGTCAGAAGCGACACGCCTCATAGCGTTGAGGTCGTGGCTGGCTCTTTGAACGCAAAGGGTAAAAAAAATTGGGTCAAAGCAGGGCAGGATGATCCTAATCACCAGGGTTCAACAGAAAAAGAAATGGACTTGGGTGCTCATTTAGAGAGTCTTCTTTTTACCCAAGATGCTGAAAAAGAACAAGGTAGCTTGAATTCTTTTGCTATTTCAAGCGAAGATGCACAAATAAGTTCCGACTCTTTGGCTGACCATGTTGAAAAGCTAGAGCATGAAATGGGTGGCAGCCGCCATCAACAGATCGATGACGCCAACCAAGCCAAAGATCGTTTTTTGGGTGTCGGTGAGCCAGGCTTGAAAAACAATACGCAAAAAATTGAGGCTCAAAAGTCCAGTCAACATACTGCTCACTTGGATCAAACACCGGGCTCCCAAGACCACCAAATCAAGATCCCTCTAGACAAGGTGGATGAGAACTTGGCGAAAATCGTTAATGATCGGCTTGAAGAGAATTTGCAAAAAGTCGGTCTTGACACGGGCATGGACAACAAGGTCAAGTTGGACGTGACAAGTGCCCAAGACAACAACCAGAAAATACCAACAACAAAGGACGCCAAGCATCAAATTACATTGGACATGGAGGTCCCTGAAGACAACACTCAAACTGTTGACGCCGATACAGCCAAGTACAACCTTGCCCGCTTGGACGGCACTGTGTATGAATTGAATCAGACGCAAAAAGCTTATTCTGAAATATCCGACCGGCACAGTGAATCTGTCCCCACCGACTCACAAGTGGACAACAAAGTCAAAATCGGTCTTGACTCGCCATCTTCCAACACTGTTGAGATCGATGCACAAGGCATAAGAGACCGACAAGTCGCCATCGATACCGAATCACTAGAGGACAACAACGCTAGAATTCAAGCCGATAGCATCCGGGATCGTCGTGCGAAATTTGATGAGATTCGCAGGTCTAGAAATGCACCACGTGTTGAGGTTCCCAACGAGGACGTCAGCCCTGAAGAGCTGGGTGGTCTTTCACAAGGTAAAACGCTAAAACCTGTTCAGGCCAAAGAGTTGTCCAGGGAAGAAAAAATAGCTATGGCGCGAAAGAAAAAATCTGATGAATTTCATGGCAGGGTTGAAGCCATTAAAAACACGGTCGTTCAATTGAACACACAGCTCGACAAGCTTGAAGACACGGCCGTTGAACTTAAAAAAATCAGCTTTTGATCCCTCGGGTTCAAGCCCTTGATCCCTTTCCTTCTTGAGCCAAGACCATCCATGAAAAAAATAGCCTTCTTCGTTTTCATTTGTTTGCTCTCAAGCTTGGTGTTCGCCCAAGATAAAGTGGTCTACCACTTCGATCAAGCAGAGGTCCAAGCGCTCAAAGGCCTGAGGAACATCAGAAATCAATTGGAAGCTGCACCTGAGACAAAAATCATCGTGGTCACCCATGCCTTGGGTGTTGATTTCCTGATGCAAGGCGCAAGGGACCAGGTTTCAAAAACCGAATACGCCCCATTGATCTCGGATCTAAAGGCCAAGGGGGTGGTGTTTGAAGTTTGTGAGTTCACCATCAAGAACCGAGGCTTGACCAAAGATCAATTCATCTTGGAGGCGGACTTTACCCCTTCTGGCGTGGTCAGAGTGACCCGTTTGCAAAACAAAGAGGGATTTGCTTACCTGAAGCCTTGAGTCGTCTCCAACTGTCTTACCCAACGCAAGATGTCTTCACTGAGAGGCTCAACGGCATTTGGCGCTTTGATGCTTCCAGCCAAAACGTGCTGGTTTTTGCTTTCACTGTAATCAATGCTCAACATTTGTTTTTGATTTGAACCTATGGCATTGAAAGCCGTTTTGATCTCATTCACATCAACGACTTGATCGCGTTCACTGTAGAGGACCAAGAGTGGAAGGTGAAAGTCTTTCAAAGGGCTTTGGCGTGCCAACTTGACCAAATGCATCATCGGAAACAAGGCCTGGGTCGGGTAGGCCTTGTACCATGCCAGGTCCTCACCTGGCTCAGACGCAACTGTTTGGTGGGTCTTGCCCTCTATCCATTGGGCGATCTCTTTGCCCCAAGGCAGAAGGATGATTTCAGCCCTCTTGTCTTTGGGGCCGAAATTGGGTGAAATGAACACATGGGCTTCAAACGCTCGCCGCACCGATGCTTCGGATGCAAGGGTAGCGAGGGTTGAACCGGTCGAGCAGCTGATGACCAGGACTTTTTCTCCCAGACGGTGTCCGATCTCAAGGGCCTGCACATAGTCGCTGACCCAATCTTGGGGTGTGGCTTTTGCGAGTTCGTTGGCATCTTGTCCGTGACCGGCAAGTCTTGTGTAAAAAACATTGGCCTGGAGTTTTTTTGCTAGCACGTCGCTCAAGGGTGCTGTCTCAAGTCTTGAAGCAGAAAAGCCGTGGATGTACACAATGGACCAAGGTGTCTTGACTGCTTTCTCACCGGCCCAAACCACAAGCTTCTCGTTTTGAGGCTTGAGGGACGTGACGCCAGACTCTTTGTCTTTCAGCCATTGCTGCAAGCCCTCCAAGTTGGGAGGAAGCTCAGACGTTTGTTGGTAGTTGATGGGTGGGTAATCAAGAACGGGGCCCGCAAGATAGATCCCTATCAAAACCACCAGTCCAACGATGAATTGAAGCAATTTCAAAAGAGGTCCTTTAAAAACACCTTATCGAACGAATTGCTCAATAAAACTCTCAGAAAGCCCCAGCGTTTGAAAGTGTGATCTGTATTTTTCAATTCGTGTGAAAACGTCATCGTAGCCAGTTGCATTGCCATAGGGGTCCACGTACATCAACGAGCCGTGAACGGTAAAGAGGGTGATCATCTCTTGGCAATGTTCGGGAACGATCAACGTATGGGTCTCACCAGGAGGCTCAAATACAAAGTCGCCCTCTTGGGCTTTCCAATCGTGCTCTAAGTAATGCCATTCGCCTTTGATGACGTAAGCGTGGACTTGGCCCGAGTGTCGATGCCTTTGCAGCAGGCCTGCTCTAGTAACGCGCATCATGTGAACGTAGTAACCACTGCTGACATTGAGCATGATGGGCCGAGATGTGATGCCAGGCGACAACGGTGCCCAAAGTTGGGGGTCACCCTCAAGGGCATCTTTCACCACCAAATCCGCTTTCATGCCCCAAGGCTGAGGTTTTTGGTAGGGGATTCGATCCTCATTGAGTTGGATATTTTCGTGATGGCTCTTCATGGTCGCTCCTTGCTACATATTTTAGGATTTTAAAAGGTCTTCAATTTTGATGGCGTCAGCACAAAAACTTGAGATGCCTTCCTCTAATTTTTGACTGGCCATGGCGTTGGCTTTTAATTGGGTGTGAAAGGTCTCTTGATCCAAGCTGATCATTTGGGCATCGCTCAAACACGCCGTCTCTTTGAGAAGGGCGGCTTCAAACGTGCCTGGGTGGGATTGAAGCTCCTTTAAAAGCTCAGGACTGATGGTCAACAGATCGCACCCGGCCAGGGCTTGAATTTGACCAATGTTTCTAAAGCTTGCCCCCATGATTTGGGTCTGTATGTCAAATTTTTTGTAATAGTTAAAGATGTTCTTGACGGATTGAACGCCTGGATCCTTGGCCCCAGCGTGGGCTGCTTCGTTCCAACCTCGCCCAAGATTTTTTTTGTGCCAATCGTAGATCCTACCCACGAAGGGGGAGATCAATTGGACCTTCGCTTGAGCGCAAGCAACCGCTTGCTCCAGAGAAAAAAGCAAAGTCAAATTGCAGTGAATGCCGTCCTCTTGTAAAACCTTGGCGGCTTGAATGCCCTCCCAAGTGGAGGCAATTTTGATGAGCAGTCGACTGGGGTCGATACCCTCTGCCTTGTAAAGTGACACAATGCGCTTGGCCCTGTCGATGCTTGTCTGGGTGTCATAACTCAGTCGAGCATCCACCTCGGTTGATACTCGACCGGGAATGATCTTTAAAATTTCAATGCCAAAGTACACGATCAAGCGGTCCATGGCCAGATCCAGACTGTCCTTGGAGAGATGGCCCTTTACCTTGTTCAAAACGTAGTGGTACTCGGGTTTTTGAAGGGCCTTTAAGATCAAGGATGGATTGGTGGTGGCGTCTTGGGGTCGGTATTGCCTGATTTGCATGAAGTCGCCCGTGTCTGCAACCACGGTGGAGTACTGTTTAAGGCAATCTAGTTGATTCATGGTGAGGGGTCTGAGACGAAGTTGAGGTGGTGCTTTGGGCTGCAGAGGCTATAAAATGCAATCCTTGAATGTAAATCTATTTTAGAAGAGATCGCCCACCATGATGCAAAAAATAAGCCACAAACTTTCATTGCTCATGCTTTGCGCATGGGTAAGCCTTCAAGCGTTTGGGGCCGATGTTTATCCTAGCAAGCCCATCAAATTGATCGTTACCTTTGTGCCTGGTGGCGGGGCAGACATACTTGCCAGGTATTTGGCCCAAGCTTTGACGACCTCCCTGGGTAAACCGGTGCTGGTCGACAACAAACCAGGCGCTGGTGGCTTGATCGGTATTCAAGCCGGTTTGTCCGCTCCAGCTGATGGCTATACCTTGACCTTGATCTCTTCCAGCTACACGGTCAACCCTAGCCTCTACAAGCTCAAGTTTGATCCCGTCAATGACATGACGCCCATCGTACAGGCTTCAAAGGGCCCTTTGTTGGTGGTGGTCAACGCTTCTCAGTCGATCAAAAGCTTGGCTGACTTTGTTGCAAAAGCCAAGTCCAAGCCCGCGCAACTGACCTACGCATCTTCGGGTTTGGGCAGCGCGCTTCATTTGGGCGCAGCGCTCTTTGCAGATCAAGCGGGCATCAGCATCAACCACGTTCCTTACAAAGGGGGTGGGGCGGCTTTGAACGATTTGCTGGCCAACCAAATCGACATTTATTTTGCTGCCACTGCAAGTGCTTTGCCCTTGGTGCAATCGGGCAAACTCCAAGCTCTGGCCGTGACCGGCACAA
>Ga0209829_10000173_pt1 | contig 58524 bp, 47 predicted proteins | sample C_140205_EF_Meta_FD_187311 | JGI IMG/M metagenome (GOLD analysis project Ga0209829, IMG submission 187311) | Freshwater microbial communities from Lake Croche, Canada to study carbon cycling - C_140205_EF_MetaG (SPAdes) (version 2) | ecosystem: Environmental > Aquatic > Freshwater > Lake...
ACTTGGAGGCGAGGGTCGGAATCGAACCGACGAATGCAGCTTTTGCAGAGCCGTGCCTTACCACTTGGCTACCCCGCCACGGGGAGCGGTAACCATAAAATTCTTTGGGCGGCGGCGCAAGTGTAATCGCCTATCAACCGCCGTGACCGAGTTGTTTCCTCTTCCTCCACAGTTCGGCGGGCTTGAAAATACCCGCCGGCGTGATGATGCCGGTGATTAGCTCGGCCGGGGTGACATCGAATCCGGGGTTGCGGGCTCCGCTGGTCGGGTTGGCAACCCGCACAAATTCCCGCTTGCCGCTTTTGGTCACCCCCCAAGCCCCAAGAACTTCGCTCTCGTGCCGGTCCTCAATGGGGATGTCGAGACCACGCTTTAAATTCCAGTCGAGGGTCGACAGGGGGATGGCGACGTAGAAGGGGATTTTGTGGCGTTTGGCCAAGACGGCTTTGGTGTAGGTGCCGATTTTATTGGCGACCTCCCCGGTGCGCCCCAGAACGCGGTCGCTACCGACAATCACCAGATCGATTTCACCTCGTTGCATGAGGTGTCCGGCGGCATTGTCGGCAATGATGTGGTGGGGGATTTTCTGCTGGGCCAGTTCCCAAGCCGTGAGGGTGGCACCTTGGGAGCGGGGCCGGGTTTCGTCGCAGTAGACGTGGAATTTCCGGCCGGCGGCTTGGGCGGCATAGAGGGGAGCGGTGGCGGAGCCGATGTCAACGAAGGCGAGCCAGCCGGCGTTGCAGTGGGTGAGGATCCGCATGTTGTCGCGGATGAGATTGGCCCCATGCCGGCCGATGCCGGCGCAATGGCTGGCGTCCTCGTTGGCGAACTCCTCTGCGGCGGCCAGTGCGATGGACTGCTGTTCGGCGACGGTTTCACCGGTGCCCATGGCGGTGCGGATTTTGATGAGTGCGTTGACCGGGTCGACAGCCGTGGGGCGGGCGGAGGCAAGGGTGTGTTGGACTAGGTCGAGGTGGGCGGAGAATTTGGGAAGGTTGCTGCTGCGGAAGGCGCGGGCCCCCTGAGCTAATCCGTAGGCGGCCGTGGCGCCGATGGCGCCCGCACCGCGGACGATCATGTTTTGGATGGCGGCGGCGGTTTCGCGGAAATTGCGGGTGGCGACGATCTTAAACTCGTGCGGCAGCAGCCGTTGTTCGATCAATAAAACCTCGTTTTGCCCGGAATCAAAGGTGACAGTGCGGTGTGCGCGGGATCGGCCTCGGACGGTGACGTTCATGGAAAGGGGGTGGCAGTGCTCAGGCGACCTGGATCCTGTGGATCTGGTTTTCGATGAGTCGGAAAGCGGGATGCTGACGAAAGGCGCGCAGGTCGGGATCTTTGGCGAGCCATTTGAAATCGCGGTAGCCCAGAGTGATGGATTTCTCGAGGGCTGCGGCGGCGCGTTCCATCTGGCTGGTCAGGGAGCAGCTGCAGGCCAGGTTGTAAAACACCAGAGGGTCGGCGGGGGTCAGAGCGCAGAGTTGCTCGTCGATTTTCAGGCCGGCTTCGAACTGGCCGCGGCGGGTGTGGAGGTCGCCGATTTGCTGGAGGGCATCGATGTAGGCTGGATCGCGGCGCAGGAGGCCCTGAAGGAATTCAATTTTGATATCCAGTTCGCGGGTTTCTTTCCGGCTGAGTTTTTTTTTGGTGCTGCGTTTCTGCGGCATACAACAACTGTGATAGTTCCGCAGCCGCCCTTCCAAGTCAAGCATCCGTCGGGGGGATATTGTCCCGGGCGGGCTGGGATGTGAAGAGGGTGTGATTAAGATTCCGCAGTTACTGTTTGAGAGTGGAGGGGAAATGGGGTTTGCTGGCGGGATGAACGAGTCTGTTTCCGGTGAAGGCAATGGCACCGCTGATTTCAAGCGGAGCCGTCGTCAGAAAGCGCCCCGCAGCGAGGCCCGGCCGCTGCTGGACCGGCTGCCGCCCCATTCGCCCGAGGCGGAGCAGGGGGTTTTGGGCTGCGCGCTGCTCTCGCCCAATGAATGCATGGGGGAGTGCGTTGAGAAGTTCAAGACGGATGGCGAGGCGTTCTATGACCTGAGGCATCAGACCATTTTTTCCACTTTGGCCGAAATGTATGACTCCCGGGAGGCGATTGATCTGATCACTCTGCAGCAGAGGCTCAAGAACAAGCAATTGCTTGAGCAGGTGGGGGGGCTGGCCTATCTGGCATCCCTGCCCGACGCGGTGCCCAGCGCGGCCAACCTGAGTTATTATCTGGAAATCGTGCAGGAGAAGTTTCTGTTGCGCAAGATGATCATCACCTGCACCGAGGTGGTGGGCCGCGTGTATGATCATGAGGGTGAGGTTGATGCGTTAATGGACGAGGTGGAGAGGGATATTCTTAAGATCAGCGAGTCGCGGGTTCAGGGCCAGTCCAGCAGCATCAAGGACCTGGTTAAAAAGGCCATCACCACCATCGAGGAGTACCATACGCGCCAGGGGATGATGACCGGGGTGGGGACGGGTTTTGCGGATCTGGACAAGATGACCAGCGGTTTGCATGGGGGCGAGATGGTGGTGATAGCCGCCCGTCCGTCGATGGGTAAGACGTCGCTGGCGATGAACATTGCCGAGAGCGTGTCGATCGACCAGAAGCTGCCGGTGGGCGTGTTCAGTCTGGAAATGACCTCGGAGTCGCTGGTGTTGCGGATGCTCTGCTCGCGGTCGCGGGTGAACATGAGGAATGTGCGGGAGGGTTTTCTGGCGGAGCGGGATTTTCCGAAGTTGACGGGGGCGGCGGGCAAGCTGGCCAGCGCTCCGCTTTTTATCGACGACTCCTCCGGTCTGTCCATTTTGCAGCTGCGGGCCAAGGCGCGGCGGATGCACCAGCAGCACGGGATCAAGCTTTTCGTGATTGACTACCTGCAATTGCTCCATTCTACTGCGCGGAGGGCTGAAAATCGGCAGCAGGAAATCGCCGACATCTCCAGCGGGATCAAGTCGCTGGCCAAAGAGCTGGATGTGCCGGTGATAGTGCTCAGCCAGCTCAACCGCGAACTGGAAAAAGACAAGAGCCGCAAGCCGCGCATGTCCGATCTGCGCGAATCCGGGTCCATCGAGCAGGATGCCGATTTGATTGGCCTTCTTTACAAGCCCAATGCGGGGGATGAAGAGGAAGGCGGCGGGGGCGGGGATGACGACCATGTGGCGGTGCCGGTGAATTTATTGATTGCCAAGCAGCGCAACGGTCCCACCGGGGACGTGCATTTGACGTTTTTGAAATCCTATACTCGTTTTGAGAGCGCGGCCAAAGTCAGTGACGAAGACGTGCCGAACTAACCATCATGAAATTTGTGTTCCGCCTCTGTGGTCTGCTTTTGCTGATCGCCTCCCTTCCCGTTGCACGGGCGCAGACCTCCTCCCTCAAGGTTCGCAAGATTGAGATCCAGCATGTGGGCCCTTCGGCCACCAGCGATGAGCTGGTCCGCGGCAACATCCGGGTCAAAGTGGGAGAACCCTATCTGCGGGCGGCGGTGGATGATGATGTAAGAAACCTCTATGCCACCGGACAATTTTACAACATCCGCGTGACCGACCAGTCGACTTCGGATGGAGTGGTTTTGACTTATCTGCTTCAGGGCAAGCCACGGCTCACGGAGATCAAGATCACGGGGAACGTGAAGATGAAGGAGTCGAAGGTCCGCAAGAAGATCACCTCCAAGACGGGCGAGCCGCTGGACGAACGGAAGCTTTTCACCGACTGCTTGGAGATAAAGAAGATGTATGAGCAGGCGGGGTATCCTAGCACCAAGGTGACTTACTTGCCGAACATTGATGAGAACGCCGGCCGGGGCACGGCGACCATCCAGATTGTGGAGACGCCCAAATTGAGGATCACGGACGTGCAGTTTGCCGGGATACACGCCTTTCCCGAGCACGTCGGAATCTTGGAGAAACTGGCTCATCCCGGGCGCACCGGGCTGTCGAGCGTCATCAAAACCCGCCGTCACGGGATGTGGTCCTGGATCACCAGCAGCGGGGTGTTTAAAGACGATCAGTTTGAGGATGACAAGGACAAGCTGGCGGAGTTTTACCGGGAGAAGGGCTACATTGATTTCGAGATCAAGGAGGTGCAGATTGAGCATCCGACGCCAAAGACGATGGTGGTGCGGTTTCTGGTTTACGAGGGGAGCCAGTACAAGGTGGGGGGCGTGAAGTTCAGCGGCAACTCCACATTTTCGACCAACGAGATTTCCAAGGGGTTGAGGGCGCTTCATCCTGGAACGGTTTTGAAAAAGGCCAAGACCGGGCCCAACGGCCTGCTGATGGATGTGGGCGACACTTTCACGCCCAAGGGTTACGATGAGGATGTCAAGGCGATCCAGGATTTCTACGGGTCCAAGGGCTACATCGATTTGAGTTCGGCGCGCAATCTGGAGGTGGTCAAGGTGCCTAATACCGAGTCGGGCACGATGGACTTGGAGTTCAAGATTGTGGAGGGGCAGAAATCCTACATTGAGAAGATTGAGATTCGCGGGAACATCAAAACGAAGGACCGGGTGATCCGGCGCGAACTGGCGGTTGCGCCCGGTGAGGTGTTTGACATGACGCGGGTGAACCTGAGCAAGCAGCGGATGGAGGGGTTGAATTATTTTGAGAAGGTGGACACCCGGCCGGAGGCGACGGATGTGCCTTCCCGGAAAAACCTTGTTGTTGGCGTGGATGAGAAGAACACCGGGAATATGACGATGGGTGCGGGATTTAGCTCGGTGGATTCATTGGTGGGGTTTGCGGAGGTGACGCAGGGCAACTTTGATCTGTTCCACGCGCCAACCTTCACCGGCGGGGGCCAGAAACTGCGGCTTCGCGTGCAGCTGGGTACCCGGCGTCAGGATTACGAGGCGGAGTTCATTGAGCCATGGTTTCTGGAACGCAAACTCTCCCTGGACGTAAACTTGTTTTATCGCAAACTCGATTACCTCAGTCCGAACAGTCTCTACAACGAGGTGGATGCCGGCACCCGAATCGGGTTGACCCGCGCCCTTGGCAACGAGCGCCTCATCGGCGGCTTAGGATACTCTTTCGAGGACATAGGCATTCTGTTCAACAACCCCACGGTTATGAACCCGGTTTTTGGAAACATGCTGCCCGACGCCGTGGTGGCGCCGCCGACCCTGATGGCCGAGAGTGGCTATTCGCTGGTTACCAAGTTCAACGGATCGCTGGCTTACGACACGCGAGGGGCGGGCTTTTTGCCCGACAAGGGGCAGCGCACTGAACTGACGGCGGAACTGGCCGGTCCGTTTGGAGGGCAAAAGGATTTCTACCGTCTGGAATTGCAGACGGCCTGGTATTTCAAGGGCCTTTTTCCAGGGCACGTGATTGAAATCGTCGGCGCCACCGGGGTGGCGGATTCCTGGGGGCGCTCGTCTTATGTGCCGTTCTACGAGCGCTGGTATCTGGGCGGCTTGGACACCTTGCGTGGCTTTCGCTATCGCGGTGTGAGTCCGCGGGACTATGTGCCAGGGGCGGCGGCGCAATCCAATGAGCCGGTTGGTGGCGACAGTTACTGGTTCGGATCCGGCGAATACAGCGTTCCCATTATTGAGATGCTGCGCGTCGCGGCTTTTTACGATGTCGGTAATGTGGAGGCCAATGCCTATCGATTGGGCTCTTCGAACCTTGATTCGGACTGGGGGCTGGGGCTGCGGCTAAACATTCCGCATCTGGGGCCGCTGCGGCTGGATTATGCCATTCCGATGATGCACGACTCCTTTAACGGATCGAGCGGCCGCTTTCAGTTCGGTGTTGGTTATACCCGCAAATTTTAACATGAACTCGCTAACACCACTCTTGTCCTGCCGGTTTCCCGCGCTTACGAGGGGGCAAGTTCCTATCTGGTATGCCGCTTTTGGACTTTTCTGTTCCGCATCGGGCGGGTTGGGAGGCGTTCCGGCTGTCGGTCCCGCGGCACGGCTTTTCTCTGCGGCGGCACCGCTTTATTTCGAGGAAAACCGCGGACAGGTTTCCGGCTCCGCCCGGTTTGTTGCCCGCGGGCATGATTGTAATTTGGCGATTGCGCCGGACTGGGCGGAAGTTCTTCTTGGCCGGAATGGAGTTGCCACCCGTTCGGTGAAGCTGGTGCTGACGGGCGCCAATCCCGAATCAAGTATCGCCGGTTGCGAGCCGCTGCCCGGGCACGCCAATTACCTTTTAGGCAACGATCCGTCGGCTTGGCGCAAGCAAGTCCCTCTGTTCGCCCGCATCCGGGCCGCATCGGTCTATCCAGGGGTGGATGTGACTTACTACGCGGATCCTGCAGCGAGGCTTGAATATGATTTTATTCTTCAACCGGGGGCCGACGTGGGGGGGATTACCCTGCAGGTGCAAGGGGCGGACAGCGTTGCGGTGGACGGCGCGGGGGAGTTGGTGATGACGCTTGGCGGGGAGGAGATTCGCCAGCATAAGCCTGTGATTTATCAGGAAAAAGATGGCGTCAGGCAGACCGTTTCCGGCAGTTATCACCTCACCGGAAAAAACCGGGTTGGGTTCAAAGTAGCCAATTATGACCCTCGGCGGACTTTGGTGATTGATCCGACTCTGAGTTTCGCAACCTATCTGGGAGGCGAAATGCCCGACCAGGGTGCGGCCATCGCCACGGATGGGGCGGGAAACATCTATGTCGCCGGTTCGACGCTCTCCAAGGCCCTGCGGCTCAACGCCACCAACGGCGCGGGCGCGGCTCTTCAAACGGGTTATCGGGGCGGGAGTGGTTATTTTGGCGATGCCTTCGTGGCCAAGTTCGACACAAATAATCATCTGGCTTATTTGACTTATCTCGGCGGCAGCGGCCAGGATCAGGCCTTTGGCATCGCGGTCGGCACGAACGGTCAAGCGGTGGTGACAGGATTTACGGATTCGCCGAACTTTCCAGTCTCCCCAAACACCCTGAATTCCCATGCTTTCCAGACCCATATTGGGGGGACCAATAACTATCTGGGCAAGGTGTATCTCATTGATGCCTTTGTCACCAAACTCAGCGCTGACGGGACTGGTCTGGTTTATTCCACCTATCTTGGGGGCAATGCCAGGGATGTTGGCACGGCTGTGGCCTTGGACAGTCTGGGCTGCGCCTATGTCACGGGTTACACCGAGTCGACTAATTTCCCCGCAACGAATGCGGTGCAGGGTTTTTATAGCCGCTATTTCGGGAGCCAGCTCACCAATTCTCCACCCCCTCATTATGTGCCGGTAACTTATCCGACCAATTATCATGGAAACATTTACCATGGATTTGGAGATGCCTTCGTCGCCAAGCTCAGTAGCAACGGGACGGGCCTGATCTACGCATCCTATCTTGGCGGCACCAATCAGGATCTCGGCACGGCCATCGCCGTGGATTCCGCAGGCCAGGCTGTGGTCGTTGGCAACACCCTTTCCACCAATTTCCCCGTCTATTTCTCCTCCTCCAACCCTTTCTCATCGTGGGGATCGAAGCTCAACGGAACGACCAGCTATTCCTTTTTTGTCACTGATGGTTTTGTGTGCAAAGTCGGGGCGGATGGCACCAATCTGGTCTACGCGACTTATCTCGGGGGCAGCGATCAGGATGCGGCTCTGGCCGTGGCGGTGGATTCCATGGGGGCGGCCTATGTGACGGGTTATACTCTTTCCACCAATTTTCCTGTCGGCGGCAACAATTTAATGTCTTGGAGCAGCATCACCAATCGGAATGCCGACGTATTTATAACCAAATTCAACCCTGACGGCGGCACGAACTATTCGGTTAAATTTGGCGGCAGTGCGTGGGATCAGGGTAATTCCATCGTTGTGGATGCGGCTTTCAACGCCTATGTGGCCGGTTCAAGTGCTTCGACCAATTCAGCAACTAAGTTCTGGTCTGGTGCGGTCACGGCACTGACGGATGGCCGGTTGAGTTTGACCAACCGCAGTTATCGGAGTTATGGCACCAACGATGTGTTTGTTGCGGGGCTCAATACGAACGCGACGGCTTTTAGCTTCTACGCATATCTCGGCAGCACGGGCAATGATCAGGCCAACGGCCTTGCGCTGGATCCCGTCACTGGCGAGCTTTGCCTGACTGGCACGACTACTTGGACCAATTTTCCTTCCGTTAATCCCGTCCAACCTCGTTCCGGCAACCGGCTCAACTCCAGTGATGCTTTTATCGGGCGGATCAAGCTGCCTTGAAAAGGTGAATGAAGTAGTAGCAGCCCGACTCTTGCCGGGATTCGGCGGTAAAACCTTTCATACTGCGGCCCGTTTTGAACGGCAGGCCAATTTCTCCCTTCGCGCCTGTCTGATTAGGGCGGCAGGGGTTTTCATGAAAATGAGCGGTTTCTTCCACGGCCAGCGAGGTGATTGTTCGGTATAAAGCCTTCATTTCATACGTTTTCCGGTCGGAGATGTCCCGGAGGCACCGGGCCTACCTCAATGGTGAAACTCCAAGCAATTCCGCAAGTGGCGGAATAAGGCGCAATCCTCCGCGTGGTCTGGTCGTGCTGGGATGCCCTGAGAGCAGGGTTTACGGGATGTGCGAGGTATGATAATCTTACGCAGAACGAATACGGGCGCTGTTAAAGCGTCCAAGAAGGCAGATGTGAAAAAGCACATTGTATGAAAAAACAGATTTTCACAGGTTTAGCGGTTCTGGCGCTGGTTTCCGCCCAAGCCGATGGCAGGCGCTGGGATGGGGGCTATCGTGGGCATTGGGAGGGGCGCGGGCACTACGGCCGTTCTGGATTTACATTTTACTACGGAGCCGGTTATCCCTGTTATGCTCCTTTTTACACCGACACCTATTATCCAGCTTATGGCTATTACCCGTATTACGAATATAGCCGCCCCAACTACGCTGTCAGCGGCACCTTGTCGGGTGCGCTGGTTGGCGGGTTGATCGGCAACAGCATCCATCATCAAGGTTGGGAGGGAGCTGGTATCGGTGCCGCTGCCGGCCTTCTTTTGGGGAGCTTGGCTGAGCGCGATGCCCGGGCTTATGAACGCGCCTACGCCCCACTCCCTGGCAGGTATGCCATCGCGGATGCATCCGGGATCAACCCGGCGCCAACCGTTCCCGATGCGCCCCGTATTCCCGACCCCAATGCAGCGGTCACTTATCGACCTGCCGGCACGATGGGTGGTGCAAACTCCCTCTTTGGCCGCTAAATCCCGCCCGTATTCTCTCTCCATTCAATCCCGATTAATTCAATGAACCTCTTGAACCCCCGTTTCCATCTCACTGTCATCGCACTGGCCGGCCTTGTCGCCGGCTGTGCCACCCAAGGCGTGCATAGTCCCTCCGGTGTGCCGGTCACCGAAATGCGTCCGGACGAACAGGGTTTTGTCGCCGGCACCGGCGTCGAATCCCAAGATCTGGTGCGGGTCACGGATAAAATGGCGCGCAGCATTGTGGGGATTCCGCAGATTGCCGGGGCGCAAGGCCAGCCGCGGATCGTGCTGGATCCGGTGGAGAACAACACGCGGTTCCCGATCAACAAGGACGTTTTTCTGACCCGGATCCGGGTGCAATTGAACAGCAAGTCTGCGGGCAAGGTGCTTTTTCTTGCGCGGGACCGGATGAAAGCGCTGCAGCATGAGCGCGAGCTCAAGCAGTCCGGCCAAGTGACCGCGAGCGCCGACCCGAATGTGGTGGAGTTCAAGGGAGCCGATTTCTTTCTCACCGGCAAACTCGACGGCATGAGCACCCGCACCAGCGCCGGCACCAGCGATTACATCCTTTACAGTTTCCAACTGATTGATGCCCGCACCAGTGACATCATTTGGGAGGATTCGGCGGAGATCAAAAAGCAGGGGCTTGAAGACGCGGCTTACCGGTGACACAGGGTGTGCCGGGGAATGGGGGATGAAATTGCTTTGGCCATTGGCGCTCCTGACACTGCTGGGTGTCACGGGCTGTGTCACTCCCGGACGCGACGTCCGGCTGACTGGGAATATTTTTGTGGACGCACCCATGATGATTACCAACGGTCCTGCGGGGGACCGGATCCTGTGGGAGGACCGGCTTGCGCTGGCCGCCCTGCGGCATGGGGATTTTGCGCTGGCGCGGCGATCGCTTGACAATGTGCTGCTTAACAGCGGGGGCATCTCGGGTGACGGCAGTGCGCGTTTGGCCCGCAGCTATTTTCATCCGGAATCCACCAAACGGTTCATAGGAGAACCCTACGAGCGGGTGATGGCGTTTTATTATAGGGGCCTTCTTTACTGGATGGACGGCGAACCCGACAACGCCCGAGCTTGTTTCCGCAGTGCGGCAATCCAGGATGCGGATAATGAGAACCATGAATACTCGGCCGACTACGTTGTGCTGGACTATCTGGAGGGGCTGACCACTTTGAAGCTGGCGGGTGATGGATCGGATGCGATCAAGCGGGCGCAAAAAGAGGTGCGGGCCAGCCGGCCCCCGCCGCCCAATCCCAAAGCCAACCTGCTTTTTTTCCTGGAGTTCTCTCCCGGCCCGCTCAAGTTCGCCTCCGGCGAGTATCGCGAGCAGTTGCACTTTAGCGTCGAGCGGCCGCTGGCGCAGTCGGCCGAGGTGGTCGTGGACGGGCAAGCGCTGAGGACCGGGCCTTGGGACGATCTTTACTTTCAGGCCACCACGCGGGGCGGGCGGGTGATGGATCACATTCTCGCCAACAAAGCGGTGTTCAAGAGCGCGACGGACATCGCCGGAAATATTGGCATCCTCGGCGGGGCGGTCGCCGCCCTCCAGAACAACCGCACCTCGCAGGAGGTCGGCCTGGGTTTGATCGCCGCCGGCCTGATCAGCAAGGTGATTTCCGCGTCAACCACTCCGGAAGCGGATCTTCGCGCCTGGGACAACCTGCCGCGCTACCTGGGTTTTGGAGCGATGGAGGTGTCGCCCGGCAGCCACACCGCGACAGTTTATTTCCGCGATGGCAGCGGGGTCCTGCTCCCGCGATTGACCAAGACCCTCACTCTGAATGTTCCCGCTGACGGGAATGACAAAGTTGTTTTCGTCAGTGACCAGTCCACCAGTCCCCAGAACCTATGAAAAAGAAACTGTTCCCTCTTCTGACTGTCGCCGGTGCCGCGCTGTTGTTTGCCGGCTGCGAATCGCCGGAATACGACAAGGGTGCATATCTGCCGCAAAGCGTGGCGGTCAATGATCTGGAGAACCGCACCTCGCTGGTGCTGCTCTCCAAGGATGTGCAGCACTCGGTCACCTGCACGGGCCTGCAGGAGATGCGCCTGCCCGATGGCCGTTTGCAGGTGGCCGCCAACCTGCGCAACCGCCAGACGCGCCGCATTCAGGTCCAGGCCAACTGCGAGTTCAAGGACGCCCAGGGGTTCGCCATCGATTCCACCCCCTTCCAGAATGTGTTCATGGATGAGGCGGCGCAGGAGACCGTGAAGTTCATCTCGATGAACGACAAGGCGGCACGCTACACCATCCGCATCCGCGAGACGCGGTGAGGATTCCGGAAGGCCTTCCCTTAGTCCAAGCACCAAGCCATTATGAAGACAAAAAAGCTGGTTTCTGCGATATGCACCTTCGCCCTGATGCCGATGGCGTGGGCGGAGAAAGGGGCCTTGGCACCCAAACCGGTCCCTACCATACCCGAGCCGCCTCCGCTCTACCTGAATCCTGGCGCGGGCCCCGCTCAGCCTACGGTTCGACCTGGTTATGTTTATGACCAGAGAGCTCAGCCCGGCCGCCCCGGGTTGGTCACGGCGGAACAGGCCCAGAAAATCCTCGACCAGTTCAGGGCCGTTTATCCTAAAATGGGCAGTCCGCGCTTCCTTGTTTATGTGAACCGGGAACTCATCCACGATGTGTCGGGGCTCAAGCTCACCCACCGCTCGGAGCAGGCCACGGCTGAGTCGCTGGATGTTTCCGGTGCCACCAATAAGCCCGCCCGCGTCCACACCGTGGTGAGCAATCAATACCAAGCCGGCACCCGGAGTGAGCCCGCGCTGGCTGACCGGCAGACGGTGCGTGACGTGGAGCGGCTTTTTGGGCGCCCCTTACGCCAGGCCGGAGCAAGCCTCACGGACCAAAAGGTTGCGGCCGATTTGATTGCCGATAAGGCCATCGGCGAATTTATCGGCGCCTCCGATAGTCCGCAGGCGCGAAAGTCCCGCGAAGCCATCCAAAAAATCGCCGACGCCGTCATTGAGGTTTTGATCTCCTCCAAGAACGTCACCGTGCCTACCATCGCCGGCAGCGAGGTGCTGACAATTCCTGACATTCAAGCCACGGCAATTCGGGTGGCGGATGCGAAAATCCTCGCTCAGGCGGCGTCATCCGATGTTCTGCGGCGAGTGCCTCCGGCGGCGCAGGGCGGCTTTGACGTGGCAGAGGTCACTGAGGCCACGGCGCTGGCGTTGATGGAAGACATGATTCAGGCCCCATGATGCCTAATGGCGCAGTGGGGGTAGCGGCCGTGGCTGTCAATGAATGGCGTCGGATCAGGGCGCTGCCTGAGGTGGGCGCAGATTCCCGGTTCATGAGTCATCTTTCTTTTTTGGGCTGGTCCTGCCGCCATTAACAGCATCCTGTTCATTGACAAGCTGGAGCGTGCGGTGCATTTTTGGCCTTATGAAATTATCCATTAGCATTCTTTCCACACTCCTGCTTGGAATGATCTCGGTGCGGGCCGCCGGATCGCTCTATGATATTCCGCTCAAGGATATCGACGGCCAGAGCGCGTCACTCAAGCCTTATCAGGGCAAGGTCTTGATTGTTGTTAATGTCGCTTCCCACTGTGGCTACACTCCGCAGTACGAGGATTTACAGGCGGTTTATCAAAAATACAAGGATCAGGGGTTGGTTGTTCTTGGATTCCCGTGCAACCAGTTTGGCGCCCAAGAGCCGGGTAGCGGCGCGGAGATCAAGCAGTTTTGCACTTCCAAATACAGCGTCACCTTCCCGATGTACGAAAAAATCCTGGTCAATGGGCCAGAGCGGCATCCCCTCTATAAATTCCTGGCCGGTGGGGATTCCCCCGTTTCCGGGGACATCAAATGGAATTTTACAAAGTTTCTGGTGGGTCGTGACGGGAAAATCCTGCAACGATTCGGCTCCGGGGTGAAGCCGGGTTCGACTGAGATGACTGCGGCTGTTGAGTCCGCCCTTGCCGCCAAGTAATCCGCTGGTGGCAAATCCGTCCGTTCAGTGTGTGGTCCGGCAGCAGGGTTGAGTGGTGCCGCTAGAAATCGCGTTGTGTTTCCGGGGCAAGGCCCTGGTCATTCCGTGCTGACCGGGTTGCGTGACCCGGTGATTTTTAGCTTGCAGGCTGTCTGCCGCCAGATAGGTTTTCGAAACCAAACGTTCGGCGTTCAGTGACAGAAACCCAAACAATCCGACCGGTGGTGCCAATGATTATTGAAGCTTACGCAGCCGGTTAAACGGTTGTGGCAAGCTCTGTGAAACCAACACATTCAGAACAAAAATAACCATGAAAACTAATATGATCAGTCCGGCCCGAATCCTGTCGGTCACCGCACTCGTTCTTGCCGCCGCCTGCCGCACAACCCAGGCACAGACTCAGACGGATGAGGAGTTGGCGCTGCGTTTTGATCTGACGAGCGTCACCCGGGGCGCGGTGACTACCAACCGGGAGGGTGTTGTGAGCGATTTGCACTTCCAGCACATCACCTCCCGCGGCATCATCAAAGAGCTGGGCAAAGCGCTGGGTCGTGGGTTTTCCGACCGGGCTCAGTTGGTCGTTCTGGCACCCACCAATGAGCTGACGAGCTGGACCTTTCAAATTCAGGATGGAACCCAAGCACCTGCGGATGTGAGTGGCTTTTTCAGCCACACCCCCGGTTCCCCTGTCTCCGGTTCCTGGGCTAATATCAAAACGGGCCGATCTGGTTCGGTTGGCTACAGTGTCGACACCTACAGCCTGCGGGACCAGCCGGGTTATTCCGCGCTGGGGATTCATTTCACTGTTTCCGGGTTCACCACGCTGGGGTTGCGTGGAGACCGGAGTCAAAGGGTTTCTTCCTCCACTCAATTTCACCTGATCTCTTCCGAAGTATCGGGTTCCAGTGATCAGTCCGGCAACTCCGGTATCGTAACCGGTTCCGTCACGGCCGAGGGATTTGATACGGTTGACATTGTTGTCAGCACGACGCCAAACACTTAGCCGCCGTTTTTAAGCGCGCGTTTAGAAAACCAGCCTGCCAGCGAAGAGAAGTTGGCAGGTTTTTTATTGGAGGGCCGCCCATTTTCGGCTGGAAGAAAAAACACGAACGCTATTACCTCTTCCCTGGAATGGGTGGGCGTGGCCTGCGGCGCAAACAAAAACTGTTCTTGCGCTATTCTCTTCTCCTTGCTGCGCTTATCTCGGGCCTTCTAGCCATGGCCCTCTGCTACTGGAACAGCAGATAAAGCCTCCGCCCCAAACCCGTTCTTTATCCTCCATTTGGCTCTGGATAAAGACTCCCTTCCATGGCCACCTAGTGCGCCGGAAGCCCGGTTGCCTCCACCCCACCTGCCACCGTGCCAAGAAGTAAACGCTGCTGGAGTTGCTGTGTCTTACTGGTTTAAAACAGCGTGCAACCCAAGCCGGGCGGCGGGAGCGCCTAGTCCAAGGGGACTCAGGCCCCTGCCCAGCGGCGGCGGGTGTGCGGTAGTGGACCCGACTGCGTTTCGTGCCCTGCTTAAAAACAAGACACCTTGTCCTGAAACTGCTTGCGGAGTGTCCATGTTTAACGTTTTATCTGTTGACAGCCTCGTTTGCCCTGTGGCTGGTAATTTGCTGCAATAATCAATTGCACGCCAATCCTCCGGACTGGGTCAGGCGAGAATGTGCCCTGTGAAAAACGGACTCAGCCCTGTTCGTAACCATTAAACTCAAAACAACTCATGCCCTGCCTACTAAATCGTTTCACACTCGCTGCAGCCGCTCTGGTCGCTCTGAACCTCGGAGCCGCAGGCGAGGATGCCGACCAATCAACCCCCGCCACCTTTTCCAAGACGGACGCTCGCCCGACCCTTCACGTGGTGAGGCCGGCCGCAACCACGGCTCCCACTGGTTACGCCCCCTTGCAAATCCGCCATGCCTACGGCATTGATCTGCTCACCAACGGCGGTGCGGGCCAGGTCATCGCCATTGTGGATGCCTACGGCAGCCCTACCATGCAGAAGGATTTGAATAAGTTCTCAACCACCTTCGGCCTGCCCACCAACACCGTGCAGATCGTTTATGGGACGTCCGCCCCCAAAGGCAGCGATGCCGGATGGGCTTTGGAAACAGCACTGGACCTCCAGTGGGCCCATGCGGTGGCACCCAATGCGAAGTTGATTCTTGCGGTGGCCAGCAGCGCCACACTCCCAAACCTGTTGGCTGCGGTCGATGCCGCCGTCAAAGCCGGGGCGACTGTGGTGACGATGAGCTGGATCAGTGCGGAGTTTCCGAGCGAGGCATCTTATGATTTTCATTTCCAGAAAACCAATGTCACTTTTTTGGCATCTTCGGGAGATAACGGAGCGAAGCCCGGCTGGCCGGCGGCCTCTCCGAGTATCACCAGTGTTGGCGGCACGACCCTAAAACTCGATGCCCTCGGAAACCTGACGGCGCCCGAGACTGGCTGGACCGGCAGCGGCGGCGGGTTCAGCACTTATTTCGCCCGGCCAGTTTGTCAGAACGGTTGGCAGACCAACTCACACCGTGCGTTTCCGGACATTAGTCTGGTGGCCGATCCCGCCACCGGCGTGTCTGTTTATGACTCCACTCCCTACGCCGGGCAGAGCGGGTGGTTTTCTGTGGGGGGGACGAGTGCGAGTTGCCCCATGTGGGGCGGATTGGTGGCGTTGGCGAACGAAAAACGTGCCCTCGTCAGCAAACCCCTGCTGGGTAATATCAACCCGGTGCTTTATGCCATCGCAGGCAGCTTTTCCAGTCCCGGGGTATCTCTCTATGGCTACTTCTTCTTCGACGTCAGTGCCGGTAGTAATGGCGGCTTCTCGGCCACCCCCAACTATGATGAGGTCACCGGGCTTGGCACCCCTGCCGCCCTCAACCTTGTCCCAGGCATGGCGGCCTATTGATAAGAGTTTTCAGCGTGCGGCAGCGTTTGATCCGCTGCCGCACGAGCCTCGAAGGGGATTCATGCGTTTCAATTCCGCTTCGGATTCAAGTTCCAATGCGAGGTTTGAGCCATAACTCAAGGCTCTACAAAGATGCGTGCGATTGTCTCCGACCTCCCTTTAAACCGGCAGTGAGATGAATCACTATTTCTAATTGATTAACCAGTGGTCCGAAGCTTTGGGGCAAGCTCTTTCCTTTTGCCTTGCCGCCCCTACGGGGCTGGGGAATTTTTTTGGGTTCACATCTATAGGACAGGCCGCACCTCCGGTGCTTGAAAGGCAAAGCCGAAGACAAGGGGCTAGGGGCGATTTCGGTTTTTTCAAGCTCCAGAGGAGCGACCTTTCTGTAGCAACCCAGTTCAAAAGAAAATCCAAGCTCCTTAGGAGCGACACAAACCGCAGAGACGCAATCCAGGCAAATCCAATTTATCTCGCGCCTGTTCTTCGCTCCTACCGCTTGGGCCTTGAGACCTTGTGTCCGCTCTGCGGGGCTTGGAAGGCAAAGCCGAATGGACAAGGGGCAGTGAAAAAGAAAACCGGCGGGCCGAGATGACGGTCCGCCGGTTGCGATTCAAACTGGAACTGCAGATTTTATTCAGCCTTGGACTTCGTCCTGGCCTTTAATCGCTTCGTCGGCTGCGTCAAAGGCGTGTTGCAATGCAACAAGGTCTTCGCCGGGTTTCAATGCGTCGAGCACGGCTTGTTCGGCCTTGAGCTGTTCGTGCGAGTAGTTGGCGGCCTTGATCGACAGGCCGATGCGGCGGTCGCTGCGGTCGATCTTGATGACTCGGGCGGTGACTTCCTGGCCGGCCTTGAGGACGTTCTTGATCTTTTCCACGCGGTCTTCGCTGATCTGGGAAATGTGGACCAGGCCATCGATTTCGTGCTGGAGCCCGACGAACGCGCCGAAGCTGGCGAGCTTCGTGACCTGGCCGGTGACGAGATCACCGACCTTGTAGAGCAGGTCGATTTTGTCCCACGGGTCGGTGGAGAGCTGCTTGATGCCGACGGCGATGCGTTGATTGGCCTTGTCGACTTCGAGCACAATGGCCTCGACCTCGTCGCCTTTCTTGAGGACTTCGCTGGGGTGGTTGATTTTGCGGGTCCAGGAGATATCGGAGACGTGGATCATTCCGTCCAGGCCCTCTTCCAGCTCGATAAAGGCACCGTAGCTGGTGAGGTTGCGGATTTTGCCTTTGACGTGGGTGCCGGGAACGTATTTTTCCTGGGCTTTATCCCAAGGATTGCCTTCGAGCTGGCGGATGCCGAGCGAGATTTTCTGCTCGTCGCGGTTGATGCCGAGCACCACAGCTTCGATTTCCTGATCCGCCTTGAGGACGTCGGAGGGTTTGGCGATGCGCTTGGTCCAGGAGAGTTCGGTGACGTGGATGAGGCCTTCGACTCCGGGTTCGATTTCGACAAAAGCGCCGTAGGGCACGAGGTTGACGACCTTGCCTTTGATCTTGGTGCCGACGGGGTATTTGTTCTCGATTTTGTCCCAGGGATTGGCCATTTTCTGTTTGAGTCCCAGGCTGACCCGTTCCTTTTCGCGGTTGATGTCCAGGACGACGACGTCGATGTCCTGTCCGACCTTGAGGACTTCGGAGGGGTGTCCGATGCGGCCCCAGCTCATGTCGGTGATGTGCAACAGGCCGTCGATGCCGTTGAGGTCGATGAACGCGCCGAAGTCGGTGAGGTTCTTGACGGTGCCCTTGCGGATGTCGCCGGGGGTCATCTCGGTGAGGAGTTTCTGGCGGCGCTCGTTGCGTTCCTGTTCGATGAGTTCGCGGCGGGAGAGCACAATATTCTGGCGCTCTTGGTTGATCTTGACGACTTTGAAATCGTAGTTGTTGCCGACGAACTGGGCGAGATTCTTGGGTGTGATGACGTCGATCTGGGATGCAGGGAGGAAAGCTTCGACGCCGATGTTGACGATGAGGCCGCCTTTGACGGCCGCCTTGACCTTGCCGTTGATGGTGCCGCCCTCGTTGCAGATGCTCAGGATGCGCTCCCAGTTCTTTTTGAACTCGGCTTTTTCATGGGATAGCACCACCATTCCATCCTTGTCCTCGAGTTTTTCGATCAGCACGTCGATTTCGTCGCCGACCTTGACGGCCTTCATGTCGACGATTTCGTTGCCGGGGATGACGCCTTCGCTCTTGTAGCCGATGTCCACGAGGACTTCCTTGGGGCGGACTTCGATGATGGTGCCTTTGACGATTTCGCCTGCAACAAAGCGGAGGTTGCTGTGTTTCAGGGCCTCTTCCATTGTGATCATAATGACGGGGGACGGGGGAGTCTGGGGGCCCCGGGTGGGGTTTGAAGACTCCATTGCCTAACGGACCAGACGTTGCGGGGCAACGGAGGTTGAAGGTTAGGTGATAAGTTAACTGTTTTTTCTCAGCCTCAATGAATATCCGCACACGCGGAATTCAGGCGGTTGAGAGTGTAGGCTGGAAATGGCCCGATGCAAGAGGGAAATCCGGGGGCGTGCGGGCCTTGTGAAAAAAATCACAAATTCAACTTGCCGGTTATTTTCGAGCCGATTAGCTTTTCGGGGTTGGCGACGAGCCGGCAAGCAGACGTTGGTTTATGCAAACCCAGACTGAAATCGGTTATGACCGCAAGATTGAAGGCGATGTGATCCACACCCGGGTGGACTCGGCCATCAACTGGTTTCGCAAAAATTCCATCTGGCCTATGCCCATGGGCCTGGCCTGCTGCGCCATCGAGTTGATGGCCACCGGATCAAGCCGTTTTGACATCTCCCGGTTCGGCATGGAGGTCATGCGCTTTTCCCCCCGCCAATCCGATGTGATGATTGTCGCCGGAACAGTGACCTACAAGATGGCGATGTCGCTGCGCCGGATTTACGAACAGATGGCCGAACCGAAATGGGTGATCGCCATGGGGGCCTGCGCGTCGACTGGCGGGATGTATAGGAGCTATTCCGTGTTGCAGGGTGTGGACAACATTGTTCCCGTTGATGTGTATGTGGCTGGGTGTCCGCCCCGGCCCGAGGCTTTGCTGGACGCGCTGATGAAGCTTCAGGACAAGGTGCAGCGGGAGCCTTTTCTGGCGACGCTAAAGAAAACCGCCCCGGCTCAGGCTTCGGTTTGAATTACATCCTGTGAACGCCTTAGATTTTGCCAACCAGCTGAAAGGGAAATTCGGGGATCTGCTTTCCGGTCCGACGGAGTTCCGCGGGGAGGTGTGTTTGACGGTGGTGGATGCCGGAAAAGTCGCCGAGGTTTGCGCGTTTGCCAAACAGGAGCTGGGTTTCAATCTGTTGGTGGATCTGTCCAGCGTTGATAATTACGGGGAGGATCCCCGGTGGACCCTGGTTTACGAGCTGTATGGGATTACCCATGCCGCCCATTTGCGGCTTAAGGCCAATGTGAGCGAGGAGAAGTCCGAGTTGCCGACGGTCTCGGGTGTGTGGCGCACCGCGGACTGGCACGAGCGGGAAATCTACGATATGATGGGCATCCGGTTCCAAGGGCATCCGGATCTGCGCCGCATTCTCATGTGGGAGGGCTATCCCTATTTTCCGCTGCGCAAGGATTTTCCGCTGGCGGGCAGGCCTACCGAACTGCCGGAGATTGCATTCACCAAAACCGCACCGATCGAAGGCGGGCCGTTCGTGACCGCGCCGGGCGGCAGGGATGCCATTGAGCGCGAGCCTCGTGTGCGGACAACCGAGAACTGATTTTCATGTCTGAAGTTCAGGAAATTCAAATCGGTGATTCCTCCGCCCAAGCCGCTGCGGCGGGCAAGGCGCTGTCCCGTCCCGACGGGGAGGAGTTGCAGGACATGCAGGGCGAAAAAATGGTCCTGAACATGGGACCCTCCCACCCGTCCACGCACGGAGTTCTGCGCATCATTCTCGAATTGGACGGCGAGGTGATCTCCAAGGCCGTTCCGGACATTGGCTATCTTCATCGCGGGGACGAGAAGATCGCCGAGAACATGACCTGGACGCAGTTCATTCCCTACACGGACCGGCTGGATTATTTGGCGCCGCTGGCCAACAATGTGGCCTATGCCCTTGCGGTGGAGAAGTTGCTTGGGATACACGACAAGCTGCCGCCGCGCTGCCAATATATCCGGGTTATTTGCGCGGAGCTGGCCCGGATCTCCTCGCATCTTCTCGGAGTGGGTTGTTTTGCGATGGACGTGGGGGCGATGACGGTTTTTTTGCTCACCTTCACGGAGCGCGAAAAGGTTTACAACCTTTGTGAATCCCTGACTGGGGCGCGTTTTACAACGAGTTACACACGGATCGGCGGCGTGTCCCGCGACACCCCTCCCGGCTGGTGCGAGTCAGTCCGCAACTTCCTCAACGAAGTGGTTGTCAGCATCGCCGAGGTGGAAACGATGCTCACCCGAAACCGTATCTGGGTTGATCGGACCCGCGATGTGGGCGTGATTTCCAAAGAAACGGCCATCGACTACGGATTGACCGGTCCTAATCTGCGCGGGTCTGGTGTTGAGTATGATCTGCGTAAAGCGCATCCTTATCTGTGCTATAAGGATCTTCAATTTGACGTGCCGGTCGGTTCGGTTGGGGATTGCTATGACCGCTACTTGGTGCGCATGGAGGAAATGCGCCAGAGTGTGAGGCTGGTCCACCAGTGCTTGGATAAAATCCCTGGAGGATATGAAAACCAAGCCAAGGAGCCGGTGAATGTCGCGGATGGAAAGATTGTATTGCCTCCGAAAAACCGGGTCATGACCAGCATGGAGGAGCTGATCCATCAATTCATGCTGGTGACCCAGGGGATGAATTGTCCGGCCGGCGAGGTTTATTTCGGCCATGAAAATCCGAAGGGCGAACTGGGTTTTTATATCAACAGCCGGGGCGGTGGCGCCCCATACCGCCTCAAAATCCGCAGTCCGTCGTTCGTGAATCTGAGCATCCTCCCGCACCTGCTGCCGGGACATTTGATGAGCGACACGGTGGCGATTCTGGGATCGTTTGACTTTGTGATGGGGGAATGCGACCGATGAGCTTTTCGATACCAGCCGGTTTGGAAGCGGAGATCGACGAGTTGATCACGCACTATCCTGTGAAGCGGAGTGCCTCCCTGATGTTGCTTCATGCCATTCAGGAGCATTTCGGTTGGGTTTCTCCCGAGGCGGTGCAGTGGACTGCGGTCAAACTGGGGTTGGAGCCCATCAATGTCCATGAGCTGTTGACCTTCTATCCGATGTTCCGTCAGGCTGCGCCGGGCCGGCATCAGATCAAGGTGTGCCGCACGCTGAGTTGCGCGCTGGGCGGTTCGCATGCTTTGCACCGCCATGTTTGCGAGAGGCTAGGACTGGATGCGGGCGCTCATGGCTTGCAAACTACAAAGGACGGCAAGTTTTCCGTGGAATTCGTCGAGTGCCTTGCGGGTTGCGGCAGCGCGCCGGTGATGATGTGCGGCGATGATTTTCACGAGGGTGTCTCGGAAAAGAAAGCCGACGCAATTCTGGGAGGCTGCAAGTGAGTTGGCTGCCCGACATGGATTTGAACCATGACAAAGTGATTCAGAGTCACTTGTGCTACCGTTACACCATCGGGCAAGACGCAGCGTGGCCTAGGCTAGACTCTTTCCGCGGCCAGTCAAGCCGCAGCTTTGATTTGACTCACAAAAATCCAGCCCCCCATCTCTGATCATGGCGCAGGAATACAAACTGATTTTGAAGCACGCCGATGAACCGGGTTACACCCCCGACATCGAGTGCTATTTGCGGCACGGCGGCTACGATTCACTCCGGAAAGCGCTGACTGTTCCGGTCGTGGAGCTTTCGGACGGCAAGAAGAAAAGCGCCCAGGAACAAATCCGCGAGGATGTCATGAAATCCGGTTTGCGCGGCCGGGGCGGTGCCGGTTTTTCATGCGGGCTGAAGTGGAGTTTTGTCGACCGGCGCAGCGGAAAGCCGATTTATCTCATCTGCAACGCTGACGAGTCGGAGCCGGGAACGTTCAAGGACCGTCAGATCATCCACAAGGATCCCCACCAGTTGATCGAGGGGATGATCATCTCCTGTTTCGCAAACGACGTAAAGCTGGCCTACATCTACATCCGCGGCGAAATGCCCAAGGGCGCGAAGATTTTGAATCAGGCGTTGAAAGAGGCGCGCGCCAAAAACCTGCTGGGCAAAAACATTCTCGGCACCGGCTACGATCTCGAGATCCATGTGCATCGGGGGGCGGGCGCCTATATCTGCGGCGAGGAGACCGGTCTGATCGAGTCCCTCGAAGGCAAGCGTCCTTATCCGCGGATCAAGCCTCCCTATTTTCCGGCGGTGCTCGGGCTCTACATGTGCCCGACCATCGTCAACAACGTCGAAACCCTCTGCAATGTGAAGCACATTGTTGGGATGGGTGGCGCGGAGTTTGCAAAACTGGGCACTCCAAACAACACCGGCACGCGCATCGTCAGCCTGAGCGGGCAGGTGAAAAGGCCCGGCTACTATGAGATCGAGGTCGGCAAAGCAACCCTGGGCCAGCTGATTCATGATCCCGAGTTTGGCGGCGGCCTGCTGGACGGGCGGAAACTCAAGGCGGTGATTCCCGGCGGATCATCCTCGAAGGTTCTGAAGGCGGGTGAAAAGTTCAAACTCAAGCGGAAGGTCGACGGCAAGGATGTGGAGGCGGAGACCGACCTTCTTGATCTTCCGTATGATTTCGATTCGCTTCAGCAAGCGGGCACCATGAGCGGCTCAAGCGCAATCATAGTGATCGATGACACCGTGGATATCGTCGGCGCGCTGGCGAATCTCTCGGAATTCTACGCGCATGAAAGTTGCGGCCAGTGCACGCCCTGCCGGGAAGGCTCTCTCTGGATGGGCAAGACCCTGCACCGCCTGAGTCATGGGCAAGGGCGCAAGGGCGATGCGGATTACCTGCTGAAGATTGCGGATAATATCCCCGGCGGGCGCACCATTTGCGCCTTCGGCGAAGCCTGTTCCTGGCCGGTGCAAAGTTTTGTGGCGAAGTTCAAGGATGAATTCGTCGCCAAGGGTGCCGAGGACGAGGACCGGCGCGCGCGGCAGTCCGCGGGGTTGGGCGGTGAGAAAGAAACGGCCGAAGCGCAACACTGATTTCAATGTCCGCCGCAACGAAAACTGACAACAACCCCGCACCGGCTGCGATCGAGATGATCAAGGTCAAGGTGGACGGCCGCGAACTCGAAGTGCCCCGGCTCTCGCCCGACTGGCAGGGCAAGCTGGCCCCCACGACGATGATTCAGGTGTGCGAAGCCGCCAAGCAGGACGTGCCGCACTATTGCTATCATCCCAAGCTGCCCGTGGCGGGCAACTGCCGGATGTGTCTGGTCGAGTTCGGCACGCCCGCTCTGGGCCCCGACCGCAAGCCGGTGTTCAATCCGGACGGCACGGCAAGGATCGCCAAGTCGCCCCGCCCGGCTATCGCATGTGCCACGCCCGTTTCACCCGGGATGGAGATTTACACCAGCACTCCCGGGGTGAAGCAGATGCGTGAAGGCGTCTTGGAGTCGCTGCTCATCAATCATCCCCTCGACTGCCCCATCTGCGATCAGGCGGGAGAGTGCAAGCTGCAGGAATATTCGGTGGATTACGGCCAGAGCGGCAGTCGCTTTGTGGAAGCGAAGGTTCACAAGCCCAAGTCTGTGGATCTCGGGCCCAGAATCATGCTCGACGCCGAGCGCTGCATCCTGTGCACCCGCTGCATCCGCTTCACCAAGGATATCGCCGGGGATGACAAGCTTGGGATTGTGAATCGGGGGAGCTATAACACCATCTCGACATTTCCCGGCACCGCATTCGACAATAATTACACTCTCAACACTGTGGACATCTGTCCGGTGGGGGCGCTCACTTCGAAGGATTTCCGTTTTCAGATGCGGGTATGGTTTCTCAAGGACACCAAGAGTATCTGTACCAGCTGCGGCACCGGCTGCAACGTGCATATCGGATCGCGCGAGGAGAAGATCTACCGGTACACACCGCGTCAAAACGAGGCCGTCAACGGGCATTGGATGTGTGATGAGGGGCGGCTGAATTACAAGTGGATCCAGCGCACCGACAGGTTACGGGACGTTTTGGTTCATGGCCGTAAATCTTCCTGGGGCGAGGCTCTCAAGGAGATAGCCCACAAGTTGAAGCAATCCCCGCCCGGTTCGCTGGCCATCATTGGCTCCGCCCGGCAGACCAACGAGGAACTCTGGCTCCTGAGCAGGCTCAAGTCCCGGTTTGGTGCGATCAGCGATTCTTTTCCCCGCGACGGTCAGCCGGATAAGTTGCTGGTCAGCGCGGACAAGAATCCGAACAGCAACGGAGCCCGGCTCACGGGCATCAGCTTCACCGAGGCCGGGATCAATCTGGCGAAAATCGCCGACGGGATCCAAGGCGGCGTGATCAAGACCCTGCTGGTGTTTGGCGAAAATGTGGTCAAACGCGCCGTGTCTCCTGCGGCGCTCAGCGAAAAGGAAACCACCACGGAGGCGATCGAGGTGCATGGCATCACCGCTGATGTGCTGGCGAAGCTGGAGACGTTGATTGTGAGCGACATACTGCCCAACGAGACGACGCGGCTGGCGCATTACCTGTTGCCTGGCTGCGCGCATGCTGAAAAACGAGGCAGTTTCACCAGCACCAAGGGGCGGGTTCAGAAGTTCATGCAGGCCGTTGAGCCCGCTGGGGATGCCCGGCCGGAATGGGATTTTCTGCAGGACTTGGTCTGCAACGTGACAGGGAAGGAGGGCTTCCATTCCATAGAAGGATTATTCAATGAAATGGCAAAGTCCGTGCCGGCCTTTGACGGGCTGACTTGGGCAGGGCTTGGGGAAACAGGTGTGAGCGTGAAGATTTGAGATGATTGCCTGGCTTGACAATTTGAGCGAAACGCAGCAACTGCTCCTTTTTACCGGGGTGAAGGTGGTGGGCGCGTTCTCGGTGATGATGACGATGGTTGCCTACATCGTGCTGGTGGAGCGGCGTGTTTGCGCGTTTATTCAGGGCCGTATCGGCCCTAACCGGGTCGGGCCGCTGGGGCTGCTCCAGCCCGCCGCCGATGCCGTGAAGGCTTTCTTCAAGGAGGAGGTCACCCCGGGTCATGTCCGGAAGATTTATTACCTGCTTGCCCCGGCGATCTGCCTGATACCTGCGATCCTGAATCTCGCGGTGATTCCATTCGGTTCGAATTTGGGCAAACAAGCGATGGTGCTGGCGGATCTGAATGTGGGGATTCTTTATACTTTCGGGATTGTATCGCTTGGTGTCTACGGGATTGTGCTGGCGGGCTACGCCGCCAACTCCAAGTATCCTTTTCTGGGGGGCATTCGGTCGAGCGCCCAAATGATCTCCTACGAAATCGCAATGGGCATGAGCGTCATTCCCATCTTCCTGTTTGTTGGGGACCTGAATCTGGGCAGTGTGATTCAAGCCCAGACCGGGACTTTGGGCTGGGTGCCGGCCTGGCTGCCGCTGCCCAATTGGTTTGTTTTGCAGAGTCCGATGACTTTTGTGGCGTTCTGTGTCTTTCTGGTGGCCTCGTTTGCGGAGACCAACCGCACTCCATTCGATCTGCCGGAGGCTGAACAGGAGTTGGCCGGGGGCTACAACATCGAATACAGCTCGATCAAGTTCGCGATGTTTTTCATGGGCGAATATGCCAGCATGATTCTGGTGTCGGCGATGATGGTGACCGTTTTCTTCGGCGGCTGGACGCTCCCATGGTTCGGGTTGGACCAGCCCGCGTCCGATCTGGTGCACGGGGCCCTGCACATCGGGATTTTCCTCGCCAAGGTTTTCATGTTTCTGCTGCTCTTTATCTGGATCCGCTGGATGTGGCCGAGGTTCCGGTATGATCAGTTGATGAAGCTGGGCTGGCAGGGTTTTCTCCCGTTGGCTCTTGTAAACATTCTGGTCACTGCCGTATGGCTTTGGTGGCAGACCCCAAAATAAAATGATCGTTCCACGCAAACCATTGAATTTCTGGGAGCGGCTTTACATGCCTGCCGTGACCGGCGGCTTTAAGGTGACTCTGCGCCACTTTTTCCAAAAGAAAGTGACGATGCAGTATCCCGAGGAGAAGTGGGTGGTGCCGGAGGGCTATCGCGGCGCCCCCTATCTCGTGAAGGATCAGGAAGGCAGCACCAAGTGCGTTTCCTGCCAATTGTGCGAGTTTGTCTGCCCGCCCAAAGCCATCAAGATCACCCCCCCCGGACCGGCAGGGCAGCGGGCCGACCGGCCGAACGCGGAGAAGATGCCCAAGGAATTCGAGATCAACATGCTCCGCTGCATTTTCTGCGGTTTCTGCCAGGAAGTGTGTCCCGAGGAAGCGATCTTCCTGCAGAAGGACTACTCGCTGACCGGAACGAGCCGGTCTGAAATGATTTACAATAAGGAAAAACTGCTTGCCTTGGGCGGCAGGCATGACGGCGTCCAGAAATGGAAGCATAAGCTTGAGGAAGCGAAGGAGCAGGAAACTTTTCCAGTGAAGGTTTGAGGCATGGACGCTTTGCTTAATTACCTTTTTTCGTCCAACGGCCTGTTTTGGGTCTTTGCTTTCATGACACTCGCCTGCGGAGGGCTCGTTGTGGCCAATCCCTTCAGCCGCAACCCGGTTACCAGCGCGATGTTTCTGGTGCTCACGATCATCTCCATGGCCGGGTTGTTCGTGCTGCTGCAAGCGTTCTTTTTGGCGGCCGTGCAGGTGATGGTTTACGCGGGCGCTGTCATGGTCCTTTTCCTCTTTGTCATCATGTTACTGGATTTGAAGGAGGAAGAGCGGCGCAAGGTCAAGAAGCTCGGTCTTCTGGCGGGCCTCCTGTCCATCGGCGCCATTGCCGGCATCTTTGTAAAGTCCTTGATGGCGGCGCAACCCGGTAGGGGCTTGCCGGCTCCAGTCGCGGAAGGCGGAACCATCCCGCTTGGCAAGCTGCTGTTCACTAATTACCTGCTACCCTTTGAAATTGTCTCTGTGCTGCTGCTCGTGGCTATGGTGGGCGTGATTTTGTTGAGCAAGAAAGACCTAAAATAAGCAACCGCCGAGACTCGGAGAAGTAGAGAAATCAAAAAGAAATCAACAAACAGGCAGTGCAAACGTGTTTTCGGTTTTGTCTCTGAGCCTCTGCGGTGAACGAATTTGGTGAAAATAAAATGAACGTCGGCCTCGAACATTATCTAGTCGTCAGCGCGCTGCTCTTCGCGCTCGGGTTGCTCGGCGTCATCACGCGGCGCAACCTGATCGTGATGTATATGTCGCTGGAGCTGATGCTCAACTCGGCGAACCTCGCGCTCGTCTCCTTCTCTCGCTTCAACGACAACCTCAACGGGCAGGTCATGGTGTTCTTCATCATCACGGTGGCCGCTGCGGAGGTGGCGGTGGGACTTGCTCTCATTGTGGCGCTCTATCGCAAGCGCCAGTCCGCTCATGTTGAAGATTTGACCTCGATGAAACTCTGACGGATGAAACTCGAAGCGCTACCTTGGATACTTCTGTTCCTGCCGCTGTGTGCGGCCGGAATCATCACGATTTTCACACTGCGCAGCCAGAAGCTCAGCGCGGGTCTTTCCATCGGGGCGATTGTGAGCGGTTTTGTTTTGGCCATCGCCCTGATCAAGTCTGGAGGCTGGGAGGCACGTGAGTTCTCTTTGAACTGGTTGTCGATTGGCAACCTGAATGTGGATTTCGGCCTGCGATTGGATGCCTTGAGCCTGATGATGCTCCTTATCGTGACGGGTGTCGGCAGTGTTATTCACATTTATTCCTACGGATACATGCACGAGGATGAGGGCTTTTCGCGGTTCTTCGCCTGCCTGAGCCTTTTTACCTTCTCGATGCTGGGAATTGTGCTGGCAAACAATTTTCTGCAGCTCTTCATTTTCTGGGAGCTGGTGGGGGTTTCAAGCTATCTGCTCATCGGTTTCTGGTTTGACAAAGCCAGCGCCGCCGACGCCTCCAAGAAGGCCTTTCTCACGAATCGAATCGGAGATTTCGGTTTCATGCTTGGAATTCTGACCGTTTTTGCGGTGGTGGGATCCCTCAATTTTGCGGTGATTCAGGAACAGTTCAAGGCCAACCCGGCCCTGATGGGTGGTTCGGCCACGCTCGCCGGCTTGTTGATTTTCTGCGGTGCCATGGGCAAATCCGCCCAGTTCCCGCTTCATGTCTGGTTGCCCGACGCGATGGAGGGTCCGACCCCTGTCAGCGCGCTGATCCATGCCGCCACGATGGTGGCCGCCGGCGTCTATATGCTCTGCCGGGTGGTTTTCTTTTTCACCCCTGAGGCCCTGACCGTCATCTCCTGGATCGGCGGGTTCACCGCGCTGCTCGCCGCGCTAATTGCCGTTCAGCAAAACGATATCAAGAGGATCTTGGCCTACTCGACCCTGTCGCAATTGGGTTACATGGTGATGGCTGTTGGTTTGGGGGGGGCTGGTGCCGCTATGTTTCACCTGACCACGCACGCATTCTTCAAGGCCCTGCTCTTCCTCGGGGCCGGCTCGGTGATCCATGCCATGCATCACGAGCAGGACATCTGGAAGATGGGTGCGCTCCGCAAAAAAATGCCCGTCACCTTCTGGACATTCTTGGTCGGCACTTTGGCCCTTTGCGGCGTCCCGCCGTTCAGCGGCTTTTATTCCAAGGACGCGATTTTGGCCCAGGCTTGGCATGCGCATAACTACCCCTTGTTCGTCATTGCCGTTTCCGTCGCGGTTCTCACGGCTTTTTACATGTTCCGCCTGTTCTTTGTGGTCTGGGTGGGTGATGTGCGGAGTGCCGAAGCGGGCCACGCGCATGAATCGCCCGGTGTAATGATCTGGCCACTCCGGGCCCTTGCGGTTTTGGCCCTCTTTGGCGGCGTCCTTGGAATCAACGAAATCTTTGCAGCCCAATTCTCCGCCGCCGAGCATGCCGGGGCCTCCGAACATGGCCTCACTCTTCTCCAGCGGATCGCCGAACCCTTCACGAACGCGCCGGTTGCTGCGGGAATCGGTATCATTGCAACCTTGATTGGATTTCTCATGGCCCGGGGCCTCTACGCCACTGCTAAGAGCGATCCGCTGACTTCAAAGCTCGGATGGATGTCCCGTGCGATGGCAAATCGTTTCTATTTTGACGAGATCTACGAAGCCACCGTCATTAGGATTCACGATCTCGCCGGCACGATATCCAACTGGATCGACTCGTGGATCATTGAGGGCCTATGCATCGGAGTGGTGCGTGGCGGAACCGATTTGACAGGACGTGCGCTGCGGCTCGTTCAGACGGGCAATCTGCAGACCTATGCGTTTTTGTTCGTGCTCGGGGTGGCGGTGGTGCTCTGGCTCACGCTTGGAAAGTAATCAGATGACGACGCTGACTCTAATTTTCGCCCTCCCACTGCTTGCCGCCGTTCTGCTGGCGTTCATCCCGCGTAATTTCGCCGTGGTGATGCGTCTTGTGGCTCTGGTGACGACATTTATAACTATGCTTCTGGCGGTGAAGATGTTTTGGAACTTCGACTGCGCAGCGGCGGATAACGACGGCTACAAGTTTGTTGCCACAATACCTTGGCTCGGAAGCCATGCACTGGGGATTGTTTGCCGGTTGGGAGTGGACGGCCTGAATGTGGGTCTGGTTTTGATGGGCGCGATTGTGGCCTTTGCGGCAGCCTGCTGCTCGGCTGAGATTAAATCCCGTGAGAAGGAGTTTTATATTTTGCTCCTCGTGATGACCGGCGGCATTCTGGGTGCTTTCGCCTCGCTGGATCTTTTCTTCTTTTATTTCTTTCATGAATTGGCCCTTGTGCCAACGTTTATCATGATCGGTGTCTGGGGTCGTGGTGAGAAGAGGAACTTCGCCGCATTCCAGATCACACTCTACCTGAGCATTGGCGCGCTATTGGCGCTGGTGGGGCTTATAGACCTTTACCTGCAAGTGCCCGCTGAAATCAGGACCTTCGACATTCCCTCTCTGACGCGTTTCTTTGTGGAGCATCCGATGGCGCTGGCGTCGCAGAGTTTCATTTTCCCGCTGCTGCTGTTTGGGTTCGGTGTTTTGGTTTCCCTCTGGCCTTTTCATTCCTGGGCTCCTCTCGGATACGGGTCGGCGCCGACCGCCACGGCGATGCTGCACGCCGGCGTGTTAAAGAAGTTCGGGCTCTACGGACTGCTCCGCGTGGTGATCCCTTTCATGCCGCAGTCGGCTCAGCACTGGATGCCAATCCTCGCCTGGCTCAGTCTTGGAAACATTCTTTATGTCGGATGGGTGGCGATGAAGCAGAAGAATCTGAACCTGCTGATTGGCAACTCTAGTGTGGCTCATATGGGGATGATTTTTCTGGGCATCGCCACTTTGAATCTGGTCGGTGTCACCGGGGCGGTGGTGATCATGATTGCGCATGGTTTTCTGGCGGCGCTGACGTTCGGTTTGAGCGGCTATATCCACAGCCAGACGGGCACACTTGAGATGTCCGAGCTGGGGGGCCTAGCCAAAAAGATGCGTTTTGTCGGGGTGGCTTTCGTCATGGCTGCCATGGCGGGATGCGGTCTTCCCGGCTTCCTGAATTTTGTGGGCGAGGCCACGGTATTCTTCGGCGCATGGGCCCGTCCTGGGTTGCGGTTGGTAACCTTTCTGGCCGTGTGGGGTGCGTTGATCGTCGGCGCTGTTTACATGCTGCGTGCGGTTCGTGCCACCTTGCATGGGCCGCTGCCGGAAAAGTGGGGCCGGTTGCCGGATGCCGTTTTATGGCGCAAACTGCCCTACGCAGTGCTTCTCGCCAGTCTGTTCCTGTTTGGATTTGCCCCGAAACTCCTCACGGACAAAATCAAGCCCGTCACCCAACAAATCGTTGATATGGCCAACGCCCAAGAAATCGCAACCCAGGCAGCCACAGTCCCCAGCCCGGTGACAGGAGTTTCAACCAACGGAACGAAGCCGGCTCCCGGGGGCGTTAAGGAATCCGGGAAATAAAATTGATGAACCTTTCATTGATGTCATTGGAAATCTCGGTGGTGGCTCTCGGTCTGATTGTGCTGCTGGCCGACTTGTGGTTGCCCGCGGAGCGCAAGCGAATGCTGGGTTATTCGGCCGCCGCCGCCCTGCTCCTGCTGTTCTTGAACACGTTCACCAGCCACTGCAGCTGCAGCCTCGCGGAGGGGCCGGACAACATGACCTCCGCCGGAATGTTCATCCAGGACGGGTTGGCGGTTTTTTTTAAACGATTCTTCCTCCTGGCGGCTGTGTTGGTCTTGGTGATGGCTGTTGAATTCTCCGACCGGATCGGTGCCGGTGTTTCGGAGTATTACTCTTTGATCGTTTTTGCTCTGGCGGGAATGCTCTTTGCCGCATCGGCGAATGATTTTGTAATGCTCTTCGCGGCCATCGAACTCATCACCATCACTTTTTACGTCCTGACCAGCTTCCAGCGCGGCCGTGTGCGGTCACTGGAAGCGGGGGTGAAGTATCTCATTTTGGGAGCGCTGTCCTCGGCTTTCATGGTCTACGGCATCGCGCTGATCTGGGGAACTACCGGAAAGTTCAATTTCCAAGAGCTTGCTCAGGTCGCCGGAAAGTTCGCCGCCAACCGGGTATTCCTCTTCGGGGTTGTTTTTTTTCTCGTAGGTTTGGGCTTCAAGATCGCCGCCTTTCCATTCCAGATGTGGACGCCCGATGTCTACGAGGGGGCGCCGACGCCGACAACGGCCTTTTTGGCTGTGGGCTCCAAGGCTACCGGGTTTGTGCTGCTCCTGCGCTTTCTGTTCACCGCGATTCCGGATGTGGCAATGCACTGGAACAAGCTGCTTATTATTGTCTCGGGCATCACAATTCTCTACGGGAACCTCTGCGCCCTGCCCCAGCGCAACTTGAAGCGTATCCTTGGCTATTCCAGTATTGCCCACGCCGGCTATGTCTTGCTGGGGGTTGCGGCTCTGACCACCGCGGGTGAGTCGGCAGTCCTTTATTATCTCGCCGGCTACCTCTTCACGGTGTTGGCCGCCTTCGCCGTCATCGCACTGGTGATGCGCCACCTGAACAGTGAAGACCTTGCTGGATTGGCCGGCTTGAACCAGCGTTCACCGCTGCTGGCCGCCACACTGACGTTGGCGATGGTCTCCCTGGCGGGTATCCCTCCTCTCGCCGGTTTTTTCGGGAAATTTCTCCTTCTCAAAGCCGTAATCGAACAAGGACCAGCCAACCATGGGTATTATTGTTTGGCCTTCACTGCTCTGGCTGGCGTCATCATTTCGCTCTACTACTATTTCGGCGTGATACGCGCGATTTATTGGTCCAAGGAAACGCCGGATTTATCCCCCATTGAGATTTCAAAGCCCATGAAAATGGCCGTCTGTTTCTGCATGGCCGGCATGTTTTATCTGGGGCTATTCCCGGGTGCCTTGATCAATTACGCCGCGCAAGTTGTGAAGTCTCTCAAATAGCCCAAGCCGGCTAGCGTTGGTCGCCGCCCCCGTTCACGCTGATCAGAACCATGCGGGCTTCCCGGATCAGCGGGTCGCGGAAGGTCGCAGCCGAAGGCGTCCAGCCCACGATGGTGGTCCAAGCCTCAGGGCTGAGGTTGTCTATTTGAATGGGCGCGGGTTTTGTTTCCGATGCTCCGAAAGGATTGTGCGCTTGCAGCCAGCGTCGAGGCACACTCATAAAGCCCTCCTCCTTCACAGCCTTCAAGGGCGTTACCAGAAAACCGCTGACTGTAAAATGTTTTCCCAGAAGCAAGGTCTCTCTATGTTGCGCCAGAGAGTCTCGGATGAAAAGGGAGGGGTTGCATTGGAGTGAGGGAACTATGCCGGGCAGGGTGGAAAGGCCACCGCTCTCGTCAGCATAGGCTGCGCTCTCCGCGATGAGAGTGGAAACCACAAGGAATATAGGCAGAGCATGCATGGACCAAACCTCGGCCTGCCATTCAGTTTGTCAAGAAACTGAAACAACTCCAAAATTTTTATGCATCTCGCGCCCCAGACTGGCCGGTTTTGATCCGCCCGATGACAACAACAATCAGAGGTCAGAGGGCCTCAAATAGCTTTCCCATCTTCACCTTCACCGCTTCATCCATTTTGATGAGCGGTGGCCAGGCGCGTTTAAAGCCTTCGCCGGAAAGCTTCCTGGTTGCATCGAATCCTAGCTTTGTTCCCCTGGCAATCTCGCTGGTGGCATGATCAAGAACGTCGGACGGGCCCTTGGTGAAAATGCTGTCGCGCTGCGGATCGGTGTTGGCTGTGAGATGGAACAGCACTTCGCTGGTGTTATGCACGTTCACATCGGCATCCACCACCACGATGTATTTCGTGAACATCATTTGTCCCATGCCCCAGAGCCCGTGCATGATTTTATAGGCCTGCATGGGGTAGGTCTTCTTAATGCTGACGAAGACAAGGTTGTGGAATGTCCCTTCCGCCGGCAGCGCGATGTCCACGATCTCGGGGAAATTCATCTTGAAGATGGGCAGGAACAATTTCACGCTGGCACCGCCGATATAGAAATCCTCCATCGGCGGAATGCCGACGATGGTGGCTGGATAAACCGCGTCCTTGCGATGCGTGATCGCGGTCACATGAAACACCGGGTAGGGCTCAGGCAGTGTGTAATATCCGGTATGATCGCCAAAGGGACCCTCCTCACGCAGAGGCTCGGTTGGATCGATATAGCCCTCGATTACGAAGTCGGCGTTGGCCGGAACCTCCAGATCGTTGGTTTCACATTTTACCAATTCCACGGCTTTTTTGCGCAGGTATCCTGCCAGAAGAAATTCGTCCAGACCATCGGGCATGGGAGCGGTGGCTGCGAAGGGGAACATAGGGTCGCCTCCGAGGAAGATGCTCACTGGCATGCTCTCGCCTCTTTCGTAATAGCGGCGGCCATGGCGTGCGGCCACTTTTTGCAGCTGCCAGTGCATGCCGGTGGTTTTGTCGTCGTAAATCTGGATGCGATACATGCCGAGATTGCGCTCACCCGTGTCCGGGTCTCGCGTGATAACGCACGGCAGCGTGATGAAACGTCCACCGTCGAGCGGCCAGCATTTGAGGATGGGAATGTTGGCCAGGGTTGGGTACGGCCCGGTGTCCCCACCGGGCGGTGGCGAGCTGGGGACATTGCGCCCTACCTGGGCAATATCCGGCGCTGCGGGCCAAGGTTCTTTGCGAGAAGGCGGCGCGTCGAATTTTCGAATCACATCCTTGCATGAACCGCTCTTCACCGTCTTCGGTTTCGCGTGCCGCAAATCCAGCGCGAGCGACAGCAGCTTGACGGCCTCCTTGAAACTCGTCGGCGGCTTGGCTTTCATCAATGCGCCCAGCTCGTTTGCCACTTCATCCACGGACTCCGCGCCCATGCTTATGGCCATGCGTTTGTGCGAGCCGAGCGTGTTAATGGCCACGGGAAATGGCGAGACGGTGCCGTTGATGGTGGGTTGCTCGAACAGCAAGGCCTTGCCGCCGCCGGGCGATTTCATTTCACGGTCGGCGATCTCGGTGATTTCCAGTTCGGTGGCGACGGGTTGGGGAATGCGTTTGAGTTCGCCGGCCCGGTCCAGGGCGTTTATAAAGTCGCGGAAGGAATCAAAAGCCATATGCACTGGAGAATACCTGACATCTCCGCGACGGGCAATGCGGGGAAAGACCGGACGGGGCCTGCTGCGCGGCCCTGCAAAGAGTCCGGCTTACCGGGGGGGGGGAATCGTTTGTCTTTGGAATGGGGGATTGCTCGACAAAAAGGTTCATGGATGCGTCAAAACGCCGCCGGGGCTGTCAGCAACCAGGACAGGGAGCATCAAAAAACCAAATTCAGAGACGCCACCACCGGGGATGGAACGTTTTTGAGATAAAAGGCTAACGCTTAAAACCACGGCTCACGGAACGGCGGTTGCCGGTGCCGTGGCCGGCACCGGCTTGGGCTGGAGCCTTCGGACTTGGTTCTCCAGCTGAGCCACCCGGGTGCTGAGCTTTTCCAACACCTTGCGCGTCTCTGCGGGCACCGCCACACAATCCTCGCAGTGATGCCTTGTGGAGGCACTGCCTTTGAGGGGATATTCGAATTTTTTGCCGCAGGCGCGACAGGTGCGCGGCCGCTGGCCGGATGTCGGTTTTTCCATTGCGTCTCCTAGCGTTGGCGCTTCTCCAGACCGCGCACGGAACTGGTCACTCCGCCGTCCATCAGCAGCCTGCGCTCCCGTGAACGGGTTTCGCCGATGGCTGTGACGCGGATGGCCGCCTCGTCGGTGACGGGACATTCGTGTTCGCAGATGCCGCAACCTATGCACAGTGCCGGATCGACATAGGGTCGGCGGAGGGTGATGGGATTGCCGTCGCGCTTGGTGATGGTGACTTCGCGGGAATAGATCGCCTTGGGGGACACTGGACAGACCTCCTCGCAGACCACGCAAGGCGTCTCCATGCTCCATGGCAGGCAGCGGCCGTGGTCATAGAAGGCCGTGCCCAAGCGAATCGGACCTTCCTCGGCGAAGGGGCCCATGCCGGTTTTTTCCTCGATGGTGATGCGCTGGATTGCGCCGGTGGGGCAAACCTGACCGCAGAGGGTGCAGTTCAACTCGCAATAGCCCAGTTTCATGTTCAGGATCGGGGTCCAGATGCCTTCCAGACCGGATTCGAGCAGGCTGGGTTGCAGCACGTTGGTGGGGCAGACGCGAATGCACTGATCGCATTTGATACAGCGGTCTAGAAAGTCCTTCTCCTCCACCGAACCGGGAGGGCGGATGACTTTTTTGTTGTAATCGCGATCGGTTTTACCCGAGCCGCGGCCGAAGGCGAAGAAACCAACGCCCACCAGACTGCCCAGAAGCGCGCGCCGGGCCGGCACCATTGGCGCGGTGATCTCCCGCTTCAACGGCGGCATGAACTTGAAGGAAATGGCGTCCTCCGGACAATCCTCGACGCAGTTGAAACAGACAAAACACTCGCTCTTGCGCAGCTGGGTGTGAGGGTCGGAAGCCCCTTCACAGCTCTTCAAACAAAGGTCGCAATCCACGCATTTGTCCGGATCCCGATCGATGCGCCAAAGTGCGAAGCTGGACAAAGTCCCCAGAAACGCCCCCAGCGGACATAGCACCCGGCAGAAAAAACGGGGGATCAATACATTCATGCCCACCAGAAAGAACAGGATAAATCCAATCACCCAGGCGCCCATGTGGAAATATTGCCGCACATAAACACTCGAGGGGATGAAGATGTTTAGCATGGGCATGATCGCCGTGGTCATGGAGCGATGGAACAGGCAGATGGGATCCAGGAGCCCGATTTGGAGGCTGCCACAAACCGCGGCCACCACCATGCCGATCAAGATCACGTATTTCAGCGAGTAGAGCTTCTTGTAACGGTTGGCCTCAATCCGCTCCCGCTCCTCAGCCCGCCGCTTGCCCATTAACCAGCCGATAAAATGATGCAGGATGCCGTAGGGACAGATCCAGTTGCAGAAAATCCGCCCGAACAAGAGCGTGGGCAGGATCAACAGCAGGCTCAGGAGTAGTCCCATATAGACCGTATGGGTGGTGATCGCCGTGGCAAAGGCCACCAGGGGATCCAGCTCCAGAAACAGCGAGGCCGGGTAGCCCTTGAGATATCTCAGGTCGCTGATGACGACGAAGAACAGGAACAACGAGAAGAAAAACACCTGCGCCACCCGCCGCACGCTGCGGAGTTTGAGCAGATCCCTGAAGTTCGATTTCAAGCCTGCACCTCCTTGTAGAGGGTGTCTTTCCAGTTTTTGTTGCCCAGTTTGCGGTCATGGGCCTTGTGAATATATGTGAGCTCTGCCAGATCCCTTTCCAACAGGTGCGAATAGCCGTAGCTGTCCACCGCCACCATGTCCGTTCCCGCCACCACCGTGCCCATGTGCTTCACATCGGAGAGGCGCCCGCCGGTTGGTCCGTTGCTCATCAAGACGTTCATCCCGTCCAAAACCACCAGAGTGGGTTTCATCATAAGCGCAAAATCCGAAACAATGCTGTGGATGTGCTGGTGGAACTGGTTGCGCCGCCCGCCCAGCAGTCCATACCAGTTCTTCATGGTCATCGATGCGTGGCAGAGGTTGTGATCCTTGCAGGGCGCCACGCCGATTACCTTGGTCGCCTTTTTGAACGGCTCGTGGAAAAAGGTCCAGTGCTTGAGGACTTCCCCTTCAAGTTGGAGCGGGGAAAACGAGTTTGTCTCGGGATAGAGCAGTTCCAAATTCAGGTCATTGGCCACCTGGCGCAATCCGCTCTTGAGAAAGCATCCCGCCGGGCTGTTGATTGGATTGTCGGCAATGAAGACTTTGGCCGCGCCCGCCTCAATCACCAATTTAGCCACCGCCCGCAGCGCCTCGGGATGGGTCGTCGCTGCCAGGGCTGCCGGGCGGTCAAACGCCACATTGGGCTTGATCATCACCACATCGCCCCGCTTTATGAAGCGCGACATCCCCCCAAGCGCACCAATGGCTGCACGCACGGTCGAGTCGTGATCCTGTCCGTGGGCAATCGCCATCGAGGGCAGCACCTTGCTGATTTCGGGCGCATAATTGGCCAGCTGCAGACCCTTCTCCGCCTGAAATCCGGGCACAAAATGATCCGGCTTCCACAGCGCGCGTCCTGCCGCCGCCGCCCCCGCCAGCAGCGCTCCGGTGGCGCCGGCACGCACCATGAACTCGCGCCGGCTGATGCGGTTCTCAGCCTCTTGCACAGGGTGCTGCGTTTCCGAAGGATCAGGATTGGCACTCATAAGGAGCTTTTTTGAATTACTTGATTTTACCGGAAAGATATTGTTCCACAAACTGGCGGGCCAAGCTGCCGTTCTTCGCATCGACCACTCCGCCGACTTCGCCTTCCCGCTGATAGATGACCTTCCAAGTGCCGAAATTCTCAGCCTTGAACATTTTGGCGCCGTTGGCATCCGGCAACGCCTCAGCCTTGCCTCCGAACTGGCTGGAAAAGGCGAGATAGGATTTCCATGCGGCAGCCGCGTCGGCCGGCTTGGCTACCATCACAAAAAAGGGCAGCTTGTCGCCGCCGAAATCGTAGGTGGCTTGGAAAACATCCTTCAGAAAAGCCTGGCCCTGCGCGTTGTCCTGCACAAACTGCACGCTGCCCGGGTCCATGCCCGAGGCCGGTAAACGGCGGCGGCCGTCAAGCCCCTTGTCATCCGCAGGCAGCTTTCCTGCCCGATCCTGCGAAATGGCCCGCGCCAGCGCCAAGGTCTTGGGGTTTTGATCCGAGGCGATCACCTGCAAATACACCGCGCCCTGCCGGAAAAAGAAACCCATCTCCCCGGAATATCCGTCGGCGGCAAACGGCAGTGAAGCCCCCTTCGGGTCGCGTTCCAGTGCGAACATGCCAAAGGCGTTGACAGGAGTGTCGAAGCGGAACTCGTAGAGATCCACAAAACTGCCGGTCGCGCCGGCCACGGAAAAGGTGCGGCAGCGCAGCTGCTGGAAGTTGAAATTGAGATAGGCCGGGGCCCGCCCGTCAATCTTCTCAAACAAATTATCCGCGGAATAAAACTCCGTGTCGCTCATCGGCTTGAGTCCGGGAATTTGAGGCTCCAGCGGCTCGCCTTTCACCGCCGGTTTTGAGGATGTTCCTCCCTCGGTCGATCCCTCCGGGGCTTCCGCTTCACCGCCCGGTGCGGCCGCCTTGGATGGTGACACTGCGGCGGTCGCCCCCTCCTCGCCGGGCTGGACGCCGCCCTGCAATCGCAGGGTGCTGGCCTTGCCCTCGACGCTGCCGGATGTGGACTTGAGCGCTTCGACGCGCAGCGCAAAACGGTTTGGATCAAAGTGGCGTCCCTTGTTCCAGACGACGGCACCGATTCCGGCGATCAGCACCAGCAGGGCGGCGCTGGTCGAGCGTTCGCCTTTGGAAATCTTCGTGCGTCGGAATTCCTTGCGATTGGGCTTGGCCGTCGCCTTCGGGATGTTGGTGTCGGGGACAGGCATCGGTCAGGCGAAATAGCGTTCAGCGCGGCGGACGATCTCGGGATAATCCGTTTTGAACTGGCAGGCGTCGCGCAGGGCCGTGAGGTTCACTTGAGATGCGTCGCGGTGGACGGGCGGCAATTCCTGGTAGCGGCTGCGAGCGGCTAGATTGCCGTCCTGCTCGTAATAGGTCACAAAGCGCGAGATGTCGGAAAAGGCAAACCGGGTTTCGGTTCCGATCCGGTTGCAGGAAGGACAGCCCGGGCACATTGTGCGCCAGCCGGCCACCACGGTTTTGTGGAGCAACTCGAGTTGGCCGGTTTTCAGGGCGCTCTTGTAATTACGCGCTGCCGCCACACTGGATTGAATGTGATCAACATTCTCCATCCGGTTGCACACGGCACTGATGCGCGGATCGCTCCAGACGGCATGGAGCAAGGCCTGATGAGTGGTCAATCCCATCTTGTCGAATTCCGGCAGGCGTTTGGGAACGTCGACCGCGTTGCGAAGCGTCTTCATGGCAACCAGCCCGATCCCCGCCTTGTGGCAGGCGGTCAGCCCCTGGTCAAATGCTCCGCCCTTCTCGTGGAACGGGGAGTATTTCACCATGACAGCATCCAAAAAGCCGCCCTCCGCCGCCGCCGCAAGGTATTGCGGAGCATGGTCGTCGTGGCAGGAGAAACCCACCATCTTGACTTTGCCTGAGTTCTTGAGCTGGGCGATCACCTTTTTGAAAGCGTCGCTCTTGGGCCATTCCAGCGAGGCTTCCCCGTATTCTCTGGGATTGATTCCATGAATGAAATAGAGATCAAGGTAGGAGGTGTTGATGCGTTCAAGGCGCTTGTCTACCATTTCCAGCAACTGTTCCGGTCCTTTGCGGGGGTGGTCCTTGGAGACAAGAAACAGCTCCTTGCGGCGTTCGGGATATTTCGTCAACCATTGGGCCAGCTTTGTTTCATCGTTGCCATTCCCATATTGCGCGGCGGTATCGAAGTAGCGGATGCCCAATGACCAGCCGAAGTCGAGATGCTGCGGGCTGTAGGCCGGCATGTCGCCGCCGAAAATCAGCATGCTCACCTTCGGCCCGTTGCGGCCGAGTTTGCGGCTGGGCAGGGGGGAAGTCCCGGTTTCGGAAGCCTTCGCCGCATCGGCCGCATGGCTTGCCAGATTGGGGACCAGTGTGGCTCCCACGGGGGCAATCAGGGCGCTGCGCAGGAAATTCCGGCGGGTGAACAGGTTTTTTTTGGCGTTCATGGATGGAGGTGCAGGGTTGTTCAGGCGAAATAGGCTTCGGCGCGGCGGACAATCTCCGGATAATCCGTCTTGAAATGGCAGGCGTCGCGCAGAGCTGCCAGATCCACTTTCGACGAGTCACGCACCTCCGACCCAAGGGCCTGATAGTAATCGCGCGCCTCGACATTGCCGTCCTGCTCGTAGTAGGTGACGAAGCGGGAGATGTCGTGGAAGGCGAAGCCGGTCTGGCGCGAGAACGCTTCGCAGGCCGGGCATCCGGTGCACATTGTGCGGCGGCCGGCCATGATGGTTTCTTTGAGCAGTTCCATGTGGGCGAACTTGAGAGGTTCCTTGTAGCTGCGGGCGGCCGTGGCGCTGCTGCGCATCTGGTCCACATTGTCGATCATGTTGCAGATCGCCGAAATGCGCGGATCGCTCCACGCTGAGTGCAGCACGGCCTGATGCGTGGTGAGGCCCATCTTGTCAAATTCCGGCAGCCGCTTGGGCACATCCTTGGTGTTGCGCATCGTCTTCATCGCCACCAGCCCGATCCCCGCCTTGTGGCAGGCGTCCAGCGCCCGGTCCACCGAATCACCCTTTGGATAAAAAGGGTTGAACTTGAGCATGATGATGTCGACGAAGCCCCCCTCGGCCGCGCTGTTCAAATAATCCGCCAACCGTCCGTCATGGCAGGAGAAGCCGACCATTTTGACCTTGCCAGAACTCTTGAGTTGCGCGGCGACCTTCTTGAATTCCTCGCTCTTGGGCCAGTTGACCGATTCCTCGCCGTATTCACCAGGGCCCATGCCGTGAATATAGAAGGCATCCAGATAAGTCGTGCCGAGCGCCGCCAGCCGCTTGTCCACCATCTCCAACAATTGGCTTGGTCCCTTGCGCGGATGATCCTTGGAAACCAGGAAGATTTCCTTGCGGCGTTCCGGATATTTCGCGAGCCATTGGGCGATGATTTTTTCCGACTGCCCGTGAATATAGCAGTCGGCGGTGTCAAAGTAGCGGATTCCCATGGACCAGGCGATGTCCAGATAGGCCGGGCTCATGGCCGCCATCATCCCGCCCATGGAGAGCATGGTGACCTTGGGTCCGTTTTTGCCCAGGGCGCGCCGGGGCAGCGGGGTGCTTGGTTCGGCGGTCTTGCCGGCGGGCAAGTCCTGAGCCGGGGCGCTGTGAGTGAGCAGCGCGGGGGCGGCGGCGAGAGCCACAGGAAATGTGAGGGTGGATTTCAGGAAGTCCCGACGTGAAGAATTAGAGTCGTTTGTTTGCATAGACTTTTAATTTTGGCGATTATGCCGCCGGTTGACCGTTTCGTCACCAATTCAATTGTGTCAAGGCACCTCTTCTGCAAGGGGGCCCAAGGTGCTGACATTTAATGTTGAACACTCTTCCATCGCTGCGCAAGGCCGTTTTACCGGCTTGTGTCCGAAACCGGTATGGCGGAAAAGCCGATGCTCAAACCCCTGCATGCTTTTCCAACAACGCCCAGAAAATTCAACGTAATACCCAAAACGCCCGCCCGCATCCACAAGGAGCAGATCTCCATTCCGGCGACGGTGGCGATCTCGCTTGGTTTTGCGGCAGCCAGCTCCGGGAATGATTTTTCTTCCCCCTTTGATCCCACCGGGCCTCTTTGGCGCTCCCCCTCGCGTGCGGGAGCCACGCTCAGGCACGCTCCCGGAAATCGAGCTTGTTGACCAAGGCGCCGTAGCCCCTTTTTTGAAGCCGACGGATGGCCTCCTTGAACGCCTCGATTTCCGCGATCTGGTTCCTGAGCCATTTTTCTCCGCTCTCATCGCTTGTGTCCTGCTTAAGAACGTCCTCGTAGTAGCGCTTGACGGACATTATCGGCCTGGCAAGGTCCACAATCATGAGCTCGGTTTTTCCCGGAAGTTCGGTGAGGGTGTAATTGACCCCGTAATAGCGCTTGTTCTGACGCAGAAAGAGGAAGCCGTGCCGGGTCGACTTGAACTCCTCCTCGCAGCGCTGAAATGCCTGAACACTGAGCCGCGCGGGAATGAGAATCTGCACGCGCACCGCATCCGACGGGAATTTTTTCGGGGCCGCATCCGTCGGCGACTCATACAACTCCAGTTCGTCCCGTTCTATCACCCCGGAGACCGGATCGAGAAAATTGTAGTAATACCCCACCGCCAGCCCCGCAGAGATGAATCCGGCGTCTCTTTGATTGAACCCTTCAAAGAGCCTTTCCACGGCTTTGACGCCGATGGCGGTTGCGATTTGTTCCCACATGGTTTCGATTTGGTTGTTGGTTGCCGTGAGCGTCCGGGCCCCTTCATTTGCCGGATAACATTAGTCCGCCGGTTTTTTCTCCCCGCGTGATTCTCGTTTCGTTGAGGGGATTGGTCAATGGCCGATTGTTGAATCCGGTTCGGAGAGAAGCGCGGTGCTGGCGCGCGTGTTGAGTCTTCAGCCCGGTTTGGACAGATCGTGCAGGATGGTTTAGATTGGCCCCCAAGGAGGTAGCCGGGACGGAAGAAGTCCGGAAGCAGATCCATGAAAAACCCTCATAATCACGGCCGGAATCGAATCAATCGGGTCAGCCAAAAACCCTTTTCACCTCGGAACCGGACGGCATCGGCGTCTGGGGAGCATGCAGCATGACGCCCAGCCGCTCTTGCGGACCGGCCAATCCTCCATTCACAGCCTCAACAACCACGAAAGGAACATTCACATGAAATCACGTTTTTTATTGCCGGGCGGACTGCTGATAGCCCTGCTCGCGGGCTGCGACACCGGTCCGAAATCCAGCCGTGGATTTCGCCTGCCGGACGGGGATGCGGAGCGGGGCAAGCAGGCTTTTCTTGCATTGCAATGCACCCAGTGCCACCGGGTCGAGGGGGTCGAACTGCCCGCGCCCACTTTGTTCAAACTCACCCTCGGCGGACAGACGCTCCGGGTGCGGACCTACGGCGAACTGGTCACATCCGTTATCAACCCTTCTCATGTCTTGGCTGATGAGTATAAGAAACAGTTGGTCGATGCCAAGGAATCGCCTATGCCCCTTTTCAACCACTCGATGACGGTGGAGCAGATGATTGATCTGGTGGCCTTTTTGCAATCCCACTACAAACTAATCGAGCCTGCTTATCAACCGCCTTATCCGTGAACAGTTGCGTCTGCCGTTGCCGCCCCAATAAAGAAACAAGCCCTGAAACCTAAACCGGAGGAAATTATGCCACTCTACGAATACATCTGTAAAAAATGCGACTTGCCCTTCAGCGAAATCCTCTCCATCAAGGAGCATCAGGACAAAAAAATCGAATGTCCCAAGTGCCACTGCCAAGACGTGCAACATGTGCCGGAGCCCTTCTTCGCCAAGACCAGCAGCAAAACCCGTGGATGGTAGGTGTGCCAGCGTTGACGACTCGTCGACCCTCAGCTCAGGCCCCGGTATTTGAGGCACCGGTGGCGAGCGCGCCGGGGGGGGCCACCCGATGAGATTTGGGTTGGTGGATTTTCCGCCCGAAAGTGTGAATTATCCTTTCACCCCGTCGTCCGATACAGTGGAATTAACCGCCGCCGGTTGTCTGCGGCATACTGACACACATGAACGCCCCGCATCACAGCCCCCGGCTGGCCGATCATTTCCTGACCCGGCGCGATTTCCTCACGCGCTGCGGCATGGGCTTCGGCATGCTGGGCCTGAGCCAGTTGCTAGGCGCGGCGCCCGCTCGCCCGCCCGACAGCATTCTAGCCCCCAAGGCGCCCCACTTTGCCGCCCGCGCCAAGCGCGTCATCCACATCTTCGCCAATGGCGGCCCCTCCCATGTGGATACCTTCGATCCCAAACCCAGCCTGGCTAAATTCCACGGCAAGGCCCTGCCGATGGATTATCTGGCGACCGAGCGCCGCACCGGAGCGGCCTTTCAATCCCCGTTCGCCTTCAGGAAACACGGCCAGAGCGGCATCGAGGTGAGCGAGCTTTTCCCCCATGTGGCCGAGAGCATCGATGAAATCTCCGTAGTGCGTTCGATGCAGGCCGATGTGCCCAATCATGAGCCTTCCCTGATGCTGATGAACTGCGGCGAAGCCCGTCAACCCCGGCCGAGCATGGGGTCCTGGGTGACTTACGGGCTGGGCACGGAGAATCAGAACCTGCCGGGCTTCATCAGCCTCTGCCCGGGCGGTTATCCCATCCAAGAGACGCAGAACTGGCAAAGTGGTTTTCTGCCGGGCATTTATCAGGGCACCTACATCAACACCGAGTTCCGGGACATTGAGAAGTTGATCGAGCACATCAAGAACAAGTCCCTCTCGTCTGCCGAGCAGCGGCAGCAGCTCGACCTGGTGCGGTCGCTCAACCAGGAGCACGCCCGCCGCCGTTCCAAGGACCTTCAGCTCGAGACGCGGATCCAATCCTTTGAGCTGGCTTATCGGATGCAGATGGAGGCCACCGACGCCTTTGATATTTCGCGCGAGCCTGAATCCGTCCGGACAATGTACGGGTCCGGTACCCAGGGCCGGCAGCTGCTCATTGCCCGCCGGTTGCTGGAGCGCGGCGTGCGATTCGTCCAGGCCTGGCACGGTCCCGGTCAGCCTTGGGACAATCACGACGACATCGAGTCGGGCCACCGGCAGTTGGCGCTGGAATCCGACCAGGCGATCGGCGCTCTGCTCAAAGATTTGAAGCAGCGGGGCATGCTGGAGGACACGCTGGTGATCTGGGGTGGCGAGTTTGGCCGCACGCCGACGGTGGAGTTGCCGACGCCTGGGGCCAATGCCGGCAAGGTCAATGGGCGCGACCACAATCATTATGGCTTTTCGATGTGGCTGGCCGGGGGCGGTGTGCGTCGGGGCTATGTGCACGGGGCCACCGACGAATTCGGTTTCAAGGCGGTGGAAAAGCCCGTTCATGTCCACGATCTGCACGCCACGCTGCTGCAGTTGCTGGGGTTTGACCACACCCGGCTGACGTTCCGCCATGCCGGGCGCGATTTCCGGTTGACCGACGTGCATGGTCGGGTCGTCAAGGAGCTGCTGGCATGAGGCGGTGGATCCAGTGCCTGTTCGGGCTGGCGTTGTTTGCGCAGGGCGGCGGGGCTGCGGCTGTTTTTGCGCCGGAGCAGATGGAGTTTTTCGAGACCCGGGTCCGGCCTGTGCTGGTGGATCGCTGTTATTCCTGCCACAGCGACCGGGCCACAAAAGTGAAGGGTGGGTTGCGGCTTGATACCCGGGCCGGAGTGCTCAAGGGCGGAGACACCGGGCCGGCTCTTGTTCCCGGTGCTCCGCAGACCAGTCTTCTGATCCGGGCGGTCAATGGCGCGGACAAGGGGCTGCAGATGCCGCCTGAGGGCGGGAAACTCACTGCGGCGCAAATCGAGGCTCTGGTCGCCTGGGTGAAAATGGGCGCTCCGGATCCCCGCCAGTCGGCCGGCCCTGCGCCGCTGACGGACATTGGGGCGGCGCGGGCCCGGCACTGGGCTTTCCAACCGGTTGTCAAGCCGGCCGTGCCGGCTGTCAGGAAAAAGGGCTGGGTGCGGACTCCGCTCGACGCTTTCATCCTCTCCCAGCTTGAGAAAAAAGGGATCCGCCCCGCGCCGCCGGCCGACCGCCGCGCCTTGATTCGGCGGGCGAGCTACGACCTGACGGGGCTGCCTCCGACAGCGCAAGAAGTGGAGTTGTTCGTTCACGACCTGCGGCCCGAGGCCTACGGGGAACTGGTCGACCGCTTGTTGGCCTCGCCCCGGTATGGGGAGCGCTGGGGGCGGCACTGGCTGGATATAGCCCGGTATGCCGACACCAAGGGCTACTTGCCCGGCGGCGAGCAACGCCGTTTTTCCTTCTCGCACACTTACCGGGACTACGTCATCCGCGCCTTTAACGAGGACAAACCCTACGACCAATTTCTGATAGAGCAGATCGCCGCCGACCGGTTGCCGTTGGGGGAGGATAAGAGCGCGCTGGCGGGGCTTGGTTTCCTGACTCTGGGCCGCCGTTTCCTGGACAACCAAAACGACATCATCGATGACCGGATTGATGTGGTCACGCGGGGGACGCTGGGGCTGACCGTGTCGTGCGCCAGGTGCCACGACCACAAATTCGATCCCATTCCGGCCAAGGATTATTACGCGTTGCACGGGGTGTTTGCCAGCAGTGAGGAGCCGGGGGAGCGGCCGTTGCTGGGCCCGTTGCGGGACACTGCGGATTACCGGGATTATTTGAAAGAAAAGGCGGCCATCGAGGAAGAGATTGGCGTGTTTGAGGAAAAGGAGATCGAGCGTTTCCTCGGCGGGCTGCGCCAGCATGTGGGCGACTATCTGCTGGCCGCCCGGGCCGCCGACCGGCTCACCAACCAGTCGAAGTTCGATGACCTGGCCGGGCAAAATAAAACGCTGCCCTCCCTCCTGCGGCGGTGGATGGCCGATTTGCAGACGCGCCGGAAAGGGTTTGACCCGGTGTTTGCGCCCTGGTTCGCCCTGGCGGACCGGCCGGAGGACGTGTTTCCCAGCAACACCGTTGCGGGGCTTATCGGGATTATTACTTTGACAAATCGGATCAACCCCTTGCTGCTGCAGGCCCTTTCCAATACCCCGCCCGCGTCCGTCCCGGATTTGGCCCGGGTTTACAACGGCTTGTTCAAGGATGTGGATGCGGAGTGGGAAAAGGTGCGTGGGGCCGGAAAGACGGAGCGGAAACCGGCGGTCTTGCGGCTGCCTGATGCCGGTCAGGAAGCCCTGCGGCAGGTGCTTTTGGCCGAAAACGCTCCGGCTAACCCGCCGAAATCCGAGGTGAGGCAGCTGCATTCAAGGCGGCTGGGCGAAGGGGCGGCGCCAATGCGCAACCGGATTGCGGCCTTGAGCTGGACCCATCGGGGTGCGCCGCCGCGGGCGATGGTGCTGGTGGACCGGGCCCAGCCACACGACTCACCGGTGTTCAAGCGAGGCAACCCAGGCAACCCGGGCGAGATTGCGCCCCGCCGTTTTCTGACGGTGCTGGGCGGCGCGGAGCAGCCGGCCTTCACCAACGGGAGCGGACGCCTAGAGCTGGCCCGGGCCATCGCCAGCCCCGCCAACCCGCTCACGGCCCGGGTGTTTGTCAACCGGGTCTGGCGCGAACACTTTGGCGAAGGCCTTGTTAGCACGGCGGGTGATTTTGGGGTCCGGACCGAAGTGCCCGTGCAGCGCGAGCTGCTGGATTACATGGCCGCCGTGTTTATGGAAGGGGGATGGCAGATCAAATCTCTGCACCGCCTGATCATGCTTTCGAGCATGTATCAGCAAAGCTGTGAAGGGACGGGCAGGGCGGTGAGGTTGGATCCCGGAAATCGGTATTATGGGCGGATGCAGCTGCGGCGGCTGGATTTTGAATCGTTGCGGGACACGCTGCTGGCGGTGACTGGGGAGCTTGATTTGCGGATGGGCGGGCCGGCGGTGGATTTGTTCACCCCGCCATACCCTGGGCGGCGGGCGGTTTACGGGCTGATCGACCGCCAGAATCTGCCCGGTCTGCTGCGGACGTTTGACTTTGCGAATCCGGACACGAGCAACCAAGGCCGGTTTCAGACGACGGTGCCGCAGCAGGCGCTCTTCCTGATGAACAGCCCGTTTGTCGGCGAGAGGGCGGGCAGCCTTGCGCAAAGCAACGCGGTCTGGACCGAGTCAGATCGGGCGCAGACTGTGCGGCGGCTCTACCAAGCGGTTTTCCAGCGGGCGCCGGGTGCGGAGGAATTGCGGTTGGGCGTGAGGTATCTGGCCGGGCAGAAAAAGTCCGGCGGCACGCTCCAGCCGCTGGAAAAATACGCCCAAGCCCTCCTGCTCTCCAACGAGTTGGTCTTCGTGGATTGAACCGAAAAACCCATTTGGGGTTAATCGCGGACCTCCGACCACCTGAAAGCAGCTTTGAGATAGAACTGAAGCAAACATGAAACGCCGCATGAGGCGAAGGAATCGGAAGCCTATTTCCATCTTCATGAACTTCATGATCGCTTTGGCTTGGGGCGCGAGGTGTACCATGGAGGGTATGAAGGGGGAACTAATGAATTTCCTGATGGCGCAGCCGAGCGTCTAGGGGATGGCTATGAAGTAAATAGGTAGGGCGCATCACTCCGTGAGCGCTCTCGTGGTGCAACTGAAAAAGCGGGTTGGCAACAGCGGCCGGCGGTGGACCGCAAGCTCCGTTACCACCGCCTTGCTGCCGCAATATCCGCGAAAGCCCCACTGGTTCCTCAACTCGTTGAACACAGTCTCGGTATCCGCCCGCCGCGCGTAGAGCAGTGCCACGTGTTGGAGCCTTGCCTCGCCCCGCTCCAGGCCAGTCACACACAGCGTGATTTCATCCCCGGGCGTTTTCTGGAACAGATCCCGCGGGTGATGCTGAGGTGCCTGTGAAACCCGCCCCGCGCGGCTGGGTCGCCGGAAGATGTCAGTCTTCTTCTGTTCCTGTGGACGTGAGTTTCCCCCGCAGGCTGTCTAAAAAACCCCCATTCTTTCCTTTATCCGCCGCGTAAAACCGAAACCAGCGATGCAAAACTGCTCGTCACCCCGGATTTTATTCACTCTTTCTCACCTTGCCCACCATTCTAATTGCGGAGATCGGGCTGAAGTAGAATTTCGGAGAAAGCCAGTGTTCTTGCTGCCAATTCATGGCTTTTTCCGAAACCGTGTCGCCGCCATCTCCAGCCTGCCCTGAGCAGTCTTGGAAGGTGTCAACTTTTTGATTCCAATCGGAGAGCGGCGGGCGTAAGTTGGCCTTCAGCAAAATCGTCTATGAACCCACGCACAAATTTTAAGGGGCGCTTCAATCGGCTTTTGACGTTTATCCAAACGCATTTCCCAACGGCTCAAGTTTCCGGCTTGGTTTCGGCTTCCATGTTCCATTCCACGCAAACCCACGCCAGAAAAAGCGCATTGCTCGTCTTGTGCTGCCTGGTGGTATGGCCAGGCTGGATGGCGCTGCCCGTCCGGGGTGACGTTACGAATTCCGTTGCGGCCAATCCCGGCTGGATTGCTCCGAAGTATCCCGTTCACTACGGTCCTACCACGGTGGGCGAAATCACCGAGGTTCTAAACCGTTTGCTGGGCTGTTTGGAAAGCCACACTCCCGCGCGGCTTATTGACCGGCAAACCGGTCGAGAAGTGGTCGATCTGACCCGGCCTGACACCAACTCAATCATTCAACCCGGGTCGTTCCCGATCATCTCATACGAATGGGGCGTGACCTATTCTGGCATGCTGCTTGCCGCGGAGAACACCGGCGCTGCGCGGTTCAAAAATTACGTGGCCGAGCGGATGCGGTTTATCGAGGACCACGCCGCCTATTTCCGCAAGCTGAGCCAGAGCGGGTGGAAACTGGACAATGGCCAGTTCCGTCAGCTGCTGTATCCCAATTCGCTCGATGATTCCGGATCCATGTGCGCGGCGATGGTCAAGGCCCGGCGAGCCGGATTGGCGGAGGGGCCGGAGTTGAAGGGGCTTATTGAGAATTGCGGGGACTATGTCAGCCGGCAGCAATTCCGGCTGGCGGACGGCACCTTGGCCCGCAAGCGGCCTCTGCAAGATGCCCTTTGGCTGGATGACCTTTATATGGGGGTGCCCGCCTTGGCCCAGTTGGGAAAGCTTACCGGCGAGCGGAAATACTATGACGATGCGGTGAAACAGGTGTTGCAGTTTGCGGAGCGGATGTTCAACCGCCCGCTGGGCCTTTATATGCACGGCTGGATAGCCGGGATGGATGTGCATCCGGAGTTTCATTGGGCGCGGGCCAATGGTTGGGCCCTGATGGCGATGACGGAGCTGCTTGACGTGCTGCCTCAAGACCATCCGGGCCGGCCAAAGGTTCTGGAACTCTTTCGGGCCCACGCCCGCGGCTTGGCGGCCTGTCAGGGACCCAACGGACTTTGGCATCAACTACTCGACCGCAATGATACCTATCTGGAAACCTCGGCATCAGCCATTTATACCTACTGCCTGGCCCGAGGCATAAACCAAGGCTGGATAAATGTGCTTGCCTATGGCCCGATGGTGCAACTGGCGTGGAATGCGGTCGCCACCAAGGTCAATGCCCAGGGCGAGGTGGAGGGGGTCTGCGTCGGCACCAACATGGGTTTCGATCCGGCATTCTATTACTACCGTCCCTGCAGCGTGTTTGCGGCCCACGGCCCCGGCACGGTGTTGCTCGCCGGGGCGGAGATGATCCGGCTGACGAAGTCGGACCGGGCGGTGTTCAACGGCGGCGCGTTGCAGTTCGGGCGGCAACCCGCCGACATGAAAGCGGCCAACTAAGTATTACTACGACAAGGGGAGAGGCTTAAAGTCAAACAGTCCTATTTCCCGGGGAAGATTAGGACTCCATGATTAATCCCCAGCGCGATGCGGCACTTCAGAGCTTGATGCAATTGCTTTTGCCGCGGAACGCCTAGCACCTTTGCGAAGCGAGGGTTAGAAGCGCAGGGACAGATCGACCTGAAGCAGGTTGTAGTGCTGAACGGGATTCATTTGGGGGATGTCCAGGTTGCTGCCGCCGGTGCCGAGCTGATCGTTGATTCGGCTGGCGTAGCCATAGCGGACGGTGCCAAGAATGTTCTCGGTCAACGCGTAAGAAATCGCCCCAAAGAAACCCTCCATGTTCAGGCGGCCTTCAAAGAAATCCGAGTCCACCAAATTCGGGTCCAGTGCGTATTGTTCGACGTGCTGCCAATAGCCCCGAACCTCCCAAGCATGGCGTTGTCCTGATGATCCATAAACCATTCCCTGAGTGGGTCCGTAGTTCAGCCCCGCAGTCCCGACTCCAAGGCCGAATTGATAGGCTTTTGTATCCGCGGTTTGGGCCGAGGAGATGACTCTGGTGTCACCGCCACCCAAGGGGGAATAGGCAGATCGGGACGCCTCGAAGGCGGCACGGGCGCGGGCGGCGCCATCGAGATTCTGGGCGTAATCTCCAAACAGTCGCCACTGAACCCGCGTTAATTGCCAGTTCAGTTCCCAAGGGATCTCCAGAACCTGGAGGTTGTTCAACCCCGTCTGATTGGCTGTGAAACCGTCATAGTAGCCGTTGGGATATCCGCTCCAGGCCCCGCCGTTGCCGCCGGTGATGTTGTTTGTGGACCCTTCGCCGACGTAAATTCCCGAGAAGTCCGGATAGGCCGATGTTGTGGAAGGATTGCTGCCGGTATGCAAATAGTTGTAGATCACCGGAGCAACTTTAAGGTTGAGCTTCTCGGTGAGATGGTAATTGAAACCAGCCTGCCATGCCAGAAGGAACGGCAGGTCTGCAGTGTTGGAGGGGATGGCAAAGAAATAACCCGCCGAAGCCTTTTGCGGATTGGTGTCCTGATAGAGAAACTGGCCGAAGTTCGCAAACAGATCCGCTTCGCCAACCGTGGCTTTGAACTTCTCGGCAAAGCCCTCCGGATTCAGGTCGCTGTCCCAAACCATCGGAGTGACATAGAGAGGGTTTGGCATCTTTCCCGCCGTTAGATCCACACCGTCCAAGGGCTTCCAGCCGATGTAGGCCTGGCCCAAGTTGATGCCGGCCGTGGACTTTCCAAACGGCCCCTGATAGGTGCTGCCGCCGCTGGAAGTGCCCATGGTGATCCACGGAGAACGTCCGTTGGCAGCGGTGTCCATGCGTAATCCATAATAAAACTGGTCATACAAATCGCCCCGAAGGCCCAGACGCAACGAATAGCGCATCCGTTGCAAATTGATGCTGCCGCCCGAGGGATCCTCCACCTTACGGTCCTCAAAACGCAGCCGGACATCCCCGAAGAGTTCGGCGCTTTTCAGCCCCTTGCCAATCTTCCAAGGCGAAATGGCTGCGGCGGTCGGGGTGTTGGTGTGCATTCGGTCCGCCTCGGACTTGACCGAGGCAGCCTCCTGCTCGGTTACGAAACCTTTCTTTATAAACAAGTCGAGAAGCGAATCATTGCTCTGCGCGAGCAATGGACGACCATCACCGCAAACAAGCATCAAAACGGCCAGATAACCACCCTGGCGGCCCGCACTTTTTAAAGACACGTTTCTCATTAGACAAAAACTAGGGGGCGCGAATGACAAATTTATGTCGTCTGCGTTACGATCGTGTGACGGCTCTTTCCACGGGGCATATGGATTGAGCCGGTTCATGCCGTAATCAGCAAAGCAGGGGAGCCGCATTTGTCTGCGGAGAAAATCACAACAACATGGGCGGGGTGGTGAAAACAGCATCTGGAAGGAGGGTTTCCGTCCGGCCTGTCCGCTGAAGGGTGGCTATTTGTTCTGAGGCAATCAATAAATTTTCTGTCCTGGGAACTCTTCTTGTATCCAAGGTTTCACCTTTATCAATCTACGGGAGGCCGGTAGGCTGACCCTCAATAAAAAGACCGTCACGACAAAAGGAATGACTGTTCCGGCCATGTTTCTGGCAAGAGGCGCGGGCCGGCAGCGCCTTGATTCGTAAGCTTGTCCAATCCGGAACCCGCCCGGAAAAACTTCAGGCCGCATTTCACAGCCATCCCGCAGGGGATTGGGTTTTCAGTGCATGAAAACATAGTTTTTATTGGCGTTTTTGATAATCAGTTCCGGCGCGACCCGAAACAACCCGGGGTTTTTTTGGCCTTTGTTTCACAATGCCCTCAATATCAACATCTTGTTATGGAACGGCAGTGTGGCTATCTCAGGCCGCATCTGTTCCGGGCAAATGTGCTCCGAGGTGGCCTCAGAATACGTGACCTTTTAGCAACAACCTCCAAAACCCGGAGCCGTAGGTGCGCATGTTCCTCCGTAAAGCGTTGGTGCAAAGCATTTCACAACCGGATCTGGGACGTCCTAATTCTACCCTCGCGTGTCTTCCAAATTGAGGTCTCCGTATCTGTTCCGGATAGATTAGAGGTGGTAAGAGAAAAACTTGATTGCCTTCGCGGGCATTCCGGACCAGAAACCATAAAAGCATCATGAAACAAAAAATAAAAGCATTGGTCGCAGCTGCCATAGTGGCGGCATCGATCCCGGCGCAAGCCGCCTATCACAACGGAGATCTCCTGATCGGATTCTCAAAGGCCGGTTCTTCCACTGACTATATCTACGATCTTGGGACGTTCTCGAGCCTGACTGAAGGTGCGTCGTGGGATCTGAGTGCCGCCCTTAACTCCAATTTTTCCACAAATCTTAATGGTGTCTCTTGGGGCGTCGTGGGGTCGCTCGTCTCCGGTTCGCATGTATACCAAACCACCGATGGCAGCAGCTTCCCTCTCAACGGGGGTGACTTCGCCTCTGTAAAGACAGCCATATCCTCGATCGGCAGTGTGGGCAACGGCAGTCCCTTTACCGGGGCAGGCACCTCAGCCATTATTGACCGGAGCGCGGCAAATTCGTGGGCTAATCAGACCGCCACTTCAGGGTTGACTACCTATTTCCTGCCCAATGCCAGTAATCCCAATGTGGTGACCCCGTCCACATTCACCAGCGGAAGCTCCTACGCGGCACTGTGGGACTCGGTGACTCCCGGCGGATTGCAGCATGACGCCGGTTCATTCACCCTCAGCAGTGTCGGTCTTGTCACCTACGTGCCCGAACCCTCCTCCGCTGCACTTGCCGCAGCGGGGCTCGCACTGGTCTCCTTGCGAAAGCTGTTCCGCCGCAATAACGCATAAACCTTTAGAAACAAAAAACAATAAATACTCAACCCAAAACCGAAACCAAATAATAACTGACATGAAAACAAACCAACTCCATACCGCCGTCTTGATCGCGCTGGGAATCGTGGCCCAGGCAAGTGCCGTTGACTACGTGTACATCACCGGTTCCACGGCTGCGCGCAACGCCGCCTATGATACTCTGAACAGCACCAACGTCTTCGATGCCCTCCCGGTCATCACTACTCAGGGCAATGCCACCGCCAAGAAGTGCACTTACATGACCTTCAAGGGCAAAATCGGCGGGACCGATACCTACATCAAGTGCTACTGGTCCGGCTCCGAAGCAGGTATTGCAGACTTGGTCAGCGGGACGGAGACCTTTCTGGACGACGCAGCAACCACCTCATCAACTTCTCCCGGTCCCACGGTGACATCCGCTGTGGATCTCGCGTTCGCCGACAACGACAAGGCTTATTCCCGCAATCCGACTGCGGCTATCACCGGAACAAAAGTCTGTGTCATTCCCTTTGCCTTCGTGAGGGAAAAAGGCTCGTCTACCAACCTCGTGAACGTCACGGACCAGCAGGTCCGCAAGGCGCTGACCGGTGGTGTCAAAACCGCCCTCATCACCGGCAACACCAACGACCTTGGTTACACCTATGTCACTGGACGCGACAATTCGTCCGGCACCCGCGTCAATGCTTTCGCGGTCACCGGTTTCGGCATCTTCACTACGCCTTCACAAATCGAAGTCAATTCCTCCGGCTCCATGATTGATGTTGATGCTTCCGGATCCTATGCCGGCGACTGGGGTTATTCCAGCGGCGGCACGGTGGCCACCCAGATGGGCTATGATCTTAGCGCCTCTGTTGATTCGATCGTCGGCTCCGGCAAGTTCAGTGTGATTGGCTATCTGGGTCGCTCGGATGCCAACACTGCTGTGTCAAACGGCGGAGTTGAACTGACTTACAATGGCGTTATGGAAAGCCCCGCCTCGGTCATCGAAGGTCAATACAACTTCTGGGGTAACGAATACGTTTATCGTAAGAACTCCCCCACCACCCAAGCCACAACCGTTTACAACAAACTGGTGGCGGTCACCGGCGTCAATAAGGCGTCCGACGGGACCACCACAATCGACTTGGGCTTGATGCACGCCACCCGCAACGGTCCGACTTCCGACCCGTTCCACAATTAAGCTGCCGGCTCTTTAGGAAGGGCTGACAATCCAAAGCCGGCGTGAGCAGGGGTTCGCGCCGGCTTTTTATTGGAAATGCGGCCTTTCGGTTCGGGCATGTGATTTGTCTTTGCCGTAAATCCAAGAACCAAAGATTTTCCCCGCGGGTTCAAGGCCTTTGGAGCCTGAGTATCTCCCGGGTGCTTTCAGCCAGTTTAAAAAAATCAAACATCAACCCTCAGATAGTGAACCCATGGAAAAGGGACTTTTAATTTCAGTCGCCCTTAATGTCGCAGCCCTTGGGATCATTGCCATGCTGCTTTCGGACGGATACAGGATGCGCCCGACCGATGCAGGCCTGCACCCATCCTTGAGTAATAAGACCCAAATCTCCATAAGCGCACCGCCGGCCGATGCCACCGGTCATCCCCGTTTCGAGTGGAGTCAGCTGGAATCAACGAACTATGCGATCTATGTCCACAACCTCCGGAATATAGGATGTCCGGAGGAGACGATCCGGGACCTGATCACGGCGGATTTGGACGCGGGCATTTACGCGCGTCGCAGATCCGGATTTCAGCAGATGGCAAAGGCCAAATCGACCGGCCCATCTGCCACCCGCCTTGCGAACCAAACCTTGGAGGAGGAGCTGCAAGGGTTGCGCCGTGAGGAAGATGAACTTGTGTCCACACTGATGGGCGACCGCATGGAAACAGCCCCGTATGGAACGCCCCTGGCCGGACGAACCGTTGTGACCACGGAGGAAAACAGGCGGCAGCCCGAAGCGGATCCGCCCTCACGCTCCTACGGGGAGATGAGCCTGGACCCGATTTCCCCTCCGGCGCGGCCCCTGAGAAACGTAGTCGAAGTGAAACCCCCAGAGGTGTTTGCAGAGTCGCTTTTAATGGCTCCTGTCGATCTGTCAAGACTCGGCCTGGACGCCAGCAGGCTGAAGGTCGTTGACAATCTGCGCCAAGGGTTTGCCGGGCAGGTGGGGGCGTCTCAAGACCCGACAGATCCGGGATACCATCAGCGCTGGCGAAAGGCGCAGCCGGCCTACGATGAGATGCTGCGCGGAACCATCGGAATAAATGCCTGGCTGGATTGGCAGGTTCAACAGTACTACAAAACCCAGGTTGAGCCGAAGTGAGCATCAACCCACTGATGGGTGAGGTGGCCCGGCTCAGCGTTTCACCTTGTTATCAGGGGCGGCCCTTCCGGACACGGCGACGCGGCGCAGAGCCTCTTTAAGCTCGGCGGGAGTCAAACTCGGGCCTGCCACCGGGCCGCGTCCCTCCAATTGCATAAGATAGTGGTTTGCCACACCTTCCCCGTTTCCAGCGGCCAGATGAAACCATTCATAGGCTGCAATCAGATCCTTTCCAACGCCGATGCCGTCCTCATACATCCGGCCCAGATTCATCTGCCCTCGGGCATCGCCACGTCGGGCAGCTTGACGATAAGCCCTGAAGGCTAGCGCGGGTTTCGCCTGAAGCCCGGGTCCGCCATGCTCGTACATGAATCCAATGGTGTTTAAGGCTTCCGGCCTGCCTGCTGCTAAAGCCTTGCGATACCAGCCGAGGGCTTGGTGCAAGTCAGGCGGTGTTTCATCGCGCCCCCGCAGATAAATATCCCCCAATGCCATGAGGGCATCGGCTTGTTTGGTCGCGGCTGCCCTGCGATACCAGCGAAGGGCCTCTGACACGCTCCGCTGAACACCGCGCCCTTCCGCGTAGGCAGCCCCAAGACTGTAGCAAGCCAAAGCGTCTCCCCGTTCCGCACCCTTGCGATACCACCTTGCTGCGGCCTCAAGATCTCTGGGGACGCCCAGCCCCCGGGCATAAATGGCACCGAGATCATTTGCTGCAAAAGCATGGCCTCGTTCGGCGGCTTGGCGCATATATTCCGCCCCCAGCGCCTCATTTCTGGCGACTCCAGTTCCCCTCAGATGGCAACGCGCCAATTCATACAGCGCACTCGTATCACCCTTCCCCGCGCGGGCTTCAAGCCCGGCAAGATCCGGAGTCCCCTGGTTGGGGAAACGGCAGCCGGAGTTGACCGCGATTAACAGCCACGCTGCCAGCAGCGCGCCCCGTTTGAATTGGAAGTTCGCAATCAATCAAACACTCGGCTAACACACGGGCGGCTGAAACGCCAGCATTAATCTGTGGCTAAACACGCATGCTGACCGGTGAACAGGGCCGGACCGGATGTTACAAAGAAGCTAAGGTGTCATCCGCCCCGTTTTTTGAGCGGTCCGTAATCAATTATCATATTGTCAGTAAAATAGTTACACTGGATTTATTAATGTCCTCAGACAGTCGGTCAAGGTCTTCGGATCATTGGCTCTTAGGCGACAGGTCTGCGATTGTCTTCTATGAACTGTAATCAATCGACGTCCATTTTTACGAACGAACCCAAAGCCTTTATGAGCCAAATGAGCAACCAATTGAATAAAGCAATCGTAGCCGGGCTGGGCCTGTTGGCCTTGGCCCAGACAGCCCAGGCGCAAACGTTTAAATACTCCAAGACGGACCTCCTGCTGGGGTTCCGTAAAACCGGCTTGGTCGCCGAAGCAAACGAGGCGGTCGTGAACATCGGATCCATAAGCAATTACCTCAGTGCCGTTGCGGGAAGCTCTTTCAGTGTGCCCGGATTCACCCCCAGCCAGCTGACTAACGGCACCTTTCTCGACTTGAACAACCTGAACTGGTCCGTGGTGGGCAGTTCGGGAACAACCGCCGTCGGCAGCGGATTCGCTAAACATACACTCTGGGTCACAGTGCCACGAACCGCTATCAATACCCAATCCGGAGTTCCCATCCGCAGCACCGTGTCGTCCCAAAGTGGTGTCACGACACCGATCGCCAGCATCTTTAGCAATGCGAGGGATATCTCCCAGTTTCTTGGCACCTCCAATCAGTTCAACACCTACACCTTTGTCCGTGAAAACATTGCCACCTACGGATCGGTGCCTGGGACGCTCTCTAGCCGAATCAGCGGGTTTCTGGCTGGATCAAGCACCTTGGGTGAGAATTGGAGCCAGGGAAATTTGGAGATTACGACCCCCGCGGCTTTTACCTCGGCCGTCCGCTCCGATCTCTACGAAGTACAACCCACCACCGATCTGGCAGGAAATACGGTTGTTGATCCGCACGTTGGAACCAACAGTAACGCTTATTTTATCGGCTACTTCACTCTGAACCCCAATGGCACCATGACTTTCACGCGAGCCTCCGCCACCTCCGCCCCCTCTGCTCCCACACTGAGCATCAGCCGATTCGGAAACACCGCATCTATTTCCTTCACCAGCGCCAACTCCGCCACCTATACCCTTTGTTATACCAACGCAAGCAGCCTGACGGCTCCACTCACCAGCTGGGCGACCAAGCTCTCCACCATCTCGGGCAACGGCGGTGTTCAGACTTTCAGCGACATCACCACTGATTCCGACCGCGTTTATTCTGTCAAGGCCCAGTAAGTCTTACCTCCAACCCACATTAGTCAGCCGGGTGGTTTCAAAGGAGCCACCCGGTTTTTATTTGCCCATATCGATCCTTTGTAAACGGTCGTTTACTCTAATCCACGCAATTGAAGTGGTGGGC